>ENA-OUQG01000300-OUQG01000300.1-human-gut-metagenome-genome-assembly--contig:-NODE-300-length-31707-cov-7.670763_pt1 | contig 31707 bp, 27 predicted proteins | sample MGYA00237943_ERZ548823 | MGnify/ENA primary metagenome ERZ548823 (study PRJEB26490, sample SAMN05194731) | human gut metagenome | biome: terrestrial biome; feature: human-associated habitat; material... | reverse complement strand
CGCGTTTTTACTTGCAGCGGGGGAGGGGTTCTGCTGCCGAATTAGGCTTTGATGTATTCGGCCATATGGCGCGCAGCTACGCGGCCGGATGACATGGACAAGCCCGAACATGATCCACCGCAATCGTAATACGGCGTGCTGAACAGGCTTCCGTTCTCAACGCCTCCGACGTATAGGCCATCGATGGGCTTGAAGTCGACATCGAGAACGCGACAATTTGCATCGGTGCGTGCGCCGCCGAATGTGTTGAAGGCGCTCGGGTTGTACTCGAAAGCGTAGTATTCGCTCGACCCGTCCTCAACGGGCCAGAGGAACTCCTCGCGCTTGTAAAACTCCGTATCGTCTTTGGTCGCAACCATTGCATCGTAGGTTTTTACTGTTTCTGCGAGGTTGGCAAGGCCCGCCTCTTTTGCAAGCTCATCGATGCTTGCGGCCTTGAAGCACCAGCCTTCTTTGATTGCAGTTTCGAGACTTGCGTCAAAGTCGGCAAGAGGCGCGTTGAACATGGTCGCAGCAGATGTCCATACTGCGGGTTTGCCGATGCTTTCGTAATAGCTCGTCTCTTTCATTGAAGCGACTACGTTTCCGCTGAAGATTGCATAGTAACGTTGCTCGTGAAGCGTTGCTTCGCCGCCACCGCTCATGGGTTCCTGCGCCAGCATATACTCATTCATGAATCGATTGCCGTCGGGGTTAACTACCAGTCCGCCGTAAAACGCGAGCTGCATGAAGGGGTTGGCATTGAACACTGAAATAGTGCTCTTTGCGTTCATGCCGTAAATGTCATTCATGCCTAGACCATGGATACGGTCTTCCATGCCCCCGGCTTCGAGGACCATGCGTTGTCCATCGCCGGTATTTTTTTCGGAGCCCATGTTGCACAGCGTAACGCCGCCGTATACTTCGCGAAGCTTTTCCTCGTTGGCCATATAGCCACCAGTGCAGACCAGAACTGCTTTCGCTTTAACATCGATGACTTTTTTGCCCTGCTCGACTTGCACGCCTGCGGCTTTCCCATCCTCCATGAGGATATGGGTTGCTGGTGCGCCGTACATGAACTCGACGCCTTGTTCGGTGAGGTAGTCTTCGACGTATTTGCCCTTGTCGGTGGTTACGAATCCATGAACGCAGGTAAAGCCGACATTATATCGATCGCCTAGGATGGCGGTTTCGACGCCCATATCCTGCAGTATGGTGATGTTCTCCGGGAGGAGCATGACGCAATTCTTCAAAAGCTTCGCGTTTACGGTCCAATGGGCAAACGAGAGCATATGTTGGTACATATCGACTAGGCTGTAAGTTTGCCCGATGGATTTGGTCCCCTCGGTTTCCAAAGCGCAGGTGCCGGTGATCACATTGAAATTGGAGTCAGTCGCATTGTCGCTTTTGGTGACAACGATGACGTTTTTGACGCCCTGCTTTGCGGCTTCGTAAGCAGCCATGCAACCCGTAGCACCCGAGCCTACGATAACGATGTCGGTCTCGCGTGTTTCGTCGGCGGTTTTCACGGTCGCTTCGTTTTCCGCATCGGCTTTCGTGCTTTCTGCTTTCGGAGAGCCGCAGCCAGCGAGCATGTTCGCACCTGCAATACCCGCGAGGCCGGCGGCGGCCCCAGCGAGGAAATTGCGGCGAGTGAAGCCCGTTTCAGAAATACCCATATCAAATCCCTTCCTTGTTTTTCAGGACGAGATAACCTTAGGTCGACGTTATATTTTTGTGAAATATCGGTTTTTGATTCGGTGATAATAGGCGCTTATAACTGCAGCTCATTACGATAAAAGTGATTAAAGGTGCACATTGGCGAAGTCGATGAACTTCATTAATGCTGGGTTTTGGTTGTTGGCGAGATAGGCCCAGCCCGTTTCGAGCGTTGCCTGATACCCTATGACGTGGCGCACGACATAGCCATCTTGCAATGAGGGAAACACTTCTTCCGGCACAGCCTCGACGCCAAAGCCTAAAAGCATCGTTGCAAGACCGATGCCCTGATCTTCTACTCGTACGATGGGCGTGCTCGTGTCGCCGTGAAGGTACGGATAGGTTGCTTGAAGCAACTGCTCATTCTCGCAATCGGCGATAATGTGGGGCCAGCCGATAAGGTCGTCGGTGGTGAGTTGCTTGGCTGTTTTTGCGAGAGGGTGCTCTTTGCTCATTGCGATTCTGAGCGTTGAATTGCGCTTTCCAACCATGCAAATATCGTCGTGGCCGGCAAGGCAAGGTGAAGCCGTTATGGCTACGTCAAAAGATCCTTGCGATAGCTGTTGGTATTGATTAAGGGAATGCGCGCGCTTCAATTCGATGTGAATTTCAGGATAGCGCGCTGAAAACTGCTCAATTGCGCCAAGTACTGCTGTTTGGCCCGAGTTTGCGACGCCGACAATGAGTGATCCTGCGCTACCGAGGGAAATTGCGCGCGCTTTGCGCGCCGACCTGTCGAGGCTTTGCAGAATTGCAGTGATTTCTCCTTGGTATGCCCGGCCCGCTTCCGTGAGCGTGACGCCTTTCGTGGTTCGGTTGAGCAATGCGAAACCCAGCTCTTTTTCCAAAGCTCGGATTTGCTGGCTAACGGCGGGCTGCGCAACGTGGCATTCCTCTGATGCTCTGGTGAAACTTAGATTGCGCGCCACAGACTCGAAGTATTCCAATTGAGTGATTCTCATATTCCCCTCCATGTTCCCCGATGGATATGGTAGCGGTTTTGGCTGTTGAGATTCTGAAAAAGCTGCGCATACGGCCTCGTCGATGTGTCTTTTCTCACGACGATTCAATGCTTTCGTTGCGCATGCAGCCTGCGGTTGCTCTCTTGCTCAGCGGCGATTGTGCTTGCGAAATGTACTCTCATCTATAGAGTGATTTTTGGTTTGCGACATAACTCCTGTCCATGGCAGGAAATGCGCGAAGGGGGCCTCATTGCATAGGAATTGTATTTCTATGTCAGAAATGGCGGCTATGGGGCCTGTTTTTTGCGGGATGGAACTTCGCCATGAAACTGGGGTTGCATCCCATCAGGCAAAACGTATTCCTTGTCGCGGGCCACTCGGCTTTTCTTGAATTATTGACCCTGCAGAAGGGCCCCATTGTGCCACTTTCTGCCACGACGCCCTTGCTTGGACGCACGGTACGCATTGTCGGGCCTCGTTGCTCGTTGCTCCCCGTCGCTCCTTGCGGGCGTTTTTTCTTTCCCCTGCCGCCGTATGTCGAACCTCCGTGTTCCTCCTGCGGCGTTAACGCCTTTGAAACACACATTACACTTCGCTGTAACATGCGTGTCACGCTCGTGAAACGCTGCATCCATACCCTAGAAACACTACATTCGCTACCCAGCCCTTGCGACGCCGCGCATCGCCACGCGCTCGTCGCGACGAGGCCGCCACGCCTCGAATTGCCCGGGTTGGGCCAATGGGGGAAATGAGGTGCAGCATGCACTATGCTGAAACGCCGCAGCAGGCGGCAGCCCGCGCACGCGCGCTTGACAGCCGCGGCCTGCGTGAAGGCGACGTGCGCATTCCCGCCGGATGCGCCATTGCCGGTATCATGGACAAGTCTGGCGCGCGCCATGACGGCCGCGACATTCTGAAGGCCATCGCGCTCATGCACGATCGCAGCAATGGCTTGGGCGGAGGTTTCGCCGCGTATGGCATCTATCCGGAATATGCCGACTTCTATGCGTTCCACGTGCTTTATGAAAGCCATGAAGCACGCATGAATACGGAAGCGTATCTCAACGAGCATTTTCTTTCCGAAAAGCAGGAGCGCATTCCCACCGCCACGGTGAAGGCGATCAAGAATCCGCCCGACACCTGGCGCTACTTCCTCACCCCGCACCCGTCGCACCATGAGCTTGAACTGGGCGAATTCGACGAACAGGAATACGTCATGCAGTGCGTGTTCTACATTAATGCCCACATCGATGGAGCGTTCGTTGCAAGCTCGGGCAAGAACATGGGAGCGTTCAAGGGCGTGGGCTACCCTGAAGAAATCGGCGAGTACTACCGTATCGACGAATACAAGGCCTGGCTGTGGACTGCGCACGGGCGTTTTCCCACCAATACGCCTGGCTGGTGGGGCGGTGCTCACCCGTTCACGCTTTTGAACTGGTCGATCGTGCACAATGGCGAGATTTCCAGCTATGACACCAACCGTCGCTACGTCGAGCAATTCGGTTACGACTGCGCGCTGCAGACCGATACCGAAGTCATCACCTACCTGTTCGACCTGCTCGTTCGCCGCCACGGTTTCTCTCAGGAAATGGCCGCGCATATCATGGCCGCTCCTTCGTGGGATGCCATCGACCGTATGCCGCCCGAGCAAGCTGAATTCGAAACGGCGCTGCGCTGCGTGTATTCCGACGCGCTCGTGAACGGCCCGTTCTCGGTGATTTTGGGTTCGGAAGAGGGCCTGCTGGCGCTCAACGACCGCCTGAAGTTGCGCGCGTTGATGGTTGGCGAGAAAGACTCCATGGTGTATTTGGCCAGCGAGCAGGCGTCCATCGAGCTTGTGTGCCCCGATGTCGAGAATGTGCGCTCTATCGAAGGTGGCGTGCCGTTCGTGGTGCAGCTCGATGAGGTCGCGCGCGCCAAGCAGAACGCCGCTGCGGAAAACGAGCCCGACATCCACCAGCAAACGCGCATCACTCGAAAGGAGGCCTAAGCCATGCTCGATTTCACGTATCCGCGCTATAAGGTCGAGCGCGATCCCAACCAATGCATTCAATGCGGCGTGTGTGCGCGTCAGTGCGCTAACGAGGTGCATATGGTCGATACCGACTTGGGCCGTGTGGTCGCCGATCACAAGAAGTGCGTGAACTGCCAGCGTTGCGTGGTCATGTGCCCCACGAACGCACTTGCCATTACGAATTGGCCCCAGGTCGGCAACGGTTCGAACAACTGGAACCTTGCCGCCATGCAAGATATCGCCAAGCAGGCGCAAACCGGCGCTGTGCTGCTTTCTTCCATGGGCAATCCCCAGCATTATCCGATTTACTGGGATCATCTGCTGCTCAACGCGAGCCAGGTTACCAATCCTTCCATTGACCCGCTGCGCGAGCCCATGGAGACCCGTGTGTTTTTGGGCAGCCGTCCCGAGGCGCTGCGCATCAATGAGCGCGAGCGCAAGGTGGTCTCGTCGATGCCGCCCCGCATCAAGCTCGACGTGCCCATTATGTTCTCGGCCATGAGCTTTGGTTCTATTTCGCTGAATGCCCAAAAGTCGCTCGCCATGGCGGCCGAGGAGCTGGGTACCTATTTCAACTGCGGCGAAGGCGGCCTGCATAAAGATCTCGAGAAATATGGCAATCACGCTATCGTGCAGGTAGCGTCGGGCCGTTTCGGCGTGGATATGCACTACCTCGAAACCGCGGCGATGATCGAAATTAAAATCGGCCAGGGCGCAAAGCCCGGCATCGGCGGACACCTTCCTGGCGAGAAGATCAACGATGAAGTGTCCCGCACCCGCATGATTCCGAAGGGCACTGACGCTATTAGCCCTGCACCGCACCATGACATCTACTCCATTGAAGACTTGCGCCAGCTCATTTTCAGCTTGAAGGAAGCGACGCACTACACCAAACCTATTTCGGTGAAAGTGGCTGCCGTCCACAACGTGGCCGCCATCGCGAGCGGCATGGCCCGCGCGGGCGCCGACGTGATCGTCGTCGACGGCTTCCGCGGCGGCACGGGCGCAGCGCCGGCTCGCACGCGCGACAACGTGGGCATTCCCATTGAGCTTGCGCTTGCGAGTGTTGACCAGCGCCTTCGCGATGAGGGTATTCGTAGCCGCGTGAGCCTGGTGGCCGCCGGCTCCATTCGCAATTCGGCCGACATCGTGCGTGCCGTTGCTTTAGGCGCCGATGCCGTGTACTGCGCAAGCTCTGCGCTTATCGCCCTGGGCTGCCATCAGTGCCAGGCGTGTGCGGGCGGCAAGTGCAATTGGGGCATCGCCACGCAGCGCGCCGACCTCACGAAGCGCCTCAACCCCGAAATCGGCGCCGAGCGCGTGGTGAATTTGGTTCGCGCGTGGAACCACGAGGTTCAGGAGCTCATGGGCGGCATGGGCATCAACGCCATCGACAGTTTGCGCGGCAATCGACTTATGCTGCGCGGCGTGGGACTGAACGAGAAAGAACTCGAGATTCTGGGCGTGAAATACGCAGGGGAGCAGTGATCGGCATGAAGAGGATTTACGCGATTCCCGAATGGTGCGTGAATTGCCGCCGTTGCGAGGTGGCTTGCAAGGCTCAGCATTCGCCGTGGCCAGGAAACATCGTGAAGGCGTTTACGCTTGCGGGCGATGAAATCTACAACCGCGTGCGCGTCGAGGGCGACAACATCGTGAGCTTCGCGGCGAATTGCCGCCATTGCGCCAAGCCAAAGTGCGTGGAAGGCTGCATCTCGGGCGCCATGCAGCGCGACCCTGAAACCGGTGTGGTCACGAGCGACCCGTCGCGTTGCGTAGGTTGCCGCACGTGCGTGAGCATGTGCCCGTTCGGCGCCATTTCGGTTGTTCCGGCTCCTTCGGGCGTGAAGCCCATTGCGTTGAAGTGCGATTTGTGCGGCGACGGCGCGGGTGCGCCAGGTGAGCCGAGCTGCATTGCGGCCTGCCCGAATCGCGCGCTCATGTACGTGGAAAGCGAGGCGATGTAGCATGGCGCACCATACGTGTGATTACTTGATTATTGGCAATTCTGCGGCGGGCGTGACTGCGGCGGAATTTCTCTCTGCAGCTGCGCCGGATAAGAGCATCATCATGGTTTCCCACGAGCCGTATCGCTGCTATGGCCGTCCGCTCATCTCGTATTTGCTCGAAGGCAAAACCGACCGCGAACATCTCGATTACAAATCGGCCGATTTCTACGAGAAACGTGGCATCGAAACGCTGTTTGGCACTGAGTTTGAAGCCGTGGCGCTCGATGCTTCCGCCCATGAAGTGAAGCTTGCGGGCGGAGAAGAGATTTCCTACGGGAAGTGCCTGCTCGCTACGGGCTCCGTCCCCTTCATTCCTCCTATTGCCGGCATGGAGGGCCGCACGAACGTGCATACGTTCATTACGCTCGATGATGCGTTGGCGGCCTGGGACGATGTGCTCGCAGCAACCGAGCGTGCGCATGCGGAAGGCCGTGAAAGCCGCGTCGTGGTGATTGGCGGCGGCCTTATTGGCATGAAAGCGGCCGAAGCGCTGAGCCACCATGCCGACCGCATCGATGTGTTCGATCGCAGCCCGCGCATTTTGCCTGCCGTGCTCGACGCAGATGGTGCCGCGGTTGTCTCGCGTCTTATGGAGCCGCACGGCATTTTCTGCCATCCCAGCATGTCGGTTGACGAGATGCTCGGTGAAGGCGAGCGCGTGACGCATGTGCGCCTGACCGATGGTTCCGACGAGGCGTGCGATATGGTTATCGTCGCGGTCGGCGTGCGCCCGGCGAGCAAGCTCGCCGTCGAGGCGGGCGCCGAGCAGGGTCGAGGCCTTATATGCGGGCCCGATTTGCAAACGAGCCTGCCCGATGTATACGCTGCGGGCGATGTGACCCAGGTGACCGATACGCTCGATGGCAGCGAGCGTCCCTTGGCGCTGTGGCCCAATGCCGTTCGTCAGGGCCGCATTGCCGCCATGCACATGGCGGGCGTGCCCGGCGCCCTTCCCGACGAGGGCAGCTTTGCGGTGAATGCGGTCGATTTCTTCGATATCACACTTTTGACCTCGGGAATCATCAATCCGCCAGCCGATGGCGATTTCGATGTTCGCGTAGAAGTCGAAGGCGACGAATATGTGAAATTCGTCATGCGCGACGGCAAACTCGTGGGCTACGTGCTGCTGAATCGACCCGATAACGCGGGCATGTATACGGCGATGATCGAGCACGGAGTGCCTGTGGCATCGCTTGCCGCCGATACGTTCGATCGCGTTCCCCTCAACATCGATTTTCCGCAAGGGGCCGCACGCATGCATCGCGGTTACCCGTCGACGCTCAATGAGCTTGGCTGGCCCAAGGCAGAAGGCGAGGAGTAACATGGCAGAATTCGGAAACCTTCCCGCGATTGAGCCTGTCGTTGAAAAGCTCGACGGCAAAACGGTGGTCACGCTCGGCACGGTACATTTCACCGAGGGCAACGCCGCGGTGCGCGCGGCTCTTGAAGATGCCGACGTGGTGGAGCTGCGCGAAACGTTCGCCCAGCGCTATCTTGGGTGCGGCATGCCCGTGGGCAAGCGCCTCGAGATTCATGGCGTGCCCGGCAACGACATGGCGTGTTACATGGATGGCGGTGAAATCGAGGTCTTCGGCAACGCTCAAGACCAGGTTGCCAACACCATGAACGATGGCGACATCGTAATTCACGGGCGCGTGGGCGATGCTGCGGGCTACGGCATGCGCGGCGGTCGCATTTTGGTGCGCGACGGCTGCGGTTGGCGCGTCGGCATTCACATGAAGCAGTATGGCGACAAGGCGCCGGCTATCGTGATTGGCGGAGACGCCGGCAGCTTTCTGGGCGAATACATGGCCGGCGGAGTGATCGTGCTCATGGGCACGGCGGGCCCGTATTTGGCAACGGGCATGCATGGAGGCGTGATTTACCTGAAGCATGTGCTCGACGAGCGTGATATTCCCGCTGGCCTGGTGCAAGAGCCAGTCGATGAGCACGATTGCCGCGTGCTTGCGCGCCTGCTTGGCGAATATAACGAGAAATTCGCCGAAGAAATTGGCGGTCCGGTCGATGCTACGGGCGAGGGGTTCTTCCGTCTGCGCCCCGCAAACAGCCGCCCCTACGCCAGCATGTACGCGAACTGATGTTGCGCCGTTCTAACGAACGTCGCACTTGCTTGACGCTGCACGGGATTCTGGCGGTGCATTTCGTAGCCAGCTGAGCTGGCTACGCCCGCTCGGGCGCGGAAGTTTGGGATTGAATATGCCGTTTGGGCATATTCAATGGCTCGTGTACCGAAGTACGCGTCGCCTCGGCCTCGCTCGAGCTGCACTCGTCAGAATCCCGCTCGCTGACTTTGTTCGTCCAGCGGCGGCTCGTTTTGACCATCCTATCGGCCCGCGACAACGTGGCGACCGCGTGGCCGTTTTTTGGCCGGGAGAGCCTTGCGCCTCCCGGCCCTTCTTGTATTTGAACGGTCTCTCGGGAAACTCGCACGTTTCGTGAAGGTGTGCTGAAATTCGCGAATTGCCCGCATTTCAGCGAGATACTCCTTGTTCACGTGCGGAAATCGCGCACGAAGAACTACCCAAGGAGTCCAAGTCTATGCCTCAGGCATCTGCGAAATCGAACACCGTCCAACCCGACAAGCCCAATGAGCCCATTTTCACGCCGCGCTTCATCGCCGGCTTTGCGGTGAACTTTATTCTGTATATGCAGTATTACGCGCTTATGGTCGCCATGGCGGGTTATTCTGCCATGCAATTCGCGGCAGGAGCAACCGAGGGCGGCTTTACGGCGAGCGTCTTCATTTTGGGCGCGTTGTGCTCGCGCTTGTTCTTCGGCGGCGCGATTGACAAGGTCGGTCGCGGTCGCGTGCTTGTGGCGTGCATGACGGGCGAGGTTGCGTGCACGCTTCTCTATTTGGCTTTTGAGCACGTGCCGGCCATTGGCGTGTTCATCGTGTTGCGCTTCTTGCACGGCGCGTTTTACGGTCTGTCACAAACAACGGTCACGTCTATCGTGAGCAGCGCTGTTCCGTTTTCCCGCAAAGGCGAGGGCGTGGGTTATTACATGCTTTCGGTCACGCTCGGCGCGGCGCTTGGCCCTCTGATGGGTTCGGCGTTCTCGAACGCGGGCGACTTCGATATGCTTTTCTTCTCGTGCCTCGGCATGATCGCTGTGGGTTACGTTGCCGCGCTCGGAGTTGTTTTGCCTGGTCGCAGGCAAAGTTCGGAAGTGTCTAAGGCAACTGGGGCGACCAAGGCATCCGAGCAATCTGGCGATGCCGACAAGCCCGCGAAAACGCACAAGCTCAGCCTGGCGAATTTCATCGAAGTGCGTGCGTTGCCCGTGTCGGTGGCCATCACGGTGGGTTATCTCGCGTATGGCGCCCTTATCACCTATATCAATCCGTACGCGGCCGAAGTGGGGCTTACAGGTGCCGCGAGCTTCTTCTTCGTGTCGTATTCCATTGCCATGTTCGTGACGCGTCCGTTTACGGGACGATGGTTCGATTCGGCTGGCGATAAAGGCATCATGACCTTGGGATTTGCCTGCCTGGGCGCAAGCATGCTCATCATGGGCTTCGCGCAAAACGGCGCCATGCTCCTTGTGTCGGCGGCGCTTGCTGGCGTAGGTGTTGGCTCGGTGCAGCCCAATGGCCTCGTGCTTGCCATGCGTCGCTGTCCCGACGATCGTCTCACCGCCGCGAATTCCACCTATTTCGTGTTGCTCGACGTGGCTATTGGGCTGTGCCCCTTCTTGGTTGGCTGGATTGCGCCCGCATTCGGTTATCGCGTGCTGTTCCTCGTCATGGTGCCCGTGGTGGCGGCGAGCTACGTCGTGTACATGGCGTTCCGTCGAGCTGGCCTTATTGCGGGGAAGAAGAAATAGCGCGCTTTTTGGCGGTTGCTATCGCATGGAGCGAAGCGGGGTGCGTCTGTTAGCCGTGCGGTAGGTCGCATCGGGGCGGATGGGCGCTCTGCCAAGAGGCGATAACTGAGCTCGCGCGAACGGTCCACTGGACTGTTCGGCTCGTGCGTACGCTCTTGGCAGAGAGCCCATCCGCCCCGATACTCAGGCATGAGATGCTCTTCGTCTGCATATCTCCACTTCCTTATGGATTTCTCTTGCATTGCGCCTGCAAGGTCGTATAATGCCATGGTTTCTATATTTCACATGTCCGAGCGACCTAGCACCGCGAGTGGCCACCGAAAAAGGCTGCGGTGTCGGGGATGACCTCGGGCAGACGCTTAACGAATGGAGAATGACATGGCGAAAATCAGCGTCAAGTCCCTGCTCGAAGCAGGCGCTCACTTCGGTCACCAGACCCGTCGTTGGAACCCCAAGATGAAGCCGTACATCTTCGGCAACCGTGGTGACATCTACATCCTCGACCTCAAGCAGACCCTCGTTGGTCTCGACCAGGCTTACACCTTCGTCGAGAACACTGCTGCCAAGGGCGGCACGGTTCTGTTCGTCGGCACCAAGAAGCAGGCCCAGGAAGCCATCGCCACTCAGGCTGACCGCTGCGGCATGCCTTACATCAACGCTCGCTGGCTCGGCGGCATGCTCACCAACTTCGTGACCATTCGCTCCCGCGTTCAGCGCATGGAAGAGCTCGAGGCCATGGAATCCGACGGCCGCATGGAAGTTCTGCCCAAGAAGGAGCAGATCCTGCTCAAGAAGGAACTCGCCAAGCTGCAGACCAACCTCAACGGCATCCGCAACATGAAGAAGCTCCCCGACGCCATCTTCGTCGTTGACACCAACCGCGAGCAGCTCGCCATCCACGAAGCCAAGCGTCTTGGCATTCCCGTGGTGGGCACCCTCGACACCAACTGCGACCCCGACGACGTCGAGTTCGGCATTCCCGCCAACGACGACGCCATCCGTTCGGTCAACCTGCTCTGCACCTTCGTTGCCGACGCTGTGATCGCCGCTACGGGCGCTCCCGTCATCGAAGAGCAGATGGCCGCCGAGGCCGAGGCTGCTGAAGCCGCCGCCGAAGTTGCTGCTGAGTAATTAATTTACGCATACGTCGAAAGTCCAGTGCTTTCTACCAATACGTAGAGGTCGGGCCCTGTTTCTGAAGAGCGAAGCGGGGCCCGTTTTTCCAAGAGAGAACTTGAGAAAGGAACCGCAAAGATGGCAAACATCACCGCTTCCATGGTCAAGGAACTGCGCGAAATGACCGGCGCAGGCATGATGGAGTGCAAGAAGGCCCTCGCCGAGGCCGACGGCGACATGGACGGCGCCGTTGACGTTCTGCGTACCCGTGGCCTTGCCGCTGTCGCCAAGAAGGCCGGCCGCGCCACCAACGAGGGCACCGTTATGGCTCTGGTTTCCGAGGACGGCAAGACGGGCGCTCTCGTCGAGCTCAACTGCGAGACCGACTTCGTGGGCATGAACGAGAAGTTCAAGGCTTACGCTGAGAAAATCGCTCGCGCCGCTGTTGCCAACAAGCCTGCCGATCTCGACGCCCTGAAGGCTTCCGAGATTGATGGCGAGACCGTCGAGGCCGTTGTCGCCGACTGCATCCATGTGATGGGCGAGAACACCCAGCTCGCTCGCTTCGCCACGCTCGAGGCCGACGCTGTGTGCTCCTACATCCACATGGGCGGCAAGATTGGCGTTCTGGTTTCCTTCGCCACCGAGGGCGTTGACACCACCACTGCTGAGTTTGCTCAGTGCGGCCGCGACGTTGCCATGCAGGTCGCCGCTGTCGACCCCATCGCGACCTCTCGCGAAGATGTCGATCCTGCTGTTGTTGAGCATGAGATGGGCATCTACAAGGCTCAGGCTGCCGAATCTGGCAAGCCCGAGGCTATCCAGGAAAAGATGGCTACCGGCCGTCTGCAGAAGTTCTACAAGGAGCAGTGCCTTGTTGAGCAGGCGTTCGTGAAGAACCCCGACCAGACTGTTGCCGAGTACGTCGACTCCGTTGCCAAGCAGCTCGGTGGCTCCATCAAGGTCACCGGTTTCAAGCGCTTCGCGCTTGGCGAGGCTGCCGAATAAATCGACGCCACTACATTGCCGGCCTTCGGGCCGGCATTTTTTTGCGCAGATTATGGCCATGTGCGAGACCTGAAGGGCAAGGTGCCCGTGAGGGTTTCGCGCGGCGTCGACTGCGACAAACCCCTGCTGCGTGTGCAGTGGGGGTTTTCTTGTTTCGGCCTTCGTCTCTTTAATGCTGCTTCTGTTCGTGCGACAATAATAGCTTGCATATACGCCGCCGATGCGTCGGGGGCGCAAACGATTGCGGAGGTAATCTTATGGCAAAAGAGAAAATCGTCGTCGAAGGCGGAACGCCGCTTGCGGGCGAGGTGCATATTTCGGGCGCGAAGAATTCGGCCCTTAAGCTTATCGCGGCTGCCCTTTTAGGCCAGGGCGAGAGCGCCATTCATAACGTGCCTCTTATTTCCGACATTGTGGTTATGTCGAAGGTCATCGAGACCCTTGGCGGCAGCGTTCGCCGCGATGGCCACACGCTGCATGTTGACACTGCTGGCGTTGATACATGGGAAACGCCGTATGAGCTCGTGTCGAAGATGCGCGCATCCATTTCGGTTCTTGGCCCCTTGGTGGCTCGTTTCGGCAAGGCTCGCGTTGCCATGCCGGGCGGTTGCAACTTGGGCGCTCGTAAAATCGATATGCATATGGTAGGCATGGAGGCGCTCGGCGTTCATTTCCATACCGATCACGGCTATATCGAAGCAAGCACGCCCAATGGGTTGCACGGCGCGTACGTCGCGCTCGATTTCCCCAGCGTGGGCGCCACGGAAAATACTATGATGTGCGCCGTGACGGCGAAGGGCCAAACCGTTATCGAAAACGCTGCTCGTGAGCCCGAAATCGAAGACCTTGCGAACATGCTCAATTCCATGGGCGCTCGCATTTCGGGCGCTGGCACGGCCGAAATCATCATCGACGGCGTAGAGCTTTCTAGCTTGCATCCGTGCGAGCATTCCACGGTCGGCGACCGCATTGAAGCGGGCACCTTCCTCGTGGGCGGTGCGCTTACTGGCGGTCCCGTTACCGTTCGTGGCATCGATCCGAGCTTCTTGCGCATGGCATTGATGAAGCTGTCCGCCATGGGCTGTTCGGTCGATGTGGGCGATGACTCCATCACGGTTTCGCGTAAAGGTCCTCTTCTGCCTACCGATATTCAAACGCTGCCGCATCCTGGGTTTCCCACCGATTTGCAGGCGCAGTTCATGCTGCTCGCCTCTGTTGCAAACGGCAATTCCGTGATTACCGAGAATGTTTTCGAAAACCGCTTCATGTTCGCCGCTGAAATTGGCCGCATGGGCGCCGAGATCACCATTGAGGACCATCACGCGGTTGTCGAAGGCGTGCCTAGCTTGCAGGGAGCAAGCGTGAAGGCGACCGATTTGCGTTGCGGCGCTGCCTTGGTGCTTGCCGGCATTTTTGCTGAAGGCGAAACGCAGGTGCACAACATTTATCACATCGATCGCGGCTACGAAGACTACGTGGGCAAGCTCACGGGCCTGGGCGCGAACGTTCGTCGCGTTCCCGACGAAGACGATATCGACTGGTAGCGCAGGTGTTGCATGTCGCGTAAACCATCGAGCTACAACTACAAGCGACTGTCGAGCCGCGTGCGCGAATCGACGATCGAGACGCACGTGTCGGCGCCCCGCCCTTCAGTGGGGCATCGCAAGGGCGCGAATCAGCGCTATGCTCGCTCAGCGGTGCGCGGTGAAATCCATCAAGTGCTGCCGAACACCACGACGCGCGAGGACCGCTTTGCCTACGAGGCGCGCATGAACCGACGCTCGTATGTCGAACGAAATGTTGCTGCGGGCCGAAGGCGCAAGATCGCGCTCGTGGCTGCGCTTGCGGTGCTTATCGTGATCGTCGCGTGCGTCGTCGCGTCGTTTGTTTTCGCGAACGGCATCAACTCGCGCCTCGTGCTCGACGATTCTTCGCTGAAATCGGCCCTCGTTGCCGATTCGGGTGAGGGAAAAGCGACCTATTCGCTGCTCTGCGCCGATTTTGATGATGGAGAAGATGGCGCATCGCCCGATTCGATTGTCGTTATGCGCACCGACCCTGAAGCGAATACCGCCTATGCGATTTCGCTTCCCTCGAACACCCGCGTGTCAACCGATGGTTCTTCGCGCACTTCGCTCGGCGAAATTCGCGCTTCCGAGGGCAGCGCGGGCCTGATTAGCGCGGTGAACAGCCTCTTGGGCATCAAGCTGTCCCATTATGCAACGATTGATGCGCAGAATTTCGCTCAGCTCGTTGACGAACTTGGCGGCATTGATGTCAATCTTCCCGAAGATATCGTCGATGCCCAGGCGGGCGATATGAGGCTTTCTGCAGGCGAGCAGACTCTCGGCGGCGAGCAAGCGGTTTTCGCATGCCGAGCAGATGATTACGCCGTGAACGCTGAAGAGACGCGTGGCAAGGTACAGGCGCTCGTGGCAGTGGCCCTTATGCAGAAGGCGACCTCGGTAGAGGGTGGGTTTGGCTACTATATGCGCATGGATGGACTTGCGAACCTCGTGCAAACCGACATGGATGTAAAGGCAATCGGAGCATTCCTCGAGAGCATTCGCTCCATTTCGACCGAGAATATGCAGGTTGCGGCTTTGCCTACGTATTCTGCGCAGTCGAGCGGTAAAACGTATCAAGTTCCTGCCGACGATGCGATTACGGAAATGATGAATCGCATTCGCGCTGGCGAGACGCCGCAGGCCAATGCTGCCGACGTGTTGGGCTCTATCGATGCGGGCAGCTATACGGTTTCGGTTTACAACGGCGGCGACGTTGTGGGCGCGGCTTCCGAGGCGGCCGACATGTTGCGCCAGGTAGGTTTCAACGTGACCGATACGGGCAATACCTCCATGCAGGTGTACGACGAAACACTCGTCGTGTACGGAGATGCCGATAAGGAAAACGCCGCTAATGCCGTGGTGGCCGCCCTTGGCATTGGCCGCACGCTGCAAGATACCGTGCATTATTCGTTCGACACAAATGTGTATGTGGTCATCGGCAAGGACTGGCGCACGGTGCTCGCCGCGCGCAACGAAACGGTCGATGAGGACGGTAACATCGTGCCTCTTTCGCAAAAGGACGCATCGGCAACCTCGAGCGACGAATCGAATTCAAGCGCGTCGAGCGATTCTGACGTCGATGCGGAAGGTTCCGCTGCTGCCGCGAATAGCGCGGCGTAGTCGATAGACGAAACGCAAGCACGCCCCGCCTTCGTGCGGGGCGAGTTTTTAGAAGGAGAGCCTCTATGACGCTCAACGACATTTACCACGCAATTGACCCCGTGGCGCTTTCTTTGGGGCCGCTGCAAATTCGTTGGTACGGACTGGCCTATGTTGCCGGCTTCATTTGCGCCTTTCTCGTTATTGCCAAACTTTCCCAGCGTTGGAAGATTCGCATTGACGACGACGCCTTTTTCACGGTGGTCTTCTGCGTGATTTTCGGCGTGATTCTTGGTGGTCGTTTGGGCTATGTGCTCGTATATGGCGACGGATACTATCTTCAGCACCCCGAGAAAATTCTTGCGTTCAACGAGGGCGGCATGAGTTTCCACGGGGGGCTTGTGGGCGTGATCATTGGCGGCGTTATCGCGGCGAAAATCACGAAGATCCCGTTCCTCACGTTGGCCGATATGGGCGTTGTCGGCGTGCCTATCGGCCTGTTCTTCGGCCGTTGCGCGAACTTCATCAACGGCGAGCTGTGGGGCGCTCCCACCGATATGCCATGGGGCGTGGTGTTTGGAGGCGCTGCGGGCACGATGCCGCGCCATCCCTCGCAGTTGTACGAAGCACTGCTTGAGGGCGTAGTGCTCTTTATTATTCTGTTCGCGCTCTCGCGTAAAACTCCGGCGCGTCCGCGTGGAACCTTCTTTGGAACGTTTTTGCTGTTCTATGGTTTGTTCCGCTTCACAATCGAGTTCATTCGCCAGCCCGATGCCCAAATTGGCTATCTTTTGGGAACCCATTGGTTCACTATGGGGCAAGCGCTTTCCATTCCGCTTATGGTTGCGGGCGTTGTTTTCCTTATATATGCATGGAAAACGAAGAAACCCCAGATGGGCCTTCCTGATTCTGAGATAAGCCAGCCTTAGGACGTTTCCTGTTTTCGGCTACGACAAGGCGTCTAAAAACAGCGGCGCGAAACCAGGTTGGCAACGGTTTGCTCCAGCCATGCCCCAAGGATGCATAATGGAAGTGTTGAAGCTGCCTTTGCGGTAGCGCGACGCGGAATCCGTTTACGGAAAAAGGGGGAGTCATGGACATCAAACTGTACAAATGCGCTCACTGCGGAAACATTGCGATTAAGGTCGTCGATTCCGGCGTTCCCCTGGTGTGCTGCGGCGAGCCGATGGAAGAGCTCGTTGCAGGCGCTGTCGACGGCGCATTCGAGAAGCACGTGCCTGCCGTCACGATCGATGGATCGACCGTCAAGGTGCAGGTGGGCGAAGTCGAGCACCCGATGATGGATGCCCATTACATTCAGCTCATTGTGCTCGTGACCGAAAAAGGGTACCAGGTCGCGCCTCTCACGCCGGCCGATAAGCCCGTGGCAACGTTTGCGCTTGCCGAAGGGGATGCGCCCGTCAAGGTCTATGAACATTGCAACCTCCATGGCCTTTGGGTGAAAGAACTTTAGCGGGCCGAGCGTCCATGGCGCCACGGGAAGAAAAGCGAACGAAAAGAGGTTTCGTCGCAAGGCCCTTGACGTCTTACGATACAATGGCGCAGACAAGAACATCCGATGTGAGGAGCTTACTATGGCTATCGATAAAGACCAAGTCAGCCGCGTGCTCGACCTTATTCGCCCGGCGCTTCAGGCCGACGGCGGCGACGTTCAGCTGGTCGACGTTGACGAAGAGGGCGTTGTCACCGTTCAGCTGCATGGCGCATGCAACGGTTGCCCCATGAGCCAGATGACGCTCGCCAATGGCGTTGAGCGCATTCTGAAAGAGCACATCCCGGGCATCACCAAGGTCGTGTCTGCTTAGTTTGGTTTCGCCGTTCTGTCGAACGGCGAAAGTCGCCGACGCTGCAAACGGCCCTGACGGCCGGCTTGACTTTCAATCGTCGCTCGCGTACCGAAGTACGCGTCGCTCCTTTTTCAAGCCAATCCGACTCGCCAGGGCCGTTCTCGCTGACATTTATTGGGAATGTGCCGCTTTGTAAGAAGATAAGGTCACCGTATGGTGGCCTTCCGCTGTTTTTAGGGGCTTGCGGGCATCTGCGCGGGCGGCATCTGGGAAAATGGCTGCAGAAGACGTGGTGGCGTGTGCCGCCGGCTTGAAGAAGGGGGCCGAAATGGCGTTGCATTGTTGGGAAACGCGCGGTTGCGACGAGGAAATGGCAAGCCGCTGCCCGCATAATATCCCAGGTGAGCGTTGCCCGGGCGACTGCAAGTTTGCGGTGTGCGATCGCCCCACCCATGAAACCGCGTGGGGGCTCGATATGCTCGAAAATCCCGATGTTGACCGCGAAGTCGTGGTGAAGGAATTCTGCCTGACGTGCAAGTTCTTCATTGCGCATGGCCCAAAGGTCGGCTCTCCCGAATCAATCAAGGCGCGCGAGATCGTCGATGCGCGCCCCTATGCCGTGAAGCGAGGTTAGCGTATGCCAAAGGTGGCAATTATTGGCGGTGGCGCGGCGGGCATGGCGTGCGCTATCGCGGCGGCTCGAGAAGGGGCTGAAGCCCATGTGTATGAACGAGCCGATCGCGTTGGCAAGAAGCTGCTCGTGACAGGCAACGGCCGTTGCAACATGAGCAACACTGACATCATGAGCTCCGATTACAACGATCCCGAATTCGTGCAGGAAGCAATGAATGTGTTGCCGCCCGAATCGGTTATGGCTTTCTTCGAAGACTTGGGCGTGCTCGCGTTCGAGGAAGACGAAGGCCGCATTTACCCTTACAGCAACAAGGCCGCGACGGTTCTTGATATGCTGCGTTTGGGCATGAAGGAAGCTGGCGTTGTCGAGCATTGCGATCGCGAGGTTCGCGCGGTAGCGCCTCTTTCGCGCGGCGGTTGGGCGGTTGCTTTTGCCGACGATGCCGTTGAGGGCTTTGATGCGGTTGTGTGCGCTGTGGGCGGCAATCCCTCGCGCGCGCTTCTGCCGAGCGATATTGCGTTCCACGCATGCACGCCTGTGCTTGCGGCGCTGAAGACCGACACGACGAACATTAAGGCGCTTTCCGGCATTCGCGTTCGCGCGCGCGTGTATCTCGATGAAGAGCCCGAAGATTTGCGCGACGCCTGGCTCGATGTGGTCGACCCTGAATTCGAGGCGAGCTATCAGGGCCCCGAAGAGCGCGGCGAAGTGCTGTTCCGCGATTGGGGCATCTCCGGCATTGCCGTGTTCGATATGTCTCGTTATGTCGAGCCCGGTCAAATGGTATTTCTCGACCTTCTGCCCGATATGGAGCCGCAAGACAAGGTCGATTTCATTTGGGAGCAGTCCATGGCGCATCCGAGCCGTACCGCTGCTGAAGTGATGAGCGGCCTTTTGCCCTCTCGCGTGGCGCGCGCCGTGGTGGTTGCGGGCGGCTTGAACCCCGACGAGCCTATTATCGCCGAGCAGGAGGCCGTGGTTTTGGCCATGGTTTCTGAATCGTTTGGGCTTTCCGTGCGCGGCATCGCCGACCCGAAGCAGGCGCAGGTTACGCGCGGCGGTTTCGCGACGGAATGCTTCGACGCGCATACCTTTGAATGTCGCGAGCACGCCGGCCTTTTCGCGTGCGGCGAGGCGCTTGACGTTGATGGTCGCTGCGGCGGCTACAACCTGCATTGGGCTTGGACGAGTGGCCTGCTTGCGGGCGCTTCTGCGGCCCATGTCGAAGATGTTCCCGAGGGTTCTTTCGAGGGGCTTTCGCTGAGCTCGGCCGAAGGTTTGGCGCAACGCGCTCGTCGCTCAACGCTTTCGGGCCATGAATGCGGTCGCGACCAGCGTTCGGGCGGCCAGCGCTCGTGCGGCAAAGGCGGCTTTCGTGTTGCCGACAAACGCGGCGACGGCGCGCGCGGCGGCGAAAAGGGGCGCGATGGGGCGTCCCGCGGCCAGGCGAGCGGTCGAGGCGCCGATGCGCGCGACCAGCGTGGCAAAGGCCAGAACAGTGGCCAGCGCGGCAAGGGTGGCCAGCGAAGCAATGCTGGCGTCACTCGTTCCAATGGCGGCAACAATGGCGGGAAAGGGCCCAACGGGCGCCCGAAGCTGAATCTAGGAAGGTAATCGATGCTCGAAGCAAGCAATGTGTACCTGCCGCTCGACGCGGCGCTTCCAAGCTGTGCCGGCATGGCTCAGGCGGAGCTTGCCCATGCGTTGGGCATTCGCTATGCAGATATCACTTCGTGGAAGTTCTCGAAACTTTCGGTTGATGCGCGTCGGAAAAACGACGTCCATTTCACGGCGTCGTTTGTTTTTGAAGTGGCCGACCAGGAAATCGAAGAAGCCCTGGCAGGCAAGCGAACAAAAACGAAAATCCAGGTCAAGCGCCATGTTCCCTATGAGGGCTATCGCGTTGGCGAATGGCTTGGGGGTGACGCTCGTCCCATCGTGGTGGGCATGGGCCCTGCGGGCTTGTTCGCGGCATGGGCTCTTGCGAAGTCGGGCGCGGCGCCCATCGTGCTCGAGCGCGGTGAAGACGTCGATGCGCGCATGGCTTCCGTCAATTCCTTCAAAGAAGGCGGCGCTTTGAACCCTGAATCGAACGTGCAGTTCGGCGAGGGTGGCGCGGGCACGTTTTCCGATGGCAAGCTCACCACGAACATCAAGAATCCTCGTTGCCGCGACGTGCTGCATATTTTCGCGCAGGCGGGCGCCCCTGAAGAGATTCTTTGGGAAGGCAAGCCGCACATTGGTACCGACAAGCTCATGAATGTCGTGAAAACCATGCGCGAGCAAATTATTGCGTGGGGCGGCGAGGTGCGTTTCGGCGCTCGTTTTGAAGGCATGGAATTCGAAGACGGCCGCATTGTGGCGGTGCGGGGCTCCCAGCGCCAAGAAGACGGAACGCGTGAGAAATTCGTTCTGCCGGCAAGCGATGTGGTTCTCGCGTGCGGCCATTCGGCGCGCGACGTGTTCGACCGCGTACGCAATGCGGGCTTGCTCATGGAACGCAAGCCGTTTGCGGTGGGCGTGCGCATCGAACATCCCCAGAAGCTCATCGATAAGGCGCAATACGGCAATGCGGCGGGCCATCCGGCGCTTGGCGCGGCCGACTACAAAATGGCGGTGCATTTGCGCAACGACCGCAGCGTGTACACGTTCTGCATGTGCCCGGGCGGCGAGGTAATGTGCTCGGCGTCTGAGCTGGGTGGCGTTGTGGTGAACGGCGCGAGCCGCCATGCTCGCAACGGGCGCAACGCGAATGCGGCATTGCTCGTGAACGTCGAAGACCGCGACTTGCGTGGCGATGACGTGTTGGCAGGTGTGAAGCTTCAGCGTCGCATGGAAACGGCAGCATATCGAGCGGCCGGCGAAAGCTACAAGGCGCCGGCTCAGCGCGTGGGCGATTTCATGGCTTCGGCAGGGAAGTTCAACCGCAGCCAGAGCGAGCATCGCTCGAGGCTCGAGGTCGAACCTACGTATGCTCGAGGTGTTGAGTGGGTCGATTTGAATCAGGTGCTGCCGCCCTTCGTGGCGCGCTCGCTGCATGCGGCGATTCCCTTGTTCAATGGGCGTATTCGTGGCTTCAGCGATCCGAATGCCGTGCTTACGGGCGTTGAAACGCGCAGTTCGAGCCCCGTTCGCATCGTGCGCGACAAGGCAACGTGCCAGGCGCTGTTCTCGCAAACGACCGATTGCGGCTTGAAGATCGCCGACGGGTCGGCTGGAGTTGCGGCGGCTTTTCGCACGGCGGAAGGCGAGCCCATCGCGGGCGGCTTTTACCCGTGCGGCGAGGGCGCGGGCTATGCAGGCGGCATTATGAGCGCCGCGGTCGATGGCCTTCGCGTGGCGGAAGCGATTATCGCTTCGTACGAATAAAGAAACGAAACGGACGGCTCGCAAGGGCCGTCCGTTCTCTTTCTATGTCAAATCGTTCGCGTCTCCCCGCCTGCCCTGAGAGGCCTTTCGGGGGCACGCTCGGCTACCGCTCGCGATGCTCGCTATGCGCCTCGCTGGCGGTGTTTCATATTGAAATGAAGATCATATTTGAACACCGACGCCCCCAAAGGCCTCTCAGGGCGGGCGGGGAGACGGCAGAAAACGCGCTTCCGATTCTCGGGAATTGTGCTGGACGCTCGGCTGGCCGTTTTACGCCATTTCGCGAAGCAGGTTCACCATTTCGATGGCGCCCTGCGCGCACTCGGCTCCCTTGTTGCCCGCTTTCGTGCCAGCACGCTCAATCGCCTGCTCGATGGTGTCGGTGGTGAGCACGCCGAACATCACGGGGATGTCAGCGCCAAGGGCGACGTTCGCCACGCCCTTGGAAACCTCGGAGCATACGAAGTCGTAGTGGCTCGTGGCTCCGCGAATCACAGCGCCCAGGGTGATGACGGCGTCGTATTTGCCGCTTTCCGCCATGCGCTTTGCTGCTAGCGGAATCTCGAAAGCGCCTGGCACCCATGCCAGGGCGATGTCCTCATCGGCAACGCCATGGCGCACGAGTGCATCCTGCGCGCCCGAGACGAGCTTCGAGACGATGAATTCGTTGAAGCGGGCGGCGACGATGCCGATTTTGATGTCTTCCGATACGACTTTTCCTTCGTAGAGTTTCATGATGCGGTGCCTTTCTTTGCGGTTGCTTGCTTGTGGGTTCTTCGGCAATTACACAGTGAGCATGTGGCCCATGCGGTCGCGTTTCGTCTCCAAATAACGTTTGTCGCACTCCGTGGGAGCGATTTCGATGGGTACGCGCTCGGCGATGGTGAGGCCGTAGCCCGAAAGCTGGTAGAGCTTGTCGGGGTTATTGGTGAGCAGTCGCATGCTCTTCACGCCGAGGTCGCGCAAGATTTGGGCGCCGATGTAGTACTCGCGTGCATCGGCAGGGAATCCAAGCGCAAGATTCGCGTCGAGCGTGTCCATGCCCTGGTCCTGCAGCTCGTAGGCGCGCAGCTTGTTCAGAAGGCCAATGCCGCGGCCTTCCTGGCGCATGTACAAAACAATGCCACGTCCCTCTTGTTCGATCTGGCGCATGCTCGCGGCGAGCTGCTCGCCGCAGTCGCAGCGCAGCGAGCCGAATGCGTCGCCCGTGAGGCATTCCGAATGCACGCGCACGAGCACGTTTTCTCCGTCGCCGATATCGCCCTTCACAAGCGCCACATGGTGCTCGCCGTTGAGCGTGTTGCGGAAGCCGTGTGCGACGAACGTGCCGTATGCGGTCGGCATTTTGGCTGCCGCGACGGGCTCGACCAGGTGGTCGTGCGTTTTGCGGTATTCTTGCAGGTCTTTGATCGTGATGAACGCCAAGCCCCATTCTTTGGCTTTTTCAGCGAGCTCGCTTGCGCGCATCATGGTGCCGTCGTCGCGCATGATTTCGCAGCACAGGCCGCACTGCTCAAGGCCGGCGAGGCGGCACAGATCGACGGTCGCTTCGGTGTGTCCATTGCGCTCGAGCACGCCGCCCGCTTTGGCGAGCAGGGGGAACATGTGCCCCGGACGGCGGAAATCTTGTGGCTGGGCGTCGGGGTCGACGCACTTCATGGCCGTAATCGATCGCTCGGCGGCGGAAATGCCCGTGGTCGTGTCGACGTGGTCGATCGATACGGTGAAGGCCGTTTCGTGGTTGTCGGTGTTGCGGGCGACCATCTGCGGCAGGGCGAGCTTGGCGATGTACTCGTCGTTCATGGGCATGCAAATGAGGCCTTTGGCGTGGGTTGCCATGAAGTTGATGTTCTCGGTGGTGGCGAATTGCGCCGCGCAAATGAGGTCGCCTTCGTTTTCGCGCTCGGGGTCGTCGGTGCACATGATGAGGCGGCCGGCGCGCAGCTCATCGAGCGCGTGTTCGATGGTGGAGTATTCGATCATGGGAGGTTCCTTTCGGTATGCCGAAGCGGTGTGACGGGTTTAGAAGAAGCCGTTGCTTGCAAGGAATTCGGTGGTGAGCGTCGATTGCGCTTTGCTCGCGCAATTGGACGTGTGCGGTTTAGTGACGGGGCTTGCGCGGCCCGAGGAAAGAAGCCTTTCGACATATTTGCCGATGATGTCGCATTCCAAATTCACGATGTCTCCCGCCCGCTTGCGCCCAAGCGCGGTTATGTCGGCGGTGTGGGGAATCATCGAAATCGAGAAGCCGTTTTCGGAAACGCGCGCCACGGTGAGGCTGACGCCGTCAATGGCGATGGAGCCTTTTTCAACGACGTAGCGGGTGATGGCTTCGGGTGCCTCGATGTCGTACCATACGGCAACGTCGTCGCGCCGCGTGGAGGTGATGCGCCCCGTGCCGTCGATGTGCCCCGACACGATGTGTCCGCCGAAGCGGCCATTGGCCGGCATGGCGCGCTCGAGGTTCACGGTGCTGCCAGCGCTCAGCGCTCCGAGCGACGATCGTCGCAGCGTTTCGTGCATCACGTCGGCGCAAAAGCCCGCATCGTCTACGCGCGTTGCGGTGAGGCATACGCCATTGGTGGCAATGCTGTCGCCAATGCGTACGCCTTGCATAATCGCCGGCGCTTCGATGGAGAGCACCGAGCTTGCCGCGCCGCGTTTGATGGAACGCACGCGGCCCATGGTTTCGACTAGTCCTGTGAACATGCGTCCTCCTTCGGCGCGGCGTTTTCGGCAGATACAACGTCTCCTTCGATAAGCACGTCGTTGCCAAGCCTCTCGATAGTGGTCGCGGAAAGCGTCCATGCCTGGTCGGGCGTTTCGATTCCCGTGCCGCCAAGCGGGGAAGGCGCGCCGACGCCTGCGAAAATTTTCGGCGCAATAAACGCCTGCACGTGGTTTACAATGCCGGCCTCGAGGGCGCATGCGGCGAGCGTGGCGCCGCCTTCGATGAATACGCTGTCGATGCCGCGTTTTCCAAGGGCGGCCATAAGTTGCCGCAAATTGATGCGTCCGTCGTGCTCAGGGGTGCGCACGATTTCGCAGCCTGTCTCCTCGAGCTTTGAGGCGCGCTCGCCTGATGCGTTGGGAGCGCACGCGATAATCGTCGGCACGTTGCGGGCAGATTGGGCGATTGCGGAAGTTATGGGGGTGCGCAGGCGCGAGTCGCATATAACGCGCAAGGGGTTTCGTCCGCCTTCGATTCGACAGGTGAGTTGCGGGTCATCGGCGAGCACGGTGCCGATGCCGACCATGATGGCGGCGTGCCTCAGGCGTTCGGCATGCACGCGTTCTCGTGCAGCAGGGCCGGTAATCCAGCGCGATGCGCCGGTTTTCGTGGCGATTTTGCCATCGAGCGTCATGGCGTACTTCAACGTGACGTAAGGCGTGCGATGCGTGATGAAGTGGAAGAAGATGGGGTTGAGAGCGTCGCATTCCGCTTGCGCGACGCCCTCGTCGACTGTGATGCCAGCTGCGCGAAGTTGTTCGCAGCCTCGTCCTGCGACAAGCGGATTGGGGTCGGCCGACCCTACGACGACGCGCGCGATGCCCGATTCGATGACGGCTTCGGTGCACGGGGGCTGCTTGCCGGTGTGGCAGCATGGTTCGAGGGTTACGTAGAGGGTCGCGCCTTCGGGCGAGATGTTTCGAGCTCGGCAGTTGGCAAGAGCGGCGCGCTCCGCATGAAAATCGCCGCAGCGTGCGTGCCAGCCTTCCGCGATAATTTCGCCATCGCGCACGAGCACGGCTCCTACGAGCGGATTGGGATTCGTGAATCCCGTGCCGCGGCGCGCGAGCTCAATAGCTCGGCGCATGTATTCGATATCGGCTTCGCTGTGTGCCACGGTTGCCTCCTGCTTATGCCTCGTATCAGGGCGTTTGCAGAAGGAAGGAGGTTGCGGCTTGCGATTTCCGCCATGCGAGCGCTGATGCGCATGATGTCGAAATCGGTGGCCGATCAACTCGCGTGGGTTTGGAGCGGGTGGGCGATGGATGCCCGGCGTCGCTCGGCTCTCGCGAGTCCAAACTCCCGAAATCCCGCCAATGCAAAAAGCCCTGAAACGCGAACGTTTCAGGGCTTGCAAATGCACTGGTGCGCGGCATGCTGTCGCGTGGTGCAATCTTCTTTCATCCAGACTGTACTGTCGGCTTCGGAGTTTCACCGAATCAACCTTGCGGTTCGTGGGCTGTAACCACCGGTGGGGAATTTCACCCCGCCCTGAAGATTGGTATTTCGTTGGCAGGGACTATACCGCTGCGCTTTTTGCGGTGTCAATAAGAAATCTGAAAAAGTTTGCGAGAGGTGTTAAGTACTCGTAGCGTTTAACAGGTGCAGCATCTGGCGGTGCGTTTTCGGCGAACTTCGGCGCGCCTGCGCCAATGCCGCTACAATGATTTGCGAATGTTGAACAGTTGGTTGCGCGTTTGAAGACGCGCCCTTAGAAGAAGTGGACGCACCCTCGACAAGGAGGTTCGTATGCCCGAACAGAAATGGATGCCGAGCCAGGCGCTTCTCGATACGTTTTGTGAAATCGTTGGTACCGAAAATGTGAGCGTCGGCGAGCCTATGGCCGCGCATGTAACGTTTCGCATTGGCGGCCCTGCGGCGGTCATGGTGTCGCCTCGCTCGCCCGAACAGGTTGCCGAGGTGGTTCGCGCATGCGGTGCTGCCGAAGCCCCGATGCGCGTCATTGGCTTGGGAAGCGATTTGCTTATTGCCGATGGGGGCCTCGCATGCGTCGTAATGCGTTTGGCGGAAAATTTGAATGCGGTTCGCGTTGAAGGCAATCGCGTGATCGCGCAGGCGGGCGCCACCAATCTGTCGGTTGCCGAAGCCGCGTGCGCGGCGGGCCTTGCGGGCTACGAATTCGCCGAGGGCATTCCGGGAACCATTGGCGGCGCCGCTATTATGAACGCGGGCGCCTATGTGGGCGATTTTTCTACGGCGGCCGTGTCTCTAAAATGCGTCTCGCCTGAAGGCGAAATCGTTGAAGTAACGCGTGAACAGGCACAATGGGGCTATCGTCATTCTATGATGGCCGATGCGGGCTATGTGGTGGTTGAAGCCACGCTCGAGCTTTCGTTCGATGCGCAACCCGAAATTCAGGCGCGCATGGATGATTTCCACACGCGTCGCGTAGAAAAGCAGCCGCTTGAAATGCCGAGCGCCGGCTCGACCTTCAAGCGCCCCGAGGGCTATTTCGCAGGCAAGCTCATTCAAGATGCCGGTTTGCGTGGCTATAAGGTCGGCGGCGCGCAGGTGTCAGAAAAGCATACAGGGTTTGTGGTTAATGCCGGGGGTGCTACCGCTGCTGACGTGCGCCAGCTCATTGCCGATGTGCAAACGCGCGTGAAAGAAGAATTCGGGGTTGAACTTGAGCCCGAAGTGAAGATGTGGGGTTTCTAATGCATTGAGACCTCTTATACGAAGGGCGCCGTTCGTTTGCTGCGAGCGGCGCCCTTCTTTCTTTATGGCTCGTTTAGGCCTGGCGGCCTTTCCTACGTGATTCGATTGTATTCACGATGCAAACAGCGATGCATCCGCATGCGATGCCGAGCAGCGCGCCGAATATGACGTCGGTGGGGTTGTGCACGGCCAAATACAGGCGCGAGAACGCGATAACCGTAGCTGCCGCCATGGCGACAGGCTTCAGCCAACGATGCGCGAGCGGCGCCAGGCATATCACGGTTGCGGCTGCGAACGAGGTCGACGAATGGCCCGATGGGCACGAGAAGCTGTCAGGTAGCGATATGAGCGATGTCGTGAGCACGGGGTCGACCAGGAAAGGCCTCGGGCGCTCGATGACGTTTTTCAGCCCTATGTCGCCAATGACGAACGCGAGCGCGATTGCCACGAAAATGGCGATGCCGAACGTTCGGTGCTTATTTAAGGCGATCATGATTGCGCCGACGATCGCCCATAAAGCGCCAAATTCGCCGAGCGTGGTAAAGCCGACCATGAATGCGTCCAAGGCGGGGCTTGCTGCCCCTTGAATGGCGTGCAGAATGGACAAATCTGCGTTCTGTATCATTTCAATCATTATGCCTCCAAGCATACGCGAGATGCTTGGAGGAAACTTTGCGACGATTTGACAAACAGGCAACGCCTGCAACGAAAACGCGAGGTTATCACAGGTGAGGCAGGCGAGCAGGAGAGCAGGAGAGCCAGCGGGCAGTGAGATAGGCGGATGCATGGAGCGCAACGAGCCTGCCCCATGCATCAATGAAGGCCTACAAGTCCAGCGTTTCGATGACCTCTTTCATCGTTTTCGCCGATTCATGCAGCTGGGCGAGCTCTTGCGCGTTGAACGGTGCGGGCACTTTGTACTCGACGCCGCCGCGGCCCACGATGGCGGGCATGGAAAGCACCACGTCGTCCAGCCCATATTCGCCATTCTGGTAATTCGATACGGGAATGATGGTCTTCTCATCGCGCGCAATGGCCTCGCAAATACGCTTCACCGTCATCGCGATACCGTAATACGTCGCATGCTTTTTCTCGATGATTTCGTATGCGGAGTTCTTCACATCTTCTGCGATGCGTTTCATGGCCGCTTCATGGTCGTAATGGCCGCGAAGCTCGCAGAAATCGTGGATCGGAATGCCCGAGATGTTCGCGGTCGACCATACGGCGACCTCGGAATCGCCGTGCTCGCCCACGATGCGCGCATGCACGTTGCGCGGGTCGACGCTCAGGTGCTCGCCGAGGATGTATTTGAAGCGCGCCGAGTCGAGCACGGTGCCGCTGCCGAGAACGCGGGTCGCTGGCATGCCTGAAAGCTTCAGCGTGACGTATGTCAGAATATCGACTGGGTTGCTGACCACCAAAATGATGCCCTGGTAATTGCGCTCGCTGATCTGGGGAATGATTGTCTTGAAAATGGCGACGTTCTTTTGGACCAGGTCAAGACGCGTTTCGCCGGGCTTCTGATTCGCGCCGGCGGTAATCACGATAATCGCGGCGTCGTCGATGTCGTTGTAATCGCCCGCGTAGATTTTGCAAGGGTGGGCGAACGGCATGCCGTGGCTAATGTCGAGCGCCTCGCCTTCGGCGCGGTTTCGATCGACATCGACGAGCACGATTTCGCTGAACAGGCCGCCCTGCATGAGCGCGAATGCGCTTGACGATCCTACGAACCCGCATCCGATAATGGCAACTTTGCGATCATTGATTGGCTTGGACATGCGCGACCCTTTCTGTCCTGTGTGGTGCGAAGCGTTTCGGGCAATTATATGCGTGTGCGGTCGCTTATCGCTGGCGAGCGGCGCAAATATGGAGACGCCGTGGTGTAGGTCTTATCTCATTCTGAAATCATGCGGGATAGGGGATTTGCGTGATTGGGGGAAGAGCTCGTTGTGGGTGCAGCTCAAGTTGGAATCGTTTTTTCTTTCGCAAAATCATCGGATTCAGATCCATTATTTGGGGATTTTCCGACCCTCTTCACAAACTGCAAGTCACCCTTGCGTTACTCGATTGTCGTGCGTGAAGATACCCTACGTTAACGAAAAACGGGAGATGTTGAACGTGGGCGAGAACGGCAAGGCGAGCATGACGCTCGATGCGCTCGAGGTGGGCGCGTGCGCGATAATCGATGGGGTCAATGGGTCGGGCGAGCTGCGGCGCCATTTGCTCGATATGGGGCTAACGCCTGGTGTCGGCGTGCGGTTGCGCAAAGTGGCGCCTATGGGCGACCCGTTGCAAGTTGAGCTGCGCGGCTACGAGCTTACTCTGCGCGTTTCCGATGCCCAACAGGTGGCGATAGCGCCCGTCGACGAGCTCCCCGCGCCTTCGTATGGTGCCGCGTCCATTGCGCCGGTGGTTGCCGCCGGGCATCCGGGCATTGGCGAGGCGGGCGCTGCGGGCGACGAGGGCGTTCGCAATGTGGGTGAGCCCATCGCGAAGGGGCAACCTATAACGTTCGCCTTGGCGGGCAACCAGAACTGCGGCAAAACTACGCTTTTCAACCAGCTCACGGGCGCGAACCAGCATGTGGGCAATTTCCCGGGTGTGACGGTCGACAAAAAGGAAGGCCAGCTGCGGCGCCATCCCGAGGCGACCGTGGTCGACCTTCCGGGCGTCTACTCGCTGTCGCCGTATTCGAATGAGGAAGTCGTTACGCGCGATTTTCTTATCGACGATGCGCCCACAGCCATTATCAACATCGTTGACGCGACCAATATCGAGCGAAACCTCTATCTTACGCTGCAGCTCATGGAGCTCAATATTCCCATGGTGCTTGCGCTGAACATGATGGACGAGCTTCGCGCCAATGGCGGCTCGGTGCGCATCAATGAGCTCGAGGCCGCGCTCGGCATTCCCGTGGTGCCCATTTCCGCGGTAAAGAATGAAGGCATCGACGAGCTCGTCGATCATGCGATGCATGTCGCGCTGAATCGAGAGGTGCCCAAACGCGTCGATTTCTGCCCGGCCGACACGGCTGAGGGCGATCCACTTGGCGAGGTGCACCGTTGCATTCACGCGCTCATGCACGTGCTTGAACCGGCGGCGCGCAAGGCGGGGCTGCCGCTTCGATTCGCCGCGACGAAAATGGTTGAGGGCGACTCACTTATCGAGCGTTCGCTTGCGCTGCCTGCTGCGGAAAATGCCGCGTTGAATCAGCTCGTAGACGCGCTCGAACGTGAAGGCGGACTCGATCGCGAGGCCGCGATGGCCAATATGCGGTTCTCGTTCATCGAGCGCCTGTGCGCCACTACGGTAGTGCGCCCGCATGAAAGCCGCGAGCATAAGCGCTCGGTTGCCGCGGACCGCATTCTTACGGGGCGATTCACGGCCATTCCGTGCTTCATTTTGATTATGGCATTCGTATTCCTTATGACATTCAGCTGGCTTGGAGCATTTTTGTCCGATTGGCTCCAGCAGGGCATCGACGTGGCGATTGCCGCGATTGGCGACGCACTTGCGGCGGCCGAGGTGGCGCCCATGTTGTGCTCACTTGTGACCGATGGCGTGTGCGGTGGCGTGGGCGCTGTTATCGGCTTTCTGCCGACGATTGTCACGCTGTTTTTCTTCCTGTCGATTTTGGAAGACTCGGGCTACATGGCCCGCGTGGCGTTCGTGATGGACAAGCCGTTGCGCCGCCTGGGCCTTTCGGGACGCAGCTTCGTGCCGATGCTTATGGGCTTTGGCTGCTCGGTTCCGGCCATTATGTCGGCGCGCACCCTCTCGAGCGAGCGCGACCGCAAAATGACGATTTTGCTCGTGCCGTTCATGAGCTGCTCGGCAAAGCTGCCGATTTACGGCTTCATCGCGGCCGCGCTGTTCGAGCCCGCCGCGCGCGGGTGGGTAGTGTTGTCGTTGTACCTGCTTGGCATGGTGGTGGGCGTGCTGTATGCGCTCGCGTTGAAGCGGTTGGAATTCCACGGCGAGCCCGTGCCGTTCGTGATGGAGCTGCCGAATTATCGCCTTCCGAGCGCGAAGAGCGTGGCGCGCCTTGTGTGGGATAAGGCGAAGGGATTCATTCAGAAGGCGTTCACGGTCGTGTTCATCGCGACGCTCGTCGTGTGGTTCTTGCAAACGTTCGACGCAAGCCTATCTGTGGCGGAATCTCCCGATTCCAGCTTGCTTGCGGCCATCGGCGGCGTGCTTGCGCCTCTGTTCGCGCCGTTGGGCTTTGGCGATTGGCGCGCATCGACGGCTTTGCTCACGGGCTTTATGGCGAAAGAGAGCGTCGTGTCCACGCTCACGGTGCTGCTTGGCGGCGATGTGAGCTTGCTGCCCACGATTTTCACGCCTGCGACGGCATATGCGTTCCTCGTGTTCACGCTGCTTTACACGCCGTGCGTTGCGGCTATCGCCACGGTGAAAAAGGAGACGAACGGTCGCACGGCGGCGAAGCTCGTTGTCGCGCAATGCGCCGTCGCGTGGGTGGCTGCGTTCTGCATCCACGCTGGCTGCCTGGCGTTCGGGATTGTGTAATAGGGGGTCGTTGGCGGCCGCCTACCCCGCGCGGTGGGCGTCGCTCTGGCCACGACTCACTACCGCTTTGCTATGCGTTCGCCTGGCTGCGCTTAACTTTGGAAAGAAGGATTTGAGCGCAGACGATTGCCAG
>ENA-OUQG01000292-OUQG01000292.1-human-gut-metagenome-genome-assembly--contig:-NODE-292-length-32610-cov-19.526432_pt1 | contig 32610 bp, 22 predicted proteins | sample MGYA00237943_ERZ548823 | MGnify/ENA primary metagenome ERZ548823 (study PRJEB26490, sample SAMN05194731) | human gut metagenome | biome: terrestrial biome; feature: human-associated habitat; material... | reverse complement strand
CTTTTTGTAGCAATCGGCAGCATCAAAAGCAGACTGCCTAAGAGAATCACGGATAAAAACCCTAAACTAATCACTTGAAATGATGTTATATGTCGATGTCTTGATCTGTTTGTCTGTTGCATAACTATATCCCCATAGTCTTAATTTCTTTTTTATATTTTCTTTATTCTATCTTTATTTGTATTAAATGGGCGTAAGTAAGTTTGTTTTGAAATTAAGATTGTGTAAAGATGAGCAGAAGTCTGAAATCTTTTGCTCATCTTTGGAGAGGGGAGATATGCTGATCAAGTCCGCTGCCGGAACAGGTCACAAGTTCAACCGGAATGGCTGTTTCCTCCATATCGGGATTTGCCTTACGAAGCATCTGCACCCGGCTCGTGATTCTCTGATGAACACATTTCTTTCTTCATTGCCATTTTTTATTTTCTCCTTAGCCTTTGAATAAAAGAAAAGGACACTCATCTTCCAGAAGTTCTGAAAACAAGCGTCCTTTCGGTTTTTCTTGCCCTGTTTGCCTGTTGGTGTGAAACTCATATACCTCGCAAAGTGCCTGAATCTGAGAATTTCTATGAAATTCTCAGATCGCGTACATTCGTCAAATTCCGCATAAACACTGGCTTTACAGCCAGTTGTTTCTTCGGAACTCTCCTCATTGTCTTCACGGAAATTAAGGACTTCTACGAATTCACCCGATGTAGACAACACACGACTTCCACATGCACCGTCTCACAGAACTGATCCACCGCCGTCATCTTCTCCACACGATATCCCGCCAGCTGCATCATCTCCAGATCACGTGCCAGACTGGTCATCTTACAGGAAATATATACAATCTTATCCACCCCATAATTCAAAATCTTCGGGAGTGCCTTCGGATGGATTCCGTCTCTCGGCGGATCCAGTACGATCACATCCGGCTTCTCTTCAATCTCATCAAGCACTTTAAACACATCGCCTGCAATGAATTTACAATTGGAAAGTCCATTTCGGACAGCATTTTCTTTTGCCGCCTCGACTGCTTCTTCAATAATCTCAACACCGATCACTTTCTTCGCAACCGGAGCAAGTACCTGACCAATTGTTCCTGTTCCGCTGAACAGATCAAACACAACCTGATTATCGATATCTCCGATATATTCTCTTACTGTTTCATAAAGTACTTCTGCCCCTTTGGAGTTCGGCTGAAAAAATGAAAATGGTGTAATCTTGAATTCCAGTCCGAGAAGCTTCTCGTAAAAGAAGTCCTGTCCATAAAGAATTCTTGTCTCATCACTCTTCACGACATCGGACAGAGAATCATTCAATATATGAAGGATTCCAACAATCTTTCCTTCTAATTCTAATGCCAGAAGTTCTTCTACTAATGGAGTTAAGTCATATTCTTCCTGTGTTGTCGTTACAAGATTCACAAGAATCTCACCTGTTGTATCACCACGTCTTAAAAGAAGATGACGGAGATAACCGACATGCTGCATTTTCTTATAATAACTTACATTTCTTTCTTTAAAATAATTCAGCACACAGAGAAGAATCTTGTCCATATCTTCATGGACAAGCTGACAGTCTCCTGCTGTCAGTACATCATAAGTACTTCCTTTTTTATGAAGACCGAGAGATAACGGACCGTCTTTGAATTCGTCTCCAAAAGAAAATTCCATCTTGTTACGGTAATGAAATTCCTTCGGACTGTGCTTCACACCCTCAAAAAAATACTCGCCCTTTACTACCGGATCCATAATCCTGCGGATCTGCCCTTCTTTCATCTTCACCTGTTCTTCGTATGGCATTGTCTGATACATACAGCCACCACAGGCAGGAAAGATACTGCAGACCGGCTCCCTTGTCTCCAGTGGAGATTTCTCCAACACTTCAAGAAGTCTTCCTTCTGCATTTCCTCTTTTAAATTTATTTATCATAAAACGGATCTTCTGTCCCGGAATCCCATTTTTCACAGTAACATACTGTTCTTCCTCCGCAACAAATACAATCCCCTTGTTTGGGAAATCTACACGTTCAATAATACCCTCGTAGATCTGACCTTTTTTCATCCTAATCTCCTATCAATTCTAATCTATTTTAACAGAAAAACAGACAGGATGGTTTCTTCTCACACCCTGTCTGCACTTTTGCAATTCACTCAAGAATTATACCTGATCATCCTCGCTGAAGTAATCATCAAAATCGTCATCAAAATCATCTTCAAAATCATCAAGATAATCCGGTGATACAAAACGATATACTGCATAAGCGATTGCAGCTACTGCTGCTACTGCTCCAATGATAGCCAGTGTCCAGATTACTGTGTTCTTCTGCTTCTCAGCCTCATTCTTATGAAGAATCTCGTTCAATCTTGTTTCTGCAATGATGTCTTCTATTCTCTTGTTCATATTAACACGTCCTTTCTTCACCTTTTGTGGTGACAGATAATCTGTGTTTATTATAACACCTGACGATTCATATTACTACTGATTTATCATTTTTTTATAACTTTCTCATACCTTTACAAGCTTGGCAAATTTTGCAAACATCTTGCGTGTTCCGACACTGTCAAATTCAATCGTAACCTCGTGATCTCGTCCGCCTTCTTTGATATCCGTTACTGTTCCTTCCCCAAACTTCACATGACGTACCCGGTCTCCGACCTCATAACCAAGTGGACCATTTCCACCTGCTGCCAGCTGACTGCCCTTCTGCAGGGATGCCAGTGCCTGACTTCCTGTAACTGTCTTACTCGTTCCCTGATTCTTCGCAGGTGCCATTCCGCCAAATGCTCCTCCGAATGCCTGTGCCCGAAATGCTTCTCTGGCACGTGCATATGTATTCTGCTGTGCTGGCATCTCCGTCTCCTGGGTAAACTTCTTGTTTCCTGTATCAAGCAGTTCCCTCGGGATCTCTTTCACAAATCTTGACATCGGATTGTACTGTGTCTCACCGTGCACCATTCTTCTGCGCGCACTTGTCAAAGTCAGTTCCTGCTCTGCCCTTGTGATTCCAACATAACAAAGTCTCCGCTCTTCTTCCAGTTCTTCTCTGTCTCCTGCATTAATACTCATATATCCCGGGAAAAGTCCATCTTCCATCCCCGCAAGATAAACACGTGGAAATTCAAGTCCCTTTGCACTATGTAAAGTCATCAGAACAACATGTTCCTGGTCTTCATCCAGACTGTCAATATCCGCAACCAAAGCAACTTCTTCAAGGAATCCACTCAATGTTGCCTTTTCATCTTTATCCTGACAACTTTCCTCATAAGTTGCCGCTTTACTGATCAGCTCGTCTATATTCTCTTTTCTTGTTTTCGCCTCTTCTTTATCTTCATTTTCAAGGCTTTCTATATATCCTGTCTTCTCAATCACTTCCTGTAAAAGATCTGTGATACTCATCTCTTCTGCCAACGTCTTAAAATACTCGATCAATGCCGCAAAAGAGTCCAGTTTTGTTGCACTTCTTCCCACTCCTGCGATCAGTCCCGGTGCCAGTAATGCCTCATAAAAACCAATTCCACGTTCTGTTGCAGACTCCTGAATCCGGTTAATTGTTGTAAGACCGATTCCTCTCTTTGGGACATTAATGATTCTTCTAACCGCAACATCATCACGTCCATTGTCGATTGTCTTGAGATAAGCAAGAAGATCCTTAATCTCTCTTCTCGCATAGAAATTTACCCCACCGACAATCTTATAAGGAATATTCATGGCAATAAATTTCTCTTCCAGCAGACGGGATTGTGCATTCGTACGATAAAGAACTGCACTGTCATTATAGGAACCTCCCTGTCTGACAGCACTTTTGATATCTTCGCCAATGAAATCTGCCTCATCAAACGCAGTATCGAACTGACGCAGACGAATCAGTTCGCCTTCTCCGTTCTCCGTCCAAAGTGATTTTTCCTTTCTTCCACGGTTATTCGCAATCACGCTGTTCGCTGCATTCAGAATATTCCCTGTAGATCTGTAGTTCTGCTCCAGTTTGATCACCTTTGCATCCGGAAATTCATGCTCAAAGTCAAGAATATTCCGGATATTCGCTCCACGGAACTTGTAGATTGACTGGTCATCATCTCCAACGACACAAAGATTCTTATATTTTCCTGCAAGAAGGCTTACCAACTGAAACTGGACTGTATTTGTATCCTGATATTCATCTACCATAATATAGCGGAATCTTTCCTGATAACTCTCAAGCACATCCGACTGTGTCTGCAAAAGCTGTACTGTCTTTACAAGCAGATCATCAAAATCCAGCGCATTATTCGCTCTCATCTGCGCCTCATACTCGCGGTAAACCTTAGCAATCTTCATCTTTGCAAAGTCTCCTCCGGCATTCAGTTCAAATTCATCCGGAAGGATCATCTCATTCTTGGCAGATGAAATTGCTGAAAGCAGACTTCTTTCTTTAAACACTTTCGTATCCACATCTACTTTCCGACAGACTTCCTTAATTAATGTCTTCTGATCATCTGTATCATATATCGTAAAATGATTCTCATACCCTAATCTGTCAATAAACCTTCTCAAAATACGCACGCACGCAGAGTGAAATGTACTCACCCATACACTTTCCGCTCCAAAACCGACAAGGTTATCCACACGCTGGCGCATCTCTTCTGCCGCTTTGTTCGTAAATGTGATTGCAAGAATATTCCATGCGTTCACGCCACGTTCTCCGATCAGATATGCGATCCTGTGCGTCAGAACTCTTGTTTTTCCTGAACCGGCTCCGGCAAGGATCAGAAGAGGACCGTCCGTGTGGTAAACAGCCTCTCTCTGTGGTTCATTTAATTTATCATAAATGCTCATCTTTCCACTCCTTTAAAGTTATAAAGATATCTGTAAATGTATTCCCATTATCAAACACACGTTCCTGTTTGTCAACTACATTTTCCGGCCTTCTTATCTTTTGCTTGCTATCTAGTTTTAAATACTATATAATAAATGTATTGAGGTGATAACATGAATATAGACACAAGTAATCTGTTAAACAGCATTTTAGAAGAACTTTCTTCTTTAAGTTATGTGCATCCCGGCGATGTTCCGAATATTAATCTTTACATGGATCAAGTAACTACTTTTATGGATGAGCAGCTGGCTTCGACCAAACGTTACCCTGATGATAAGATCCTAACAAAGACCATGATCAATAATTATACGAAGAACAATCTTCTTCCACCCCCGGTGAAGAAGAAGTATTCCAGAGAGCACCTGCTCCTTCTGGTCTTCATTTATTATTTTAAAAATATCCTTTCAATCAAAGATATTGAGACAGTTCTTGCACCGCTCACAGAGAAATATTTTCCGGATGGAAGCTCTTTTGAATTAGCGGATATTTACAAAGAAGTCTGCAAGATTGAAAAAGAACAGCTGGATTCCATCAAAGAGAATGTAACTGCTACTTATGAGAAATCTGCTGAGACTTTCACTCATCTTGCTGATGGCGAAGATAAGGAGATCTTACAGCAGTTTGCATTTATATGCAGCTTGAGTTTTGATGTATATATCAAAAAAATGATCATTGAACGGATCATTGATGACCTCTCTTCCAAGTCTTCAAAAAACGAAGAGAAAAAGAAAGGGAAATAAACAATTCTGTTTAAAACAAGATACAGCCTGCGAAAGACTTTTTCAGGATCTTTCACAGGCTGTATCTTTTGATTGATAAAAGGTATCTTATTGTAAGTTTAATTCTCAAGTGTTATTCTTCCGTTCCATTCTCTTCCTCAGCAAGCCCTACACGTTTGAAAACCATATCATATCCGTCATTCCCATAATTAAGAGAACGGTTCACACGACTGATTGTCGCAGTGGATGCTCCTGTCTTCTCCGCGATCTCCAGATATGTCTTCTGTTCACGAAGCATTCTTGCCACTTCAAATCTCTGTGACAATGAAAGCAGCTCATTGATCGTACAGATGTCTTCAAAAAATGTATAACACTCTTCTTTATTCTCAAGGCTTAAGATTGCCTGAAACAGATAATCTACTGCCTCGGTTCTGATCTTCTTACTCATACGAAACAATCTCCTTCTCAACCGGCTAATTATATGATGGCCTACGGCATACCATAAACCATAACAATACCTTTTGCCTTCTCAGGCCACTTTTTGATTTTAACACATTAAATTTTTAAAGTCCACCATTTCTTATGAATTTAAACTAAATTCTTGCACAATTTTGATTTTTTTCTAAAATATTTTATGTAAAACACACTTTTTTCGTTGTTCTTCCTCTTTTAAGATGCTATAATAAATCTGTTATAAATATTTTGATACAAAAGAGAGGAGTACATGATTAATATGAAGTGCCCAATATGTGGAAAAGACCTGGATTTGCAGAATAAGCAGATTGGCACCAGCGAAAACGGGGATCCAATCTTTAATGAATATGCAATCTGCCATAGCTGTAAAAAGCAATGGAACCTTGATAAACAACGTGCGAAGAAGATCGCTGCTAAAAAAGCTGCCGAAGAGAAAGCAAAAGCTGAAGCTGAGGCCCGTGCCGCTGAAGAGAAGGCAAAAGCTGAGGCTGAAGCCCGCGCTGCTGAAGAAAAAGCGAAAGCTGAAGCTGAGGCCCGTGCCGCTGAGGAGAAAGCGAAAGCTGAAGCTGCCGCCCGTGCTGCTGAAGAAAAAGCGAAAGCTGAGGCCGCCGCCCGTGCCGCTGAAGAGAAACGAGCTGCCCGCAGAGAAGCAAAAGCGCGTGCCCGCAAAGAAGCGATTGCCCGCCTTGCTGCTGATAAAGGGATTTCAGAAGAGGAAGCTGAGCGTATCCTTAAAGAAAGAGCCAGAGCACGCAAAGCCGCTGCACAGAAAGCTGCCACTGCTCCCACTGATGCTACTGATGATTCCGAAGAGCAGAAATATGGGAATATTCCAGCGGAAGAGATCCGTGATAAGCGTGAAAAAGCAGTTCGCAAGGGATACGAAGATATGCTTGCAACTGACCCTGACAGTAAAGCTGCCAAGAAGAAAAAGAAAGAGGAAGCCGAAACTGCGAAAGCAAAAGAAGATGTAAAATCCAGAAAAATGGATGACTATGATGATGAGAAATCCTCTGATGATGAAGATGATGATGAATATGAATACGTAGACGAATATCCACGTTTCAGACCTGGACGCATCATCCTTGGAATCATTTCCCTGCTTGCATTTGGTTTCTGTATTTATAAAGGTTTCGTAACAGGACTCAGCACATCAGGAGCTGACGTAACTTCTGCTCCTGGCATGAATTATGTCATTGTTGCTCTTTGTATGCTTGTCACTGCACTGTTATACTTCATCATGAATAACCGTGATACACTTTTTGCATTCCTTATCCCGATGATTGTCTATATCGGTAGTGCTGTTTTTGCTTTCCTGAAACATGGAGATGAATTCGAGCTTCTGATTTTAGCCGGTGTAAGTGGTGTACTTGCTGTTATTTCACTGATTCTCGCAATTGCTTCCCGCGGTGGAGATGATTACGATGATGAAGATGATTACGACGATCCATTTGAAGAAGAACACGATAATTAAAATCGCGTTGTAAATCTTTTTGGTTTCTAAGAACAATTTATATAAGATAATTACAAGGGAGTATCATTTTGCGGTACTTCCCTTTTTTCGTCCTGATATGCATTTTTCATATCATATATCTAAATTTTTTTTAGGTGTCAAAAACTTTTTTAGAATAGTTGTTGCTTTTTGTTGAATATGTGATAAAATATAACCATAGGTATCTTTATATAATTAAAAATACACAACAAACACATACTCCTCAAAGATTTTTCTTTGGGGATTTTGTCACAAAGAAAGGAGTAACTGACATGGCATCATTTATAGTAAATGGTCAGGAAGTCTCACCTTCAAAGAATCAGAAACTGTTACGGTTCCTGCGTGATGAACTGCACATTACCTCTGCAAAGGATGGTTGCAGCGAAGGCGCTTGTGGAGCCTGTACTGTTATCATTGATGGACAGACTTGCAAATCCTGCGTACCTGACACAGATTCATTGGCCGGAAAGAATGTCATCACAGTCGAAGGGCTTTCTGATTGGGAACAGAAAGTTTACACTTATGCTTACGGGAAGGCAGGCGCTGTACAGTGCGGATTCTGTATTCCTGGTATGGTTATGTGCACAAAAGCACTTTTGGATGTAAATCCGGAACCAACCGATGATGAGATTCGCTATGCGCTGCGCAACAACTATTGCCGCTGTACAGGATATGTTAAGATCATGGACGCGGTGCGTCTGGCAGCTAAGATTCTGAAAGAAGGAGTTTTACCAGATGACGGAGATCCTAGCTGGACTCTTGGTTCCCGTGTTTCTCGTATAGATGTTGAAGAAAAAGTGCTTGGAACAGGTAAATATCCGGATGACTATTATCCGGAAGGAATGCTCTATGGTGCTGCTCTTCGTAGTAAATATCCACGAGCTCGCGTACTTTCTATTGATACCTCTGCTGCCGAGGCTCTGCCTGGCGTAGAAGCAGTTGTAACAGCCGATGATATTCCTGGGGAGAATAAGATCGGACACTTAAAACATGATCAGTATTCACTGATTCCGGTTGGTGGACTGACTCATTATCTCGGAGATGCAATTGCCCTTGTAGCTGCAACTGACATGGCAACTGTAGAAAAAGCAAAGAAACTTATTAAAGTTGAATATGAAGTACTTCCTCATGTGCATACAGTGGAAGAAGCTGCTGCTCCGGATGCACCTCTTGTTTATGATGAAGAAGAGACTAACGTATGTGCTTATAAGCACATCAGCCGCGGAAATGCGGAAGAAGCAATCAAGAATTCCAAGTACGTGATCTCACATCACTTTGAGACACCTTGGACTGAGCATGCTTTCCTTGAACCGGAATGTGCTGTTTCTTTCTATGATGAAGACGGTGACATTTTCGTATATTCAACAGACCAGTCCGCTCACCAGACATTGCACGAAGTTACACTTATGCTTGGAACAGATAAAGTAAAGGTTCAGAACGCATTAGTCGGCGGTGGTTTCGGTGGTAAAGAGGACATGACTGTTCAGCATTTAAGTGCATTGCTTACTTACGTAACAAAGAAACCGATCAAGATGAAATTATCCAGAGCGGAATCCTTGCTTGTTCATCCGAAACGTCACCCATTCTACATGGATATGACAATGGGATGCGATGAGAATGGAGTGATCCAGGGTGTAAAAGCGATTGTTAAATCTGACACAGGTGCATTCGCTTCTCTTGGCGGCCCGGTTCTTGAACGTGCATGTACACATGCAGCAGGACCTTATCATTATGAAAACTTTGAAATTGAAGGAACTGCTTACTATACAAATAACCCACCTGCCGGAGCATTCCGCGGATTTGGTGTTACACAGACTTGTTTCGCAACAGAGACACTTCTGAACATGATGGCTGACAAGGTAGGTATTACGCCTTGGGAGATTCATTACCGCAATGCGATCCGCCCAGGCGAAGTACTTCCGAACGGACAGATTGTAGATAACTCTACAGGTCTTGTAGAGACACTGGAAGCTGTCAAAGAAGAGTATGATGCTGCACTTGCGGCCGGTAAGGCTGTTGGCCTTGGTTGTGCTATGAAGAATGCCGGCGTTGGTGTTGGTATCCCGGATACAGGACGTGTAAAATTAATAGTTGAAGAAGATGAAAAACTTCACATCTTCACTGGTGCTTCCTGTATCGGTCAGGGACTTGGTACTGTACTTGTACAAATGATCGTTACAAATACAGATCTTTCCCATGATGATATCGTCTATGAGCGAAGCAACACATGGATTTCACCTGATTCCGGTACAACTTCCGGTTCTCGTCAGACACTTGTAACCGGTGAAGCGTGCCGCAGAGCATGTGAAAAATTCATGGAAGCGAAAAACAGCGGTAAGTCCATGAAAGATATGATTGGAGAAACTTTCTACGGAGAGTATCTCGCTAAGACTCATCCACTTGGTGCAGATGTGCCTAATCCGATATCTCACGTTGCTTATGGATATGCAACTCAGGTCTGCATCCTTGATCCTAAGACAGGTAAGATTGAGAAAATGATTGCCGCACACGATGTTGGTAAAGCTGTCAACCCACTTTCCTGCGAAGGTCAGATTGAAGGCGGTGTTGTAATGTCTATGGGATTCGCACTCAGAGAGCAGTATCCAATCGATGAAAATTGTAAACCAATTGACAAGTATGGTTCCTTAGGACTTTTCCGTTCTCACGAAGTTCCTGAGATTGAAGCAATCGTTATTGATAAACCTGGTCTGGATGTTGCCTGTGGAGCAATCGGTATCGGAGAGATCACATCCATCCCTACTGCTCCTGCAATCGCGGATGCATATTGCAGATTTGACGGAGAAAGACGCTACAGCCTTCCTCTTTCTAACACACCATACGAAAGGAAGAAATAATCATGGCAATTAAAAAGAGATTTCCTTACCGGGCAGCTCTGGTTGCCTGTAACGGTGGCTGCCGCGCAGCCGGCTCTGAAGACGGTGGATGCAAAGATGGCTGCATCGGATGTGGAGCCTGTATAGAAAAATGTAAATTCGGCGCGATTTCCATGAATGAATATGGCGTTGCCGAAGTAGACGAAGAAAAATGTATTGCCTGTGGACAGTGTGCAAAAGTCTGTCCACAGAACCTGATCAAAATCCACGACTGTGCAAACTACATTGTAGTAAAATGCTCTAACAAAGAAAAAGGAGCTGTTGCACGTAAGCAGTGTGAAGTCAGTTGTATTGGATGCGGTATCTGTGAAAAAACATGTACTGCTGGTGCAATTCATGTAGAAGATAATTGCGCAGTAATCCAGGAAGACATCTGCTTAAGCTGTGGAATGTGCTCTGTAAAATGTCCAAGACATGTAATCCATGATCTCCGCGGAGTATTTACAGCAGTAAGATAATACAAAAGCTATCGACTACGATAACAACACAGATATGTGTTAAGTTATTGTAATCGATAGCTTTTTTATCTACTCATCTTCATCTAGAAACTCGATATCATCATCGTCATCAAGATAATCTAAATCATCCAGATCATTCAAGTCATCTAAGTCATCCGGATCTTCATCAAAATCATAATCCTCTGTCACATCTGCCTCATCAGCAGTTACTTCAATTTCGACGTCTTCCTCCCAATCTTCCTCGTCTACATCAAACTTCTCTTCTTTAAAGTTCTCCACTTCATCCTCTTCCAGATCATCTTCAAGATCATCAAATTCATCCATGCTGACAACTGTTGTGCCCTTGTCTTCTTTCCGGACATTTTCCGGAAGACTCTCTATAATCTCATCCAGCTCATCAAAATCATCCAGATTCTCAACCAGTGCCCTTGCCTTCTCGACTTCATTTTCTGTAGAATGTTCTTCACGGATCTCTGCAGCTTTAAGTAAATTCTTTTTCTTACGTTTTCCGGATTCCAAAAGAAGCTGGATCCAGATACTAAGTGCACCAATTGCAGCACAAAGTGCCACATGAATCATTCCGTTTTTATATGGCTGCAGATAAAAGATACTGCTGCCCGCTGCCATTGCTCCAAACACAGAAGAAGCAGCAATCAGCATAAAGTTATGAAACTTAATAGAAAGCAATGCACACACAAGACCAATACCCGCACAGATTCCATACATAATAAAATCCTGTGGTTTCATCAAATGTACACTGACAACAAAGACGAGTACCGCTACTGTCACAAATCCACCAATCTGCTTCTTCCATGCACCAAGCACCGCCAATACAAGTCCCACACCTGCTCCTGCCGCCAATGCGATCGTCTGATCCAGACCTGCAATCGCTCCGACCGCAATTCCGGCTGCGCATCCTGCTGACAATCCTGCGATCACAGACCAGAAACGTACCAGTTTCAGCCCCGTCAGACATAACAGTACAGCTCCGGCCGTTATAACGATCAGAGAAATAAATTCCATCTGACTCAAATGATGACTGCTTTCATTAAGTCCAGCCAGAACAACATCCAGGTCAAAATTCAGAATTGTATCAATCATATCATTTACATTCATTATTTACACCTTCGTCCCTTACTATTTATTACTCACTACTGCTCATTTTAGCAATTTTTTTTACTGATTACAAGTGTTCATTTCACCTTTCCATTGACTTCTTATTCTTCTCCACTTAAAATAGAAGAGAAATGCTATTGCTGACCGCATAATACTGTGAACAGCAATAAAATGCTAACATAAAGGAGTTTATTATGGAACAGTTAAGAATACCTGCTGGCTATCATTCCCCTCTTACAATTCGTGAGACAGAAGTAGCCATCAAAGAAGTGAAAGACCACTTCGAGCGTGCTCTTGCAAAGAATCTCCACCTGACACGAGTGTCAGCACCACTGTTTGTCCGTCCGGAATCCGGTCTGAATGATAACTTAAACGGTGTGGAACGTCCGGTTTCCTTTGACATCAAAGAACAGGATGGTTCTGTTGCAGAGATCGTTCATTCTCTTGCAAAATGGAAGAGATATGCATTGAAGAATTATAATTTCCATTCCGGCGAAGGGCTTTACACAGATATGAGTGCGATACGTCGTGATGAAGATACAGACAACATCCATTCTCTGTATGTTGACCAGTGGGACTGGGAAAAAGTAATTTCTAAGGAAGAACGTAACACAGAGACACTTCAGTACACTGTCCGCAAAGTCTACCGGGCTCTGAAAGATACAGAAGAATACATTTCCAGACGTTACAACTATATTGATCCTCTTCTTCCTGATGATATCTTTTTCATCACTACACAGGAGCTGGAAGACCTTTATCCGGATCTTACTACCAAAGAACGTGAAAAAGCGATTGCGAAGGAAAAAGGCGCAGTGTTTATCTCCAAGATTGGTGGCGTACTTGCTTCCGGCGAAAGACATGACGGTCGTGCTCCGGACTATGATGACTGGGAGCTGAACGGTGACATTATCGTTTACTATCCGGTTCTTGACATCGGTCTTGAACTCTCTTCTATGGGAATCCGTGTTGACGAAGACTCATTAAAGGCACAGCTCAAAGAAGCCGGATGTGAAGAGCGTGCAGAACTTCCATTCCAGAAGGCACTGCTGAACGGTGAGCTTCCATATACAGTCGGCGGCGGTATTGGACAGTCCCGTATCTGTATGTATTACTTAAGAAAGGCTCATATCGGTGAAGTACAGTCTTCCCTCTGGCCTGAAAATGTAGTTGAAGCTGCTGCTGATGCCGGCATCCACCTTCTCTAAACACAAGACAGACCAGTCAATTATATGATAAAAAGCAGATTCGAATTCTACCGGAGCATCTCTCCTTTGAATTCGAATCTGCTTTTTTCATTCTCCTCTTATTCTACAATCAGCAACTGTTCTTTCTCTTCCTCAGACACCCTGTTCCAAAAAACATTAAAATCATCAAATTCCGGCAAATAGATATCTGCCGTATTCCAGATCTGCGCCAGATTCTTGTCATTTGCCTTATCATAAACTGCTACTGTCTTAAATCCCGCATGCTTTGCCGTTCTCAAAGCCTGGTAAGTATCTTCAAACACCCAGGTCTGTTCCGGCTCCGTATCCAGCTGCAAAAGTGCTGCAAAATAAATATCCGGCTGATCCTTACCGCTTCCGATCTCAGATGCTGTAAAAACTCCTTGAAAATAAGGTAATACCTTCAATCTGCTCAGAGCTGCTTCTGCATTCTTCCGGTCACCGGTTGTTGCGATCACCATAGGAATCTTCCGCTCTCTGAATTCCTCCAGATACTGACGAACCCCTTCTTTCAATGGAACTCGTTTTGCATAATAGTCTTCCACTTCCTTATTCAGTCCCTGCACAACCTCTTCCACTGTCTTCTCCAGGTTATAATGTGAGATCAGATAATCTGCCGCCTCCTCCAAGCTCATCTCAAATAATGTCTCCCCCAGGTTCTTCTCGGCCTCAATTCCCAAATGATCCAGATACAATTCTCCAAGATTCTCCCAGACAGGCATGGAATTGAGAAGGACACCATCTACGTCAAATATTGCACCTTTTATCATGTCATTCCTCTTTTCTGCTATGCACTACATTATAATCTCCCTGGAAACGCATGTCAACCGTTACTGTTCACACGATGTGCGACCAGCAACGCATCTCGCCATTTTAAATCGCCTTTGGCGATGGGGCGAGATGCATTCAAGTCAAAACACGCATCCTCCGTGTCAATCAGCGGAGTGATTGACACGGGAGTGAACAGTAACTGTCAACCATCAGAAAAAGACCTTCTGCCGGCAGATCAACCACTTGCAAAAGGTCTTTATAAAATGCTGTTATTTATTTTGTCTCAAGGATCTTATCAACACTTGCCAGTTTTACACTCAATACAAATACTTCAGCGGCAACTGCAAGTTCTTCCGGTGTTGGATAAGACGGTGCGATACGGATATTGCTGTCATGTGGATCTTTTCCATAAGGGAATGTTGCTCCCGCTCCTGTCATAACAACGCCAGCTTCTTTCGCCTTCGCAACAATCGCTTTCGCACATCCATCCAGCGCATCAAAGGAGATGAAATATCCTCCGCGTGGCGCGATCCATGATCCAATCTCAAGTCCGCCAAGTTCTCTTTCAAGAACTTCAAGAACAGTCTCAAACTTCGGACGCAGGATATCTGCATGTTTCTTCATATGTTCTACAATTCCGTGAATATCTCCGAAGAATCTTACATGACGCAGCTGATTTACCTTATCATGTCCGATCGTCTGCACACGCATTGTGCTTCTGATATCCTCCAGGTTCGCATCAGATGCTGCCATTGCTGCAATTCCTGATCCCGGGAAACTGATCTTAGATGTAGAAGAAAACTTGTAAACCATATCCGGGTTACCTGCCTTCTTACACTCCATCAGAATCTCAATCAGATAATCCTGTTTATCTTCATATAAATGATGTACGCAGTAAGCATTATCCCAGAAGATACGGAAATCTTCTGCTGCCGGCTTCAGGTTCGCAAAACGGAACACTGTCTCATCAGAATATGTGATTCCCTGTGGGTTAGAGTACTTCGGTACACACCAGATTCCTTTGATTGCCGGATCACTGCTTACAAGTTTCTCAACCATATCCATATCCGGTCCTGTTGATGTCATCGGTACATTGATCATCTCAATTCCGAAATGCTCTGTAATCGCGAAATGTCTGTCATATCCCGGAACCGGACATAAGAATTTTACCTTATCAAGCTTACACCATGGAGTACTTCCCATGATACCATGTGTCATTGCACGTGCTACCGTATCATACATCACATTCAGACTTGAGTTTCCGAAAATGATCACGTTATCTTTCGGAACTTCCATCATATCTGCAAGAAGCTGTTTTGCTTCATCAATTCCATCAAGTCCGCCATAGTTACGGCAGTCAACACCATCTTCACAAGTCAGATCAACACCACTTGTCAGTGTATCCATCATCCCCATTGACAGATTCAGCTGGTCTGCTGACGGTTTTCCTCTGGACATATCCAGTTTCAGACCTTTTGCCTTCACTTCTTCAAACTGCGCCTCCAGGCCACTCTTTAATTCCAATAACTCTTCTTTGCTCAAATCTTTATATGCAGTCATTGCAGGAATCCTCCACTTTCTTTATTTTTTCACTTTTGTTATTGTATATAATTTTTGACGTTTCGTCAATGGGTTCTTGCATTCTTTTTTGTTTTTTTGTTTTTTTCAGCTTTATTTTCACATGTTTTGCATTTCAAAAATGTTTTTCATTCATTTTCCACTATATTCCGTGTTATCACTCTATCCCATCAGGTTTTATCTATGCATTATTGATTTTTCCTCCCCTCCTGTGATATCCTTAGAAAGTAGATTCCAGTCATCATTCCACTTGACTGTGAATAAAAACCTTATAATTCTATGGAGGTACTAAAATGAATTTTACATTTGCACACAATAACCTGAATGTATATGATCTTGAAAAATCACTGGATTTTTACCAGAAAGCTCTGAATTTAAAAGTAGAACGTGAAAAACTTGCCGATGACGAAAGTTTTAAGCTTGTATATCTCACAGACGGTGTGACTCCGCATCTTTTAGAGCTCACCTGGCTGCGTGATATGGATCGACCATATGAACTGGGAGATAATGAGATCCATCTTGCATTTGCTGTCGATGATTTCGATGCTGCTTACAAAAAACATAAAGAGATGGGATGTATCTGCTTCGAAAATCCATCTATGGGAATTTATTTTATTGAAGATCCTGACGGATACTGGCTGGAAATTGTACCAGGCAAATAAAAAAAGTTTAAAAAAAGGAATCAGCATCACTGATTCCTTTTTTGGTTCTAATATCTTACATAATATGTAACACGTACAGAACTTACCTTAACCGGTACTCCTGTCTGCTGTGCTTCGATCATCTGTCCGCCGCCAATGTAAATTGCTACATGTCCCGGTGTCCAACAGATATCTCCCGGCTGTGGATTATTTACGATTGTTCCATGCGCAAGAATATCTCCACTTGTTCTTGGAATTGGAATTCCAGCCTGTCTGTAGCAATACTGTACAAGTCCTGAACAATCCAGTCCAACTCCCGGTGTAGTTCCGCCCCATACATATGGAACTCCGATCTGTGAATACGCCGCATTTACAATAATGCTTCCCTTATCAGCACTATAACTTGGGCTTGATGAGGAAGAACTTGAGCTGCCTGAGCTTGAACTGCCGGAAGAACTACTGCTTGAGCTACCGGAGCTTGAACTGCTTGAGCTTGAGCTGCTTGAACTTCCTGAGTTTGAACTACTGGAAGAACTATTACTTGAGTTATTTCTATTAGAAGAACTACTGCTTGAGTTATTCTTCTTAGCTGCTTCCTCGGCAGCTTTCTTTGCTGCTGCTTCTGCTGCCTTTCTCTTAGCTTCTTCTTCCGCTGCTTTCTTTACAGCTTCATCAATCTTAACATCGAGATTTACGATTTCACTACTCTTCTCTGTGATTGTTGTATTCAGTTCATCCTTCTGCGCATCATATTCTGTCTGTGTCTCCTGCAGATCAGCCATCTTTGTCTCAAGCGTTGTCTTAAGATCTTCTACTTTCTGAACTGTCGCAACATACTCTTCGAGCTTATCTCTGTCATAAGAATGTACCTGCTGGGAATATTCTGCCTGTGTCAGTACACTGGAAATATCTCCGGATGTCAGTACCTTCTCTACTGTAGCAGTTCCTGTTCCTTCTTCATACATATACTTAATACGAAGCTTCATAGCTGCATACTGCTGTTCCTGTTCCTCCTGCGCTGTCTTCAGATCTTCCTCCGTCTGAGAGATTTCCTCACCTGTTTCGATCAAATCATTCTCAAGATCAGAGATCTTGGTCATAAGTGAATTCAGCTGTGTCTGAAGATTACTTACCTGATTCTGTGTCTCCTGCTTCTTCTGCTTCAGATCACTGACTTCGTCGGCAAGTACCGGTGTAACAGTCATTGTACATGCAAGTGTTACTGCAAGAATCATACTGCTTACTTTTTTTAACTTCATCTTTCCACCTATCCTTATTTTTATCTAGTCCCCCATGTGATGCATTATAATTTTTCGTATCACAATTCATTGTAAATAGTTACATTATAATTCCACATACTCATATGTTATAATACAACATCTATTGTGTTTTTTCAACATATTTCTCGTAACAAGAGGGTATTTTATTTACATTCTACGCTCAATATTATAGCGTATTTATGTAATATTTTCAATAGTTTCACTTACTTTTTTCATTTTTTCGTAACATTTTTGTAACAAAAAATCTAGAAAGTTCTCTTTATTCTTAGATAAACTTTCCAGATTCCTGTTTCACTGTATGATCTTTTATTTTCTACTGAATATATAAGTTTGTATATCCCATCAGGCTTTCATCTACTTCTCTTGCCACTTCACGACCTTCACGGATAGCCCATACAACAAGAGACTGTCCTCTGTGCATATCCCCGGCTGTAAATACATCCTTCACATTTGTAGAATATTTTCCTGCCTCTGTCTTTACATTTGTGCGTTCATTCACTTCTACACCAAATGCTTTTGTTACATAATCCTGACTTCCAAGGAATCCAGCTGCGATCAGAACAAGATCTGCATCTACGGTATACTCGCTTCCTTCTACCGGAACCATCATTTTCCGTCCGGTCTTCTCATCGGTCTTACTCTCAAGTTTGATAAGGACTGCCTTACAGAGATTCCCTTTCTTGTCTTTTACGAATTCTTTCACTGTCGTTGTGTAAACACGAGGATCAGAACCAAACACAGCGATCGCTTCCTGCTGACCATAATCTGTCTTGCAGACTCTTGGCCACTCCGGCCATGGGTTCATCGGTGTCCTCTCGTCCGGTGCTTTCGGCATCATCTCCAGCTGGAGAACGCTCTTTGCTCCATGACGGATAGATGTTCCGACACAGTCATTTCCTGTATCTCCGCCTCCGATTACAATTACATTTTTTCCTTTTGCAGAAATGTAGCTTCCTGTTTTAAGCTTCATGTCATTTGCCCATAGTGCTTTCGTTGTTGATTTCAGGAAATCTACTGCAAAATAAATTCCCTGTGCATCTCTTCCCGGTACTTTGATATCTCTTGGATTTGATGCTCCACATGCAAGGATCACGCGGTCATATTCTTTCAGGATATCTGCCGCCTTCACGTCTTTTCCGACATTACATCCAGTCTGGAAGATAATTCCCTCTTCTTCCATAATCGCAATCTTACGGTCGATAATCTGTTTCTCCAGCTTCATATTCGGAATTCCGTAGCGGAGCAATCCACCCGGTTTGTCCTCACGTTCAAAAACAGTTACCTGATGACCTCTTCTGTTTAGAAGATCTGCTGCCGCAAGTCCGGACGGACCGGAACCGATCACTGCGACTTTCTTTCCTGTACGCACTTTCGGTGGATTTGCCTTTGCATATCCCATCTCATATGCATTTTCAATAATTGCATATTCATTACTTTTTGATGCAACTGCTTCCTGATTCAGTCCACAGGTACATGCATTTTCACACAGTGCCGGACATACACGGGAAGTAAATTCCGGAAAATTGTTTGTCTTTTTCAGACGTAAATAAGCTTCCTTCCAATTTCCATTGTAGATCAAGTCATTCCACTCTGGCACAAGGTTGTGCAATGGACATCCACTGGCCATTCCTGCAAGCGGCTTTCCAGACTGACAGAACGGAACTCCACACGCCATACAGCGTGCGCCCTGAAGCTCCTGTTCTTCTTTGCTAAGAGGCGTATGGAACTCATTGAAATGTTTGATGCGTTCCAATGGGCTCTCTGCCGGTTTATCCTGTCTTTCATAATCCATAAATCCTGTCGGTTTTCCCATCTCTATGCCTCCTATCTTCCGTTCTTGATCATATTAAATGCTTCGATTTTTGCTTTTTCTCTACTAAGTCCTTTTTCTTCCATCTGGATGATCGTGGACATCATTCTCTCATAGTCTTCCGGAATGATCTTCTTGAATTTTGGCAGATATTCTTTGAAATTATCAAGAATCTTCTTACCTACCTCAGAGTTTGTATAAGCAACATGCTCCTGGATCATTCCTTTTAATTCCTGTACGTCATACTTATCTGTAACACGTTCAATGTTGACCATTGCTTTATTTACTTTACGATACAGGCTGTTATCGAGATCGATTACATAGGCAATACCGCCGCTCATTCCGGCTGCAAAGTTCTTTCCAACCTGTCCAAGTACAACAACACATCCACCTGTCATATATTCACATCCGTGATCTCCGACACCTTCTACAACTGCACGTGCACCAGAGTTTCTTACCGCAAAACGCTCTCCGGCAACACCTCCTACAAATGCTTTACCACTTGTAGCTCCGTAAAGAGCAACATTTCCGATGATAATGTTCTCATCTGATTTAAATTTCACACCTTTCGGCTGGCAAACAACCAGTTTTCCACCGGAAAGTCCTTTTCCAAAATAGTCATTACTGTCTCCTGTCAGTTCCAGTGTCAGTCCTCTTGGGATAAATGCTCCAAAGCTCTGACCGCCGGCACCTTTACACTGGATCACATAGCTGTCTTCTTCCAGTCCTTCCGGATATCTTCTTGTGATCTCAGATCCGAAAATTGTTCCGAAAGTACGGTCTGTATTTGTAACATCTACTTCAAGTCCTCTCTTTTCTCCTCTTTCAAGGGCTGGAAGAAGCTGTTTCAATAGTACTTTTTCATCCAATGTCTTGTTAAGTTCAAAATCATAGACTTTCTTTGGATTAAAGATAACACCTTTCTTCTCTTTCGCATATGGATTGTACAGAATCTGTGACAGATCCAGTGTTGCGGCACGCTCTGATGTCGGAACGTCTTTTACTTTCAGAAGATCTGTGCGCCCTACCAGTTCATCCACTGTGCGGACACCAAGTTTTGCCATATATTCTCTTAATTCTTCTGCAATAAAACGCATAAAGTTAACAACATATTCCGGTTTTCCGCTGAAACGTTTTCTAAGCTCCGGATTCTGAGTTGCAACACCAACCGGACAAGTATCCAGGTTGCAGACACGCATCATAACACATCCCATTGTTACAAGCGGAGCTGTCGCAAATCCAAACTCTTCTGCTCCAAGGATTGCTGCGATCGCAACATCACGACCACTCATGAGCTTACCATCTGTCTCAATACGGACACGCTCACGCAGACCATTCTGAATCAATGTCTGATGAGTTTCTGCAAGTCCAAGTTCCCACGGAAGTCCTGCATTCTGAATCGAGCTTCTCGGTGCTGCTCCTGTTCCTCCGTCATATCCTGAGATCAGGATAACTCCGGCTCCGGCTTTTGCAACACCTGCAGCAACTGTTCCAACACCTGCTTCTGATACCAGTTTCACAGAAATTCTTGCATTTTTATTTGCATTTTTACAGTCATAGATCAACTGTGCAAGATCCTCAATCGAATAGATGTCATGATGTGGCGGTGGTGAGATCAGACTCACACCAGGTGTTGAATGACGAGTCTTCGCAATCCATGGATATACCTTTCCACCCGGAAGATGTCCTCCTTCTCCTGGTTTTGCTCCCTGTGCCATCTTGATCTGGATTTCCTGTGCACTGACCAAATACCTGGATGTAACTCCGAATCGGCCGGAAGCAACCTGCTTGATTGCAGAGCATCTGTTTGTGTCAAGACGTTCAATATCCTCTCCACCTTCACCGGAGTTTGATTTACCATGAAGCATATTCATGGCGATCGCCATTGTCTCATGTGCTTCTTTTGAAATAGATCCATAGGACATCGCACCTGTCTTGAATCTTGTTACGATTGAATCTACGCTTTCTACTTCATCAAGCGGTACACTCTTCTTTGGGAAATTGAAATCAAGCTGACCTCTCAGATTGATCTTCTCGCCTTCCTCATCAACCATCTCTGTATACTGCTTGAACATTTCATAATCACCACGTCTTGTGGACTGCTGAAGCATATGGATTGTCTGTGGATTATAGAGATGTTCTTCTCCGCCACTTTTATATTTATGTTTTCCAACACTGTCCAGTGTCATATCAACCTGCAATCCAAGCGGATCGAATGCTTCTGTATGGAAAGCAGTGTAATCTTCTGCAATTTCTTCAATACCGATACCACCAACACGGCTGACTGTATCTGTAAAATAGCGGTTAATAAAATCTGTCTTGAGACCAATTGCCTCGAAGATCTTTGCTCCCTGATAGGACTGGATCGTTGAAATTCCCATCTTGGATGCAATCTTAATAATTCCATGAATTACCGCTGAATTATAATCATCTACTGCTGCATAATAATCTTTGTGAAGCAGATTAGACTCAATCAGCTGACGGATTGACTCATGCGCAAGATATGGATTAATCGCACATGCTCCATATCCAAGCAGTGTTGCAAAATGATGAACCTCTCTAGGCTCTCCACTTTCCAGAATCATCGCGACTGAGGTTCTCTTCTTTGTACGTACCAGATGCTGCTGCAGTCCAGATACTGCCAGAAGTGACGGGATTGCAACGTGATATTCATCTACCTCACGGTCTGTCAGAATCAAAATATTAGCGCCCTCGCGGATCACACGGTCAACTTCAATAAACAGATACTCGATTGCCTTCTCAAGACTTGTGTTTTTATAATAAGTGATCGGAATCTCTGCAACTTTGAATCCATCCACTTTCATATTTTTAATTTTCAGAAGATCTGTATTTGTCAGGATCGGGTTATTGACTCTGAGCATCTTACAGTTCTCTTCCTTCTGCTCCAGAAGATTACCGTCTGTTCCGACATAAATAGTTGTAGAAGTCACGACTTCCTCACGGATTGCATCGATCGGCGGATTTGTAACCTGTGCAAACAGCTGTTTAAAATATCCGAACAGTGGCTGACGTTTCTGCGAAAGCACGGAAATCGGTGCATCCATTCCCATCGCTGCGGTTCCTTCGGCACCGTTCTTTGCCATTGTCAGAATAGAAGTTTTCACGTCTTCATAAGAATAACCAAACGCTTTCTGAAGCTGTGTACACTCTTCAGCTGTATATTTTGGCACATCCTTATTCGGGATTTTCAAATCCTTCAACTGAATCAGATTACTGTCCAGCCATTCTCCATATGGGAACTGATTTGCATATTTTTCTTTTAATTCCTCATCATCGATCACGCGTCCTGCAACCATATCAACCAAAAGCATCTTACCCGGGTGAAGTCTTTCTTTCATCACAATCTTGGATGGATCGATATCCAGAACTCCAACCTCTGAAGAAAGAATCAGATTATCATCATCTGTAATGTAATATCTGGAAGGGCGAAGTCCGTTACGGTCAAGTACTGCTCCCATAACATCTCCATCTGAGAACAAGATTGACGCCGGTCCATCCCATGGCTCCATCATTGTTGCATAATACTGATAGAAATCTTTCTTGTTCTGGGACATCTCTTTATTGTTGATCCATGGTTCTGGAATACAGATCATAACTGCAAGCGGAAGATCCATTCCACTCATCACCATGAATTCTAATGCGTTGTCAAGCATTGCGGAGTCAGAACCTGAAGTATTGATTGCTGGAAGTACTTTGTGAAGTTCGCCTTTCAGACATCCTGCCTCCATCGTTTCCTCACGGGCACGCATCTTATCTGCATTACCACGGATCGTATTGATCTCTCCGTTGTGGACCATAAAGCGGTTCGGATGCGCTCTCTGCCAGCTCGGTGCAGTATTAGTACTGAATCTGGAATGTACCATTGCAATTGCAGAAATAAATTCTTCATCCTGCAGATCTTCAAAGAAAAGTCTCAGCTGTCCTACAAGGAACATTCCTTTGTAAACGATTGTTCTGCTGGAAAGTGAAACAACATAAGTATCATCACTGCTCTGTTCGAAGATTCTTCTGACTACATACAGTCGACGGTCAAAGTCGATTCCTTTCTCGTATTTTGCAGGACGTTCAATAAATGCCTGCATAATACATGGCATGCAATCTACTGCTGTCTTTCCAAGAATGTCCGGATGAATCGGAACTTCTCTCCAACCCAAGAACTTCAATCCTTCTTTTTTTACAATAACCTCGAAAATCTTTTTCGCCTGATTGCGTTTTAATTCATCCTGCGGAAGAAAGAACATACCTACACCGTAATCTCTTTCATCTTTCAGCTTGATCCCAAGTGGCTGACAGACTTTCTTGAAAAATCCATGAGGAATCTGTGTCAGAATACCCACGCCATCTCCTGTCTTTCCTTCTGCATCTTTTCCGGCTCTGTGCTCAAGTTGTTCTACAATACTCAAGGCTCCTGCCACTGTACTATGTGTCTTTTTGCCTTTGATATTGACAATTGCACCAATACCACAGTTATCATGTTCAAAACTTTCGCGGTAAAGACCACGATTCTGACTTTCCATTTCTTTCCTCATAGTCGCTATCCTTTCTTCCTGTAATCTAAAGTTTACTTTAAAATCTTCTTTGTCCGGCGCATTCAATCATTTCTTTCTCACGTCGTGTAAAACTTTTTCTAGAATATACACCCTTTTACCTAGGCTGTAAATAGGGAAACTCTTGTAAATTGTCTGATTATTTGATTTTTCATTGTTTTTCTTTTAATAGTCAGATTATTTTGATTTTCTTATAAAAATAATATTAATTATTAAGATTTCTGTTTTTCTTTGATTTTATTTAATAAAATACTGGATTAAAAAGAAAAGGCGCGACAAGGTTTCGCACCTCATCGCGCACAATTTAAGATTGTATTTTTATTAGTACAATTTATTTCATTCGTATTTCTTCACTATTCTTCTGTTTTCTGAGTACTCACCGGATCCCCGCTTCTCTGAATCCACACAAAACAAGCTGCACAGATGAATGTGCTGATGATCACTGCCACTGCCATTTTAAACGGTTCTCTGGCAAGCCAGTTAAATACTCCGATATCTGTAAAGATCAAAGATCCCAGATTCAAAACAACGTGAAGCATAATCGGAGCTTTCATTGAACCAAATTTCTCATAAACATAGCACAGAAGAATTCCTAAGAGGAAAGTGTAGATCATCTGTACCGTGTTGGTATGTGTGACTGAGAAAAACAGTGCTGTCCAGATTGCTGCATAATAAAATCCTCTGGTCTCCCGGTACCTCTGATAGAGCACTCCGCGGAACATAAATTCCTCTGCAATCGGAATTACAAATCCAAATACAATAATCTGAACCACAAAATCTGCTGAATACATATTCTGTGCGGTCTGGATATACTCCGGATCAACCAAAACGGCCTGTGCCATAGCGGACAGACATGTAGCACCAATACTTCCGATCACTCCCATCACAAGAAGTGACCAGTAATTCTTCAGTGGCTTTTGAACCCCCATCCGCTGTATCCCTGCAATCTGCTCTTTCTTTCGATCGATAACAAACAATGTAACTGTCAGAAACAACGTTGCTGCTGTAGCAATCCCTGCAATCGCAATCTGACCTCCTATGATTTTATCAAACGCAGGACTTAACACTTCATAGTACTTATTCATCATTTCTTGATAATTAAGAACTTCTCCACTTTGTGTCATCCTGGAAGATGCTTCCCCCATAAAAGGAAGAATGATTATAAACTCAATCACAAATTCCATCACCAGCTGGATTCCCCAGAATCCAAGTAAAGGACCGGCAGCTCTCCAGAAGGAGCGTCTCGGATCATTTTTCATAAGACAATTCCTCCGCTATCTTTTGAATCCACTCTCTGATCTTTCCGGCTTCACCTTTTACAGTTCCCTGAACCATCTCCGGCTTTCCGCCTCCCCGTCCTTCGAATGCAGCATTTAACATTTTGGAAAATGCACGAAGATCCTGGGTTCTGCTTCCGATCACATAACGGTATCCCGCTACATCATTTCCATAAAACACAGCACAAAGAATTCTTTCTTTTTCAAGCACTTCATTCACATACTGACGCATGGCATCCGCACTAATATCCTCTGAAAACATACAGACCGTTTTTTCTTCTTCCGAAACAGACTGCGCCCAGACGTGTACAAGCTGGCGTTCTTTCTCCACCAGTGTCCGTTTCAAAGAATCCAGCTCTTCTTTCAAGTGTCCCACTGCCTCTGCTGTCTCATATTCTTTCGCACAGAGCAACGCTGAAATTTTCCTGTTCTGTTCCTGCTTCTTCTCATAATCTGTAAGTGCACGGCTTCCACAGAGCATTGTCACACGAACGCCGCCTTTGTATCGCTGCATATTAACAAGCTTGATCATACCGATCTCTCCTGTGCGTTCAACATGCGGCGCACAGCACGCACAGATATCATATCCCGGAACCGATACGATACGAACCTGTCCCTCAATCTCAATCTTACTGCGGTAATCCAGTTCTTCCAGCTCTTCTTTGGATGGATAGGACACTTCTATTGTCAGATTCTTCCACACTGCACGATTTGCTTCAAGTTCAATCTCCTGCAGTGCTTCTTTTGATATCTCTCCATCAAAATCCATCGTACAATCTTCTGTTCCAAGATGAAATCCGACATTGTTGAAACCGTATCTTGCATGCACGATTCCGGAAACAATATGCTCTCCGGTGTGCTGCTGCATCTTCATAAATCTGGTCTCCCAGTCGATCTCGCCTTCAACAATCTCTCCTGCTTCAAACGGCTGATCTGTAATATGCAGAATTCTTCCATTCTTTTCCCGAACATCAGATACCTTCGCATCCTTCAGTTTTCCTGTATCTGCATACTGTCCGCCGCCTTCCGGAAAGAATGCTGTACGTTCAAGTTCTACCGCATAGCATCCTTCCTTTTTCTCATACGGCTCACATTCCAGAACCATTGCAGTAAATTTTGAAAGATGGCTGTCATTGTAAAACAGTTTTTCTGTTCTTGTACCATCCATCAATCCATTTTCTGTCATAATTCGTATTACATCCTTTCCGGAGCTGTAAATCCAAGAAGATCAATACAAGTCTCAAGCACTTTTTTCGCAAGTGTAAGAAGTGCAAGATAACCTTTCTTCTTCTCTTCGTCTTCTTCTGCAAGAATCTTTGTCTCATGATAGAACTTATTAAAGTCGTTCGCAAGATCATAGATATATGCACACAACTTATGAGGAGCTGTCTCTTTATATACATTATCGATCACTTCATTGAATTTCACTACCTGAAGCATCAGAGACTTCTCTGCATCATTCTCAGCCGGTCTGATCGTTCCGTCAAGAACTCCGCCATTCTCAGCATATTTCTTGAGAATAGACTTAATTCTAACGATTGTATAAAGAATATACGGTCCTGTATTTCCCTCAAAGGAAGTAAATCTGTCAACATCAAAGATATAATCTTTAGAAGCCTGGTTAGAAAGATCTCCGTACTTGATCGCTGCAAGTCCAACTTCTTCTGCTGTACGTCTTGCATCTTCTTCCTCTACTGTACGGTTGTCCATGATCTTCTTATACATCTCATCATCAATCTCACGGATCAGATTCTCAAGACGCATAACACCGCCTTCTCTTGTCTTAAACGGCTTACCATCTTTTCCGTTCATTGTACCAAATCCAAGGAATGTAAGTTCTGTCTCCGGTTTTACAATTCCTGTCTTCTTCGCACAACGGAATACCTGCACAAAATGCAGTTCCTGACGCTTATCAACAACATAGATCACCTGATCCGGATCATACAGTTTCTCACGTTCTACCAGTGTAGCAAGATCTGTTGTATCATACAGCGCAGCTCCGTCAGATTTCAGAATCATACACGGAGGAATCTCTTTCTTATCTGTCTCTTCTGCAACGTCTACTACAAGCGCACCCTCATCATAATGTGCGAATCCTTTCTCCTTGAGCATCTCAACCATATCCGGAATATATGCCTGGGCATCTGCTTCACCTTTCCAGAGATCAAAATCTACACTCAGTCGCTCGTAGTTCTTCTTCAAGTCAGTTACAGACACATTCATGATATGTTTCCAGATTGCACGATATCCTTTATATCCATTCTGTAACAGATAAGTTGCATGAAGTGCTTCTTCTCTATAATCGTCGTGCTCTTTTGCATAAGCACTTGCTGTAGGATAAATCTCTTCCAGTTCACTGATCGTAAATGGTGCTTCTTCCGGATATTCTCCTTCAAAACTCTCATCAAAATACGGGAGTTCCGGTTTACGTTTTTTCAACTCTGTGATGATCAGGCCCATCTGATATCCCCAGTCTCCCAGATGGATATCTCCTGTTACATCATTTCCTTTAAAACGGATAATACGTTTAATGCTCTCTCCGATAATCGCAGAACGAAGATGTCCGACATGCAACGGTTTTGCCACGTTCGGTCCGCCGTAATCAATAATAACTTTTTTCGGATTCTTTTCTTTTTCAACACCAAGATTCTCATCTGCTGCCATCTCATTCAAATACTCTGCAACAACTTCCGGTGCCAGCTTCAGGTTGATAAATCCCGGATTCACCGCTTCTGCTGATGCAAAATACTTGCTATCTGCAAGTTCTTCCACAACTGCATTCGCAATCATAATTGGAGCCTTCTTATATTTCTTCGCACCTGCCATTGCACCATTACACTGATATTCACAGAGATCCGGGCGGTTGGAAAGCGTAACTCTTGCAAGCTCTTCATCATATCCTGCTGCTTTGAACGCTTCTTTCATTTCTATTGTGATCATTTCCAGTAATGTCTTCAAAGTTTCACACTCCTCTTTACTTTTCGTTTGTCTTTTCTGCCTGACGGCAATTTTATTAAAACAAGTCTGCCTCCCAACTTTTCTGGAGACAAACAGCCACTGTTTATTCTATCATGTATCCAACAGAACAGCAAGCGTTACTGTGCACAGTAACGGCAACGATTCAAATTGATCTGGACTGCCCCCGAAACCAATTGACATAAAAATAACCAATACTTATAATGTAACCACAGCTTTACACATACAGTTTCTACATCCTGTATGATATAACATCAGACAGAAAGGATATCCAACAATGTTAAAATTAGGTTCACACGTTGGCATGAGTGGAAAAGAAATGCTTCTTGGTTCTGCGAAAGAAGCCGTTTCTTACGGTGCCAATACATTTATGTTTTATACCGGAGCCCCACAGAATACCCGCCGAAAAGAAATCAGTGAATTGAATATCGAACCAGCATGGGAATATATGAAAGAACACGGAATTGATGAAATTGTCGTTCATGCACCTTATATCATCAACCTCGGTAATTCAGTAAAACCAGAGACGTTCTCTCTTGCCGTAGAATTTCTGGCAAAAGAAATCGACCGCACGATTGCCTGCAGAAGCCACACTCTGATCCTTCATCCGGGTGCTCATGTAGGTGCCGGTGTCGAAATCGGAACCGCACAGATCATCAAAGGACTCAATGAAGTTCTCACTGCTGAGACTGACTGCTGTATTGCCCTTGAAACAATGGCCGGAAAGGGATCAGAAATCGGACGGAATTTTGAAGAACTTGCCCGGATTTATGATGGAGTTGTCCAGAATGATAAATTGAGAGTCTGCTTTGACACTTGTCATACAAGCGACAGCGGATATGATATCATCCATCATTTTGATGATGTTATGGAGTCTTTTGACCGTCTGCTTGGAAAAGATCAGATTGCAGTCTTCCACATCAATGACAGTAAAAATATTCCAGGAGCCGCGAAAGACCGGCATGAAAATATCGGCTTTGGAGAAATCGGTTTTGATGCAATTTCTACAATTGTCCATCACCCGGATTTCGAATCTGTACCGAAGATCCTTGAGACTCCTTATATTCCTTCTGTAACAAAAGCAAAGAAATCTTATGCCCCTTATAAGTATGAGATTGAAATGCTAAGAAACAACCGGTTTGATCCTGAAATGAAAGACCATATCCTTGCAGATTGTGAATAAAAAACTATATGAAAAAATCCTGTTATTATCAGCCATCTGAATGCGCTGAAATAACAGGACTTTTTTATCCTATAGCGTCTGAGCGGAGTCGAACCGCCGCACATGCCTCCGGAGGGCATCGCTCTATCCACTGAGCTACAGACGCATCTCGGTTGTTAGTGGGAAAATTTAATTTCGTACAGCTAACAACCTTTTTTATCCTAGCACAATTCTGTATAAATGTAAAGTGGCAAATAAACCTCTAACTTTCTGCGGTTAATCTTTTTTCACTGCAAGCAGAAGAATTAATATCCCTGCCCCAAGACAAAGCATTGCCCATGCACCTGCCTGTTGTGAATCTCCGGTCTTTGCAGCCTCTTCCCTTATCGTTTGTTTTGGACATACCCTGACATTCCAGTTCATTGCCCCTTTGTCCTCTTCCCATTTTGGCAGCTGGACAAGAACCGGCTGAACCTCGTATTCTGATTCATCTTCGACATAGATCAGATAAACTCCTTCCCTCAGATTCGTAAGGGTTGCTTTTCCATCGCAATCCGTCCTGCACAATCCATCACTATAATGATATTTACTCAAAGTCCGCGCCAGCTCTTCCTGTTCTCTGGCATACCTTACCTCATTGAGATCCACGCCTTTATCTTCATATCTTTTCTCCATCTCGTAAGCACCATCAACAAGAGATGCCACTTTGGAATACTGGAATGTAACACCTTCTCTCTTAATTTGTTCTCCGGTATCTTCAATACAGATTTCTATATTTCCTGTTTCTGTTTCTGCAAACGCCGGGTTCTTTACTGCTACCACCAGAAAACATATCAAAAGAAGAATTCCGCATTTGATTTTCCCATTTTGCCGTCTTTTGCATCTTTCTTTTTTGTCTCCTGCTTTTCTTTCTTTTACGTTTCTTTCTCCTGTAGTGCTTACATTTCCTTTTCTGGTTTCTGTTTCTTTTTCTCTTTCCCTCACAATTTCTTTTTTCTCGCTTTCTTTTTATTCTTTCAATCACAACATATACCAAAAAGAGAATTGGAATCATTGTGAAGATCATTTCTCTGACAGACGGACGTTTCTTTTTGATTTCCTCTTCTTTTTTCTCTTCATACACAACCCGCTTTCCAGTAATCACTAACCGATGGGTATTAATTCCATATGGGGTACATGTGACAAGCGAAACCAGATCTTCTCCCGGTCTGATTTCCAGACTTTCTACCTCTTCTGGTAAGATTACATTTATTTCTTCTACCTTATATGCGAGTTTTTCTCCCAGTACTTCCATAAAGAACTCATCGCCTTCCTTTAATTCATCCAGACGAGTGAAAAGTCTCGCACTTGCAAGCCCACGATGTCCCGTCATCACACAATGCGTATTTTCTCCCCCTATCGGAAGACTACTGTCCATCAAATGCCCTACACCTTCCTTAAGTACTGCCTCGCTGGTTCCATGATAAACCGGAAGCCTGAGATCTATTGACGGAATTTCCAGTACACACATCATTCCTGTCTGTATTTTTTCGGCATTTAACAGACCTTCATACTCTTCCATCTGGTCAGGCTCGCTTTGTTCCCTGACTCCTTTCGATTCTGCCCAAAGCTTTTTATTATATTCATCAGCCTGATTCCTTAATTGTTCAATTTCATCTCCTGTTGTCTGTTCCACAATCTGTTCATATGTTGCCAACACATTTTGTGTTTTCTTCTGACTATACCAGCCAGTCAAAAGAGGTATACTACACAAAAGAACTCCTATCCATAGTAAAAGATCTGACTGTAATCTATTGTTTTTCCTTTGCATTTTTTCTGTTTCTTCTCATTGCTCCTGCAAGAACAAGAACACTTCCGGTTGTAATACAGATAACAGCTGCTGAAGAACCTGTTACCGGCAGTTTTTTTCCAACTGTATTAATTACTGTTAGATTAGCAGATCCTTCGCCTTCATTTGTTGTCAGACTGATTTCTGATTCTTTCCAGTTTCCGTTAATAAATTCTTTGATCTGCGCAGATATCTCCAGTTTTTTCAATCCTTTTTCTGTTTTTCCGTCTCCTTTTACATATGCGTTTCTATCATTTGGAAAACTTGCTTTTATATTTAACACAATCGGCTCTGTCAGCAGACGGTATCCTGCCGGTGCCTCTGTTTCTTTCAGATAATAGGTGCCACTATCTAATCCATAGATCACAAATGTTCCATCCTGACCGGATTTCATCTCCACCGCATTTTCCGGCTGCTTTCCATCTGTATGGTCGTTTCCTCCAAGACTGTCCCGGTTAATTACAATGTACCCACCTTCTCCCTGTTTTACATATACTTCATTTTTTAATCCAGCGTCAGAATAAAGTCTGAACCTGGCATTTTCCAGACTTTGTCCATGGTTATTTGATTTCAATGCATTGATTTTATAAGTGAAACAAACAACTGTATCCCACGGTGTATATCCTGTACTTCCTCTCACCGCTGAATCCGGATCATTTGAAAATTCCAGCCGAACATCATTTTCAAATCCCGGACGTCCTGTATTTTTCGCTGCCTTTTCATTCAATGTTGCCTGATAGGTAAGCACTATTTTCTGTCCATATTTATTTTCTCCTGCTTCATTTTTACGATTAAACTCTCTGTCTATGATTTTTTTCATATCAGAAACAATGACCTGAAACGTATCTCCTCCTCCCGGAGCTTCCTTTACTTCAAATTCACCCTCTTTCAATTCATAATAATTTCTTGCATTTGAACTTTCATAAATCCGGATGGCTACAGAATCCTTTTTGAAAGTAAGTGCTTCACTCATCACATCATGCCATGCGTAATAATAGGTGTTGTATCCGTTAACATCAGGCATATTTGACTCATACCGATATGGCACAGTCTGCCCGATCTCAAAATCAGCCAAATCATTCCATCCCTGATTTCCAACTTTATCCTGCTCATCATCTTCCCGGATCTTTTTTGTCACAACCGGATAGTCTGATTTTATGTTGAGATTCATTTCCGGATTAGCTGTACTTACCATACACAAAGAGGCTGCCGAATTCGTTCCTTTTACCTCTGTCACTTCATCAATAATATAATATCCATACGGCAATCCCTTAATTTCAAATGAATTGTCTGCTTTTGTACTTGTCACTTCAACAGATTGACCTGTTTTTCCATTTCTCTGTAGATGGGTTCTTAATTCTTCTACAAAAACACGATATTCACTGTATGCTCCTTCCTTTTCCTGAGCGGTCTGCGCCCCTTCTGTCTGATGCGTATTCAGAGACTGAATATAATCGATCACATCATACTCTGTTACATTTCTCTCATCCTTATGAATCCGCTG
>ENA-OUQG01000291-OUQG01000291.1-human-gut-metagenome-genome-assembly--contig:-NODE-291-length-32689-cov-9.720292_pt1 | contig 32689 bp, 28 predicted proteins | sample MGYA00237943_ERZ548823 | MGnify/ENA primary metagenome ERZ548823 (study PRJEB26490, sample SAMN05194731) | human gut metagenome | biome: terrestrial biome; feature: human-associated habitat; material... | reverse complement strand
CCTTATGAAGCATACAGTTATACAGTTCAAGATCCTTTTTAATGATGGATTCTGCTTCTGGTTCCAAATCTTTATAATAGATTCTTTGCGACATTGAAAATACCTTCATAAGGCAACTCCTCCTGTTCTATCTGCCTCTATTATACTATATTTAATACAGGTTTAACAGATAGATTTGAGACTTTCTAATTGATTTTATTTGTATCATTATATCACTAATGTGAATATGTGATATTCATCAATATTCTCACATGTTCACATTAAATTCACATTGGACTTATTCAGGAAGCCGGTGGATTAAAGAAACCTGAAGAAAAGAACAGACTCTATAAAAATCATCCTAAAGGTTTCTATGTCTATGCCAAGTTCAAATCCACTGACAACGATTCTAATGATGCTTCATATAATAAAAAATAGTAAAGATATTCAAGGCTGCGTAAATTATTTCATTCGCTATGCAGCCAGACCCCATGGCTGAAAACAGAATCACAGAGTACAATAAAGAATCAAAGACTGTCAGCTGGTTCTACAATGATCATAAGGATGAAAAAAAACATGATGTCACAGATAATGTGATTGATTTTATAAACCGCCTTATTATACATATACCGGACTACCATTTCTTAACAACTCGATATTATGGATTCTATGCCAATGCTTCTAAGAAAACTCTAGATAAAGTACATGCACTTCTTGGAATCAAAAAGAATAAAGATTATTCTCGTGAAACAAGAACCAAAGCCCTTAAAAACAAACTCAATAAATTTAGATACCGCACTCATTTAATAGATTCTTTTAATAGAGACCCAATCCAATGTAAATGTGGATCTATAATGCAGTATACCTATACCTATAATCCTTTAGAAAACTCAAAGAATGACAGAACATACAGAAAAAGATGTATTGATGAAATGTACAAAATGCGGTTACGAAGAAGAAGTACCTAGATGGTTAATCGATGAATTATTTCCAAATGAACCTGAAGAAAACTATATGATGCACTGCCCTGAATGCGATCATAAGATGATTGTAAAAAAATAATTCAACAACTAAAAATGAATACAAAATGTTGGCTATTTTCAATAGTCCTTTTTGTCGTTCCTAATAATTCATATCTTGTGATATTTTAACGCTATTTCACATACCATATTTCTCTGTTCCGAAACCAAAATCTTAATATATAAAAAAACGATAAAAACACACCGAAAATTACACGAATACTTTGTAAAAAATAACACTAAACAACACATATCATAAAAAGGAGTTGAAATCAATCAACTCCTACATGTTTTATTTATCGAATTTAATAGCAGCCTGTGCCGCAGCAAGTCTTGCGATTGGTACACGATATGGTGAACAAGATACATAATTCAATCCAACTCTATGACAGAATTCAATACTTGCTGGATCACCACCATGTTCTCCACAAATACCTAATTTAATATTTGGACGAGTACTTCTACCAAGTTCTGTAGCCATCTTAACAAGTTTTCCAACACCTCTTTGATCTAAGTGTGCAAATGGATCTTGTTCGAAAATCTTCTTGTCATAGTAATCTTGTAAGAATCCTCCTGCATCATCTCTTGAGAATCCAAATGTCATCTGTGTTAAGTCATTTGTACCAAATGAGAAGAATTCAGCTTCTTTTGCGATTTCATCTGCTAATAATGCAGCACGAGGAATTTCAATCATTGTACCAACATGATATTTCATATCGAATTCGGATTCTTGAATCAATTTGTCAGCTACCTCACATACAACCTTTTTAACATAGCGAAGTTCTGCAACATCACCAACCAATGGAATCATGATTTCAGGTTCAATCTTCCAGTCTGGGTGTCTTTCATTGACAGCTAATGCAGCCTGAATCACTGCAGTCGTCTGCATTTCAGCAATTTCTGGATACGAAATAGCCAAACGACATCCACGATGACCCATCATAGGGTTGAATTCGTGTAAGCTAGAAATAACAGATTTCAATTCATCCAATCCAATGTGCATATCCTTAGCTAATTGTGTAATATCATAAGAGTTTGTTGGTAAGAATTCATGTAAAGGTGGATCCAAATAACGAATTGTCACTGGTAGACCCTCCATAGCTTCATAGATCCCTTCAAAGTCACTTCTTTGCATAGGCAAGATTTTTTCTAAGGCGACACGTCTTTGAGCTGCTGTTTTAGAAACAATCATTTCACGAACTGCTTTAATACGATCCCCTTCAAAGAACATGTGTTCCGTACGAACTAAACCAATACCTTGTGCACCAAATTCATGAGCTTGTTTTGCGTCATGTGGTGTATCGGCATTTGTACGAACTTTTAATGTACGTCTTTCATCTGCCCAATTCATGAAACGTTCAAAATCACCTGAAATACTTGCAGGAACGGTTTTAATAGCACTACCATAGATATTTCCTGTTGAACCATCTAAACTGATCCAATCTCCACGGTGATATTTCACACCATCAATTTCAAAATATCCTTCATCATCATGCATCTTGATATCGCCACATCCACTGACGCAGCATGCACCCATACCACGAGCAACAACAGCAGCATGACTTGTCATACCCCCACGTACCGTTAAGATACCTTGAGATACATGCATACCTTCAATATCTTCTGGACTTGTTTCTAAACGAACTAAGATGACTTTGTGGTTACGACTTGCTTCTTGGATTGCTTCTTCTGCACTAAATACGATTTGACCACACGCAGCACCTGGACTTGCTGGAAGTGCTGAAGCAATTGGTTCAGCTTTCTTTAATTCATCCGCATCAAACATTGGGTGTAGTAATGAATCTAATTGTTTAGGTTCAACCATCATTAAAGCTTCATCAATAGTAATCATGCCTTCATCCACCATGTCGCACGCAATTTTTAAGGCAGCCTGAGCTGTACGTTTACCATTACGTGTCTGCAACATGAATAATTTACCTTTTTCAATTGTGAATTCCATGTCCTGCATATTACGATAGTGAGTTTCCAATTTCTTAGTAATAGCTACAAAATCATCATATGCACCTGGAGCCACTTCTTTTAATTGATCAATCTTTTGAGGTGTACGAATACCCGCAACAACATCTTCACCTTGGGCATTCATTAAGAATTCACCATACAATTTATTCTCACCAGTACTTGGATTACGCGTAAAGGCAACACCTGTACCACAATCATTACCCATATTACCAAATACCATCATCTGTACGTTAACGGCAGTTCCCCAGCTTGAAGGGATATCATTCATCTTACGATAGTAGATAGCACGAGGGTTGTTCCAAGAACGGAATACAGCTTCAATAGCCCCCATCAATTGTTCTTTTGGATCTTCAGGGAATTCAGATTTTAATTCATTTTTGTAGAACGCTTTAAATAATTCTACTAATTTCTTCATATCTTCAGCATTTAAATCTAAGTCATCACTAATGCCTCTTTCAGCCTTTACTTCATCGATGATCTCTTCAAAACGCTTTTTACTCAACCCCATAACAACGTCTGAATACATTTGAATAAAACGACGATATGAATCATATGCGAAACGCTCATTATTTGTTAAGTTTGCGACTGTTTCTGCAACTGTTTTATTCATACCTAAATTTAAAATAGTATCCATCATACCAGGCATACTTGCACGTGCCCCTGAACGAACAGATACTAATAAAGGATTGGCTTCATCCCCTAATTTCTTTCCAGACTTCTTTTCCAATAAATCTAGATATTCCATGATTTGAGCTTTAATACCATCATTAATTGTTTCATTATCTTCATAATATTGGTTACAAGCTTCTGTAGTGATCGTGAATCCATAAGGCACAGGCATTCCAAGTTTAGACATTCCAGCTAAGTTGGCACCTTTTCCACCTAACAATTCACGCATCGTTTCATCGCCTTCATTAAATTCATAGACATATTTTTTATCCATAATATTTTACCTCCTATTTGTAACCGTTTACATGTGTAAATAATTATAGCATACAAATTTACATAGTGATAGTTTTTTTTAAATTTTCACAAATAAAAACCTATCAGTTTTCACCAATAGGTTTATCCACGCTTAACAACCGCACTTTTTTGTCTAAATGCTATACCAATTTTTACAGTATGTTCATTTTGAAATCGACAAGGATGACAGATGCATTAAAATAGTTGAAAAAAAGGACCCGGACAACTAAAAGTTGTCCAAGCCTAAAATCAGCTTTAAACCGTTTTGGGGGTATATGCCGCTCCTTAAATTCTTGGAGAGCAAATACACCTAACTCCATCCAAATTTATTGCGCCCTTATTAGCAGCAGACTCACAAAATATAGTTTATAAAACTCCTGCTAAACATACTTCTACTCTAAGTTTATCTGTTTAAGCAAAAGAACTAGAATAGTCTAGTTCATACTTGCATGCTCTCTACACTTACCACAAACAGAATAGTTTGGACAAGCATCTGTACACGCATTGTCTACGACTGTTCTTAACTGTGCTGGCATCATTGTTGTGATTTCATCATCATCATATCCAACCACAAGACTCTTTTCCGATAAAAGAATTGGTCTTTTTAGAATCGATGGATTTTCCTGAATCAAAGTAACCAATTCCTTCATCGAATAATCATCGATATCTTTTTGAAGTGCCTGGAATGCCTTCGAACGAACCGAAATGATATCTTCCGTTCCATTTTCACATCGCGACAATAAATATTTAATTTCACTTTCCTTCAATAATGAAGTAAATATATTCTTTTCAACAAATTCAATTTGGTTGTCTTTTAACCACTGTTTTGCCTTACGACAACTCGCACAACCTGGAGAAGTATATAAAATTACCATAATAATAGCCTCCTTCAATTAATTATATCATAATACTAGGTTTAAAATAAATAGTTGTATCTTATATTTAAATATGCTATATTCTTCCCTAGTGAGGTCAAGAAATGGAAAAAGCTATTTTATCAAGAATCAATTTACAACGACAAGATACTCATATTGCACAAGAATATTTTGATACAATATCAGACTTAATTGATACACAAGAAGTACAAGCCCTAAAAAAATGCAGCCAACACATGGCTACATCTCGCTTTCAACATTCTTTAAACGTTTCTTACTATTCCTTTATAATTTGCAGAAAATTCGGTCTTGATGCCTATAGTGCAGCACGTGCCGGTCTATTACATGATCTATATTACTATGATTGGAAAACAGATGAGGATCGTCCTCTTGAAGGAAATCATGCGATGATTCACCCAATCATTGCCCTTGAGAACGCTAAAAACATCACATCAACAAATCCAACCATTGAAGATGCCATTCTACATCACATGTGGCCATTAAAAACAAGCCACCCAAGCACAAATGTTGGATGGATTATTCAGGCTGTAGATAAATTCTGTGCCATCACAGAAATGGGACATCAATCTCTATTTCGAGTAAGTCGCTCTAACAATCTATTAAGCTATTGCATTCTATTTACATTCCTATTAACAATGTAGGCAGCTAGTATTCTCTAGCTGCCTTTAGTTTTTCTTTAAATTGTTCTAGCCATAAAGAACCATCTTTATCCAATCCATACTCACCCATTTGAATACTTGGCTTTTTCTCCCCATGGAAATCACTTCCACAAGTAATCAATAAATGATGCTCCTTCGCTAGTTTTTCATAATATACATTTTGTTCAGGCGTATGATAATTACTATAAGCTTCAATACCATCCACTCCAGCATCCAATAACACCTTGAACATCTCATCATTTTTATAAAATGTATTAAAAGGATGCGCTACAATCGCAAGTCCGCCAGCCTCATGAATCCTTTGAACCGATTCGACAAAATCAGGCATTGGTACATATACAAATAAATCCGAACCATATTGACATTTATCCCAAAAGAAATTAACGGGTGCCGGATCACTTCTTTTACCGCCTGGAATATAATCCTTAAAATCTGGAATATCTTGATAACGAGGATCATTGAACATATGCGTACACATCACAAACCAAGGATTCTTACCATTCGCCTCTTTCAAAACAGCCTCTTCATCAATTTCAACACCATACTTCGCTCTTAATTTATCGCAACGAGTTGAAAATGCATTTCTAGACTTCACTTGCGTTCTTTCTAATAAATTTTGAAAATAGGTATCCTCCAAATCGATACCATATCCAAGTAAATGTACATCTGTATATCCAATACTTGTTGAACACTCAATGGCAGGAATCACTTCAATACCCGCTTCTTTACCAAGTTTGATCATTTCCTTAACACCACTGATACAATCATGATCACTTAACGCAATGGTTTTTAATCCTCTTTCTTTTGCGATTCCAATCAATTCTTCAGGCGTAAACTGCCCATCTCCCGAATAACAGGAATGCATATGCAAATCAAATTCATTCATTACTATAACCCTCTTTAAATCACATAGAAAAATATAATCACAAAGATACCTAAAATAATGCGGTACCACCCAAAAATTGTAAAATCATGGCTCTTTACATAGTTTAATAAAGCTTTTATCGCAAATAAACTCACCACAAAAGCCACAAACGTTCCTAGTAGTAATAAGAACAATTGTCCAAAACTAAATAAACCTACCTTTATAAAATATTTAATGACCTTTAAAAGACTCGCTCCAAACATGACAGGGATTGCCAAGAAAAACGAAAATTCACTTGCGACCGTTCTAGAACAGCCACAATATAAGCCACCCAAAATTGTAGCTCCACTTCTTGAAGTTCCTGGTATCAAGGCTAGACATTGAAAGCATCCAATCTTTAAAGCCGATACATAATCAACTTGTTCAATCGTTTCAATCTTTTCTTGTCTAGGATTCTTCTCAACCAAGATAAAAATAATCCCATACGCAATCAGTGCCACCGCAATCACAAAGTTTGCCGATAAATATCCCTCAATAATATCATCCAACAATAAGCCAATAATGGCAGCTGGAATGACACCCACAATCACCTTAGACCAAAGTTGTAAAGTCTGTTTTCTCTTTTTAAACGATTTACGCGTATCAAAAGGATTCAATTTCTGATAGTACAACACTAAAACCGCTAAAATACTTCCAAACTGAATAACCACCTTGAACACTTCAAAGAAGGTAGCCGGTTCAAGTGGCCAAATGCTCGCAAATAAAATTAAATGTCCTGTCGAAGAAATCGGCAGCCATTCCGTTATCCCCTGTATAATACCTAATAAGATTGTCTTAACAATACTGCTTAGAAATGTCATTCTTCATTCCTTTTAGCTGCATACTCATGAACCATCTGTTTAAAAATTTTGCCCCTAATCTCATAATTTTTAAACTGGTCAAAACTAGAACATGCAGGACACAACAAGACAATATCACCAGGTTTTGCGAGTAACACTGCCTTTTCAAACGCATCCTTCATGGTTTCAACACTCATTTGACTTGTAAAAATATCTTTAAATTTATCTTTTGTCTGACCAAAAGAAATACATTTCTTCACTACACCATCATATTGTTTCAAATCATCAAAAGAAATATGTTTATCTTTGCCACCACAAAGTAGAATTACATTCTTCTCAAATGCAGATAAACCTGCACAAGCCGCATGCGTATTTGTAGCCTTAGAATCATTGTAGAAACGAACATTATCAATAGTATCGACATATTCAATACGATGTTCTACACCACTAAATTCACGAATCACTTCCTGAATATTAAATAAAGAAACACCCATCAAATAGGCCATACAACTTGCCATCATCGCATTCCCACAATTGAATTCTCCAACAATTTTTAAATCCGATAAAGTAAACAACTGCGTATCTTTATAATAGGCATACTTATCATCTTTATATAAATCGACATCTTTTCTTTTCAAAGAAAAATCAATCACATGACAAGGAATGTTTTGAGCGTACTTCACAACGTTTTCATCATCCACATTACGAATAAAGTAATCATCCGCATTTGTGTTCTCATAAATACGCATCTTACTTTCATAATACGCTTCTAGACTATCCATATAATCTAAATGATCCGGTGCCAAATTTGTCACGGTTGATACATGAGGTCTAAATGTTTCAATTCCCAACAATTGGAAATTACTTAATTCAAGAGCTACATTATAGTCTTCATCCGTATGTTCTAAAGCCAATTCGCATAAAGGCGTACCAATGTTTCCAGCAACCAAACTCTTCTTTTGTCGATTCAACATCTCATATAATAACGTCGTTACGGTTGTCTTACCATCTGTACCTGTTATGGCTGCATAATTAAAGTTCTTGGCATAACGATACGCCACTTCAATTTCTGTATAGATTTTTGCGTTTTGTTCTACAAAATAATGTACGAAAGGAACACGATAAGGAATACCAGGATTCTTCACGATAAACGCATACTTCTTTTCTTTTAATGAATCTGGATGTCCTCCATCAAACACTTCGATACCCATTGATTCTAATTCTGTCTTTTCTTTAATCGTATTCGAATCCGTTAAAACAACATGATATCCATTCTTTAATAAAAGCTTACTAACGGCAATCCCACTACGGGCAGCCCCAATGACTAATACAGTTTCCATCTACATTACCCCCAAAACAAGTCCAAGAACCGCTAAGATAACACCAACAAGTCTAAAACGTGTAACAACCTTTTCTTCAGACCATCCACACATTTCAAAGTGGTGGTGCAAAGGCGCCATCTTGAAAATTCTCTTATGTGTTTTTTTATAATACGTAACCTGTATAATAACGCTGCAAACTTCTGCAACAAAAACAAAACCAATAATAATCAATAAAATTTCTTGTTTTAAGACCATTGCCACAGCAGCAATCAAGCCGCCCAAAGCCAATGATCCCGTATCCCCCATAAAGATTTGAGCTGGATGCTTATTAAACTTCAAATATCCAAGTAACGCAAAGATCACGAGACAAATCAAACATGCCACATTATATAATCCTTGCATCAATGCGAATACCACAAATGGAACAAGCGCAATGACCATCTGGCCTGCACACAATCCATCTAAACCATCCGTTAAGTTCACCGCATTCGTTTCAGCTGTAAACATAAAGAATACCAAAATAAAGTAGAACCATGATAAATCAATTGTCACATTAAAAATAGGAATCCAAATATCTGTAGTTGAACTTGTACGATATAAGAAGAAAAACACAACCGCTAAAATAGACTGAAGTAAAAACTTATGAGCTGGTTTTAACCCCTCATTATTCTTTTGTACAACAATAATATAATCATCAATAAATCCAACAACACCATACCCTACAAAGGCAAGTAGAATAATCATTGTATTCATATCCAGTTTGAATGGAGTAAAGAAAGAACCTATAATATAGACAAGTGTCGGTACAATAATGAAGGCTAATCCACCCATAGTAGGCGTACCATTCTTCTTTTTATGGCTTGCCAACCCCTCTTCTCTTTCTGTTTGTCCAAACTTAATTTTATGTAAATAATCAATCAATCCAGGCATAATCAGCAACATAATCACAAGCGTAACTAAACACATGCCCAAGATTATTAAGTAATTCGAATTCAACATTCCATCGTCTCCTCTTTTTTTAAAACATTATCATTATAACATTCTATTGAGTCTTGAACAAATTTTAATTCAGGGGTTGAAATAAGGGCTTGTTAATGGTATTATAGTTAAGCGATTGCGTAAATGAAAGAAAAAGGAGGACATTAAGATGTCAAGAGTATGTGCAGTATCTGGAAAAGGTCCTTTATCTGGAAATAAACGTTCTCACTCAATGCGTGCTTCTCGCCGTAAATGGAACGTGAATCTTCAAAAAGTTCGTGTTGTAGTTGATGGAAAGCCACAAACTATCCGTGTTTCAGCTAGAACATTAAAAACTTTGAAGAAACAAAACGCTATTTAATTTTAGATAATTAGGATCCTTAAAAAAATTATGCATAAGATAAAAAAGAAGAGATATACTCTTCTTTTTTTCTTTATGTTACAATGAATTTGAGGATACATATATGAACAAACAAGACCATGACGAACTACTAAACCAAGGTTTAACTCAAAAAGGTAAAGGTTAGAACCATATATATTCACAAAGAACCCTTTTCTTCATACTTTTTACTTCTAGCATTTGAAACATTAGTTAAATGTCGATACAAGAAGTTTGGATTCTTTCGTAGCAACGGAACAATTTGATATGGATCATCCACACGTACTAAATGCTCTTTTGCTTTTTCAATTATTTGTGCAATCAACTTCATATCTAGTTTGTCGTTTAATAGCATTGATTGTGTTAACTCAAAGAAGCATTCTTTATTATCAAATAGTTTCAACGATAAATAATATGTATCAAAATTTGCTTTTGATATAGGATTGCCAGAATTATACGTGATGCGCAACTTCTTAATTGTTGAATACGTCATTTCTTGATACGCATTTTTATAATCTCCATTCTTTAGTATTTCTGCGACCATTTTTAAACTTTCCATCAAGCTATTTCCTCTATAGTAGATTATGCTCTCATCATTCAACTCTAAATATTGAAGTTTTGTGACACTTAAAGCCAAGAGCACTATAATCGGTGTCAAAATTAAGGCCAAGGTTGGCTCAAAAAAAGATTCATTTATAAATCCGTCAACATACCCGTTAGTTTTCACATACATAAAAACCAGCTTTAAAAATAGAAAAGTCAATACCCAGATGGAAAAAATTGAAATTACGATATCACTCCTTTTAATTCTTTTACCGTATACAATTTTCTCATTATTTTTCATATGTAAATCACTCTCCTTCATTTTATATGATAATGAAATCAAGAAAGGATCGAATTTCATTGCATGGCTTGTAGATATCATCACTTGGCTTACACCTTAAAAGAGCAGTTTAATCACCGCCCCTTTTTTCTTTTATGCTTCTGCTTATTCGAATACATATTTTGATCTGCCAAATCCTTGACACTCACAATATCCCCCGTCAACAACATGGCTGAGCCATAAGATACAGAAGGCAAATATGTATATTTATTACGCTTCTTTTCTATGAAACTTTCAAACTGTGCAGAACACGCCTCTTCATTCCGACTGTTTTTTAATAAGACACAGAATTCATCGCCGCCAACTCTGTAACAATAGCCATATTTGGCATATGCCTTCTTAATACAATCCGCAATGATACGCAAACACAAATCCCCTTTGACATGACCATACACATCATTGACATGTTTAAAATCATCCACATCAAAGACAATCAACATACCATTTGTATAATTCATTTCTTCAGAGCGATTCAAAAAACTATTCTGATTTAGTAATCCGGTCAAGCCATCTAGCTGATTCCACATTTCGCTACAATATATAAAATATAAGACCGAAAGTAAGGTGACACAAAGCCAACTCACATGAAGATCTGGAACTAAGATTTGTATGATCGTTTCTGCAACCAAGAAAATCATTAATGGATAAATCAATGCTTTACTGCGATTTTGAAACTGTTTTGAGACAAAGATCGTAGATAAAGATAAATAGAATATAGATATAAAATACGCAAATATATAAATAAAGAAATAAGGCCCCCTAGAATATATATTTTCTTGACTGACTGAAAATACAAGTCCAGACGGAATCGATATAGCCAGAATCAAAAGATATACGATTTCACTTAAAATCGCCAATTTGAATTCCCACCTAAGTTTTGTCTTTTTATCCAATACATACACCAAACATATACAAACCGATGGCGTAAGTCCAAAGCCTAGATAGTTCGATACTATATTGATCCAACGGAATTTCTTTGGTAAACCATCCACTTTTAATGTAACGACTTCTAATAATGAAATCAGTGCAATCAATCCAAACGCAAATAAAAATCCACGCTTTTGTTTTTTATTTAACGATTCACTCAATCGCGTCAAAACGCACATAAAACAAAGAACGAAAATGTCAATTGTCGTTAATACGTAAAAATATCCATTCATCACTTGCTATCCCATTCCTTATATATACGTCTAAATACAATTGGACTGTTCTTTTTCAAATACTCTTTTTGAAGCCAATCCAAATACGTTCCTGGACTAATAATACCGCGTATGCTCAATACATCCGCACCTAACGTTCCCAAAACCAAATCGGTAAAAGAAGCACAATTATCACCCAACGCCCAGTAAATATGGAATTTACCACTCTTGACCTTATATAACTTTGCTCCCGTACGATAATGCAGACGACTTGGATAATCCATCTCATATTCACTAAAACGATCATACCCATCTTCTTTTTCAATCTTTGTATACCAACGATAGCCATTTTGACGAATCTTTTCAATTTCTTTTTCAATCAATGCATTCTGTTTTGACGTTGTATAAATACCATATTCAAAAATGGAATTATTCTCTGCCGAAATCATATTCGGAATGTATTTTTCGAGTGGCACCGTAAAGAAAATGCCATCCCCAATCGTTTGATTTAAATGAAAGGAATCACTATCATAATTTCCATAACTATAGACAATATCATCATACGCAAAACAGATGTGCCCAACCTTTTGAAAGCCCTTGGGCCCGACATGGACAATCACCTTTAAGCGAACAACCTCATCCTTCTTATACGTATTTAAATCTTCAGGCTTACCATCCTCTAAATACCGGTTGATACTTGTCAAAGCCGCATCCGGAACTAAAGCACAAAGAAAAGCCGGAAGTGTGATTCTTACTTTTCGTTTCCATTTATATTTCGTTAAAGGATTGATTCCTTCACATCCATCCCCTAAATAACGCGTACCTAAGATCATAAAGTAAATGCCAAAAGCACGCATTAAAAGATCTGTATGAAAATCTGGATTCAATAATAAATAGAAGCCAAAGAAAATATAAACAAAGCTAAACACAAAGTTAAAGAAGTTTCCTTTAATATGATTGATTTGATTAATCACAAGCTGAACAAAACAGGCAAAACCACAAAGAATACAATATCCACCAAAGTTTACTCGCAAGATCCATTGTGGAAGATACCTAAAGTTCATTAAGAAAAACATAAACGCAAAGGATAATATGGAAAAGAAAAAATCTTTATTCATTTTATTCTTTATAAAGCGAATAAATAAAACTACGCCATTGACACATAAAAATACAATAGATGCGATTAAGATCCCTGTAAAAATACGATTGGGAATCCATATCATGATGGCTCCCGCAACCATTAATATGGTTCCAATCACAAAGTTCATAGCTACATCATAGAACATAGACTACCTCCAGTTGGATTGTACACACAAAAAGCTACCTTCATCCACACGAACGATTCCTTTTTTTTCTGTTAAAGAATTACTTGTCGTATATATTTCTTCGATATGAATCCGTCTTTTATCTAATGGATACAAAAATCCCGATAAAGAAAGCACACCCTCTTGAATCGGATAAAACGAAATATGATGATACGAATCATCAATTTCATGAATGCCCACATTCATAACAGATATTTTTTGGTGCTCATCGATTAACACTACATTTTGAAAACGATACATCGCCAAGCGAATATTCGCAATCGTATGATCAATTCTTCCTTGCATGGCCCCATATAAATAGATCGTATCATAATCTTTACATAAACGAATCGCAAGCTCTGAATCCGTTTCATCCTTCATAATGGGATGCCTTTCGATTGGACACGTGATTCGTTTAAAATCCTCTTCACTTAAAGAATCAAAGTCTCCCACAGCCATTTTAATCGGAAAACCCTGATCTATAATTTTTAATGCACCAGCATCAACACCGATATAATCACAATTTTCAATTTTTGGCACAACATCAACGAGTGGTGTAATTAAAACCGCACAAGTCATTTATTCAAGCATACCTTCAATTGTCTTTGCGATATCATTTTTAAATACGTAGCTTCCCGCAACCAATGTGTCGCAACCTGCATTTAATGCCAATCTAAACGTATCCTGGTTGATACCACCATCAATTTCAATACGATATGAAAGGTTCAATGCTTCACGCTTTTCTTTTAACCACTCTACTTTTTTAAGCATGTCGGCCATAAATTTCTGGCCACCAAAACCAGGCTCAACACTCATAATTAAAACAAGATCACAAGATTTAAGTACACTTTCAAAAGGTTCAATGGCCGTATTTGGTTTTACGACAATACCACCTTTCGCACCCAAACCATGAATTTCATCCAATAACTTCTGAATACGCGTCAAATCATTATTCAAAGCTTCTGTATGGAAAGTGACTAGATCCGCTCCATTTTTAATAAAGATAGGTGCATATGTTTCTGGGTCTTCTACCATTAAATGCACATCCATGAATAATGGACAAGCCTTTTTAAAACCTCTTAAAATATCAGGTCCAAACGTTAAATTCGGTACGAAATGACCGTCCATCACATCAAAGTGTAACCACTCTGCTTTAGATTCTTTTAAAATTTCTAATTGTGCACTCACATTGGCATAATCCAAAGATAAAATTGAAGGTGCAATCACAATTGAATTCATAGTTTTTTACCTCTTTCTTCCATAATATTTTTATAATCCTCATAAACGGATGGATTGATTTGGCCATTTTCAACAGCCTCTTTGATCTTACAATCCGGCTCATTCAAGTGCCTGCAGTCTTTAAAACGACAAGTATGAATGTATGGTTTAAAATCTAGAATACACGCATCTAAATGCGAAGTATCTAATCTTGTAAAATCTAAGCTTGAAAATCCAGGCGTATCCGCTACTAAGCCATCACACACATGGTGTAACTGGCAATAGCGTGTCGTATGTTTACCACGACCCAAAGCCTTCGAAATAGCTTGTGTCTGTAATTCAAAATCAGGATTTAGACGATTCAATAAAGAACTTTTTCCCGCACCCGACTGACCACATAAAACAGACACTTTTCCATTTAAGATTTCCTGTAATTCTTTATCATCACTACCAGGATTGGAGAAAACCACATCATATCCGGCCTTTTTATATTTTTCAAGATCCGCCAAAATTTCTTCGGGATGATCCAATAAATCAAGTTTGGTCACACAAATCACCGGTTTGACACCTGCTAAACCTACTAAGAAGATCAAACGATTTAATAAGTGACAAGAATAGTCCGGATCTTTTAAACTCGTGACAATCAAAGCCTGATCTACATTGGCTATGGCCGGTCTTAAAAGACGATTTGTTCGTGGAAGAACTTTATGAATACGATATGAATCCTCAATCTTTTCGTATTCGACAAAATCCCCGACGACTGGCGCTTCATGCTGGCGCATCTTACCTCTTGGTTTGGCAATGATTTCTTCCTTTTCATTTTGAATCGTATATTGATTCGAAATAATTTTTATAATTCTTCCTTGCTGCATATTAATCATAATACAGTGTCACAACACTGTTTGTTCCTTCCTGTACATATTCAGTTCCAACATCTGGCGATACACTTATGACCTTATTGCTGCCCTGTCCATTTTCAATATGACTTAAGACAACCGCAATTCCTAAATCATTCAATTCATCTTTGGCATCCAATACGTCTTGACCAATCAAGTCTGAAGGAATCACAATCGAAGGATAGGTACTTACCACAAAAGTAATGGTTTCCTTACTGTCTGGATCAATACGTTTTCCTGGTGTTAAACCCTTTTGTTGTAAAACGATACCTGGATCCATATCTTTTGAGCCTTCATATTCCACTTCAATCTGCACATTTGGACAATTCTTTCCTAATTCATAAGCAGCCTCTGAATACGAGCCATCTGTAAAGTCTGGCACTAAATAGGTAGATCCTTTAGAAACGGTTAAAACAATTTTCGCATCATTTAAAATCACTTCACCCTCTTTATAAGAAGCTTTAATGACTTTTCCCTTTTCATACTTATCATTCGCCTTATAAACATACGTTACTCTTGAAGTGTTAAAATGCGCATCCTGCAACACATCAATGGCCTCATCCGGTGTCAAATCCACTACATTCGGCATTGTTTGATAGCCTAGAAAGCCGCTAATCTTAATTATGCCTGTAATGCTGGCAATGAGTACAAGTACAACAATGGAAATCACAACAGCAGCACTAATCATGACGGCTGGAATCCAATTTCGTTTTTTCTTCTCTTCTTTTTCAGACTCTTCATCTTCAAAATCAATATGCCCATTATCATATTTCATCAATTCTTGATTCGAACTTGCATCCACCTTGATACGTTTCATATCACGATATTCTATATCCATGCAATGCATTAAATCATAAAGCATTTCTTTACAAGATACATAACGGTCATCTAAATTTTTTGCGGTCGCCTTTAAAATAATATTTTCAACAGACTGCGGAATATCCGGATTGAAATCACGCACATAAGGCATTGGCTTACGCAAATGCTTGATCGCAATCTCTGTCGGTGTCTTTCCTGTAAAAGGAACGTGTCCTGTTAAAAGTTCATAGAATACAATACCCAATGAATAGATATCCACTTGTGCATTTGGTTCTTTACCCTGTGTTGTTTCTGGCGCTAAATAATGGGCTGAACCCATAACCGTATTATTAAATGTTAGCTGTACAGAGCCATGGGCTACCGCAATCCCAAAATCTGTAATTTTAATCGTTCCATCGTCTTTTACCAACACATTTTGCGGCTTGATATCACGATGAATAATATTATGATCGTGCGCATGATCAATTGCACTAATCAATTGTTTCATAATGCCAATGGCTTCATCCACATCTAAAGCTCCGCGCTGTGCTATCAAATCTTTTAAAGTTCGACCACGAATATATTCCATGACAATATAGTGCATACCTTCATATTCACCAACATCATATATATCTACAACATTTGGATGTGATAAACGACTCGCTGCACTTGCCTCACGCTGAAAGCGCACTAATGCCATCGCATCCCCACTTAATTTATCACGCAGAACTTTGATTGCCACAATACGATTTAATATCGTATCCTTTGCCTTATAGACATCCGCCATTCCACCCTGACCAATCAAAGACAAGATCTCATAGCGGTTCGCTATTTGTTCCATCATCATAGTTATTATTCTCCATCATTCTCCATTAAGATAACTGTGCAGTTATCATAACCACCTGATTGATTGGCTCTGGCAATCAGTGTTTCTGTTTTTTCCTGTAAAGAAAGACTCGAATCATGTACAATATCCGAAATCACTTTCTTTTCAACATATCCATGTAATCCATCACTTGAAACCAACAAATATTTGTATGTATTTTCAATCTTATTGATATCAATACGGAAAACATGCCATACGCCTAAGGCATTTGTTAATGTATTTTTTTGTGGATGAGACTTTGCCTCATCTAAAGTGATCTTACCCTCTTTTAATAATTGGGCAATCACACTATGATCTTCACTCATTTGAATCAATTCATTATTATAATCCGCATAAATTCTTGAGTCTCCCACATTAAAAATAAACGTCCCAATATGAGCTTTGATGACACCCACTGCCGTAGTCCCCATACCTCTTTCATTGGGATTCTTTAAGCTTTTTGAATAAATGAAATCATTCGCCTGATTTAAATTTTCACGAATCCAGTTGTCGACTTGACGATCTTTTTTAAATACAGGAGACTTCATAAATGCTTCATACATCGTCATTACCGCTGTATGACTCGCCACTTCTCCTGCTTTTGCACCACCAATACCATCGCAGACAATGGCCATCCATTCATCATTGGCATTATGAGCGATGCAATAATCATCTTCATTTAATTGTCTTACAAGACCTACATCTGTATTCGCAAAAACTTTCATCCGCCTAAATTCCTTCCTTTTTAATTTCTTTGATTCTTAATTGTCCACATGCCGCATCGATATCGTTACCATGTTCTTTTCGAATCGTGCAACGAACATGATTCTTCATCAACAAATCATAAAAAACCATAGCTTCGTCGTGGCTTACCGATTTAAAGCCCTTTTCATCTACCGCATTGTATGGAATTAAGTTGACATATGCATTCATTCCATGAAGAAGCTTTGACAATTGTTTGGCATGTTCAGGACGATCATTAACGCCATTTAATAAAATATATTCAAAAGTCAAACGACGATTGTTTTCCTGACCATAATACTTAACAGCTTCCATCAACTCTTTTAATGGATATGCATGGTTAACTGGCATTAATTTATCACGCAATTCATCATTTGGCGCATGTAAACTAATGGCTAAATTGTATTGTGTATGTTCATTGGCAAAATCGTAGATTCTTGGAACAATGCCACAAGTTGAAATCGTAATATGTCTAGAACCAATACCTAAACCACGATCATGGTTTACTGTTGCCAAAAAATTCATGACATTATCATAGTTATCAAAAGGTTCTCCTGTACCCATGACAACAATATGTGAAAGGCGCAAGTTATCTTTATCCAATTCTTTTTGAACATACATAACCTGGGCAACCATTTCACCACTTGTTAGATCTCTTTTTTTCTTTGTCAAACCACTCGCACAAAATGCACAGCCCATGTTGCAGCCAACCTGACTGGAAACACAAACACTGCGACCATAGTCAAAGACCATCATCACACTTTCAAGTAGTGCACCATCACTTGTTTTAAACAAGAATTTTGTTGTTCCATCATGCGAAACTTGTTTTTTTATTAACTCTAAAGGATTCACAATAAAATCTTTCTTTAAGATTTCTCTTGTTTCCTTTGATACATTGCTCATTTCATCAATGTCAAATACACGATTGCGATACAACCATTGAAAGATCTGATGTCCACGATACGATTTCCATCCGTGATCTAGGGCATATTCGCACATTTGATCATAATTTAAATTGTATAAACTTTCCAAAATAGCACCTCAATTTCTACCGTTCATTATATCATTTACGCACTAGTTTTGCCATATAGAAGCCATCTTGTCTTGTATCACTAAAAATGGTTTTTTCATCCACAAGACTAAACTCTTCGTGCGCACTCAAAAATTTTTCAATTTGTTTTTCATTCTCTTTTTTATTCATCGTACAAGTGGAATAGACTAAGACTCCCCCCACCTTTACATATTGACATACATTATTCAGAATCGCATACTGCAACGGAATCAATGTATCCATATCTTCAGGGACCATGTGTAATTTAATATCGGGTTTTCTCGATAATACGCCATAGCCTGAACATGGAACATCACATAAGATACGATCATATAACACAGAACTTTTAAATGTTGTCGCATCTTGTACACCTGCATGTACAATATCAATGCCTAAGCGTTTGGCATCACTTTCAATCAAGTCTTTACGATGTGCATGTAAATCATACGAATCAATATGACCTTGGTTATGCATCCTTTCGGCCATGGCCATAGTCTTTGTTCCTGGAGCTGCACAACAGTCTAGAATCCTTTCATTTTCCTTAGGATCAACAAATTTCGCAATCGCAAAACTCCCCTCATCTTGGGCACTCATATAACCTTTTTGATAGTAGTCATGATGAAAATAATCATGACCTGTATAAATATATAATGGATCTTGAACACAAACAAACGGTTCCAAATCAAAATCAGCTTCACGAGTCCTTAATGTATTTCGTCGAACATACATGGGTAATATATTTACACTTGCACTGGCCATCACTAAAGCTTTTTCTTGTCCATATTGAGAAACCCACATCTTATAAAGCCAATCGGGCAATGAATACTTTAAAGCTACATTATCTGTTTCAATCGCTTTAACCTTATGCAATACAGCATTTGTCAAACCCGCATATTTCACATTGATCTTTTTGGCAATATTGACTGCATCATTGACAATCGCATAGCTTGGGACTTTATCCAAAAACAACAACTGATATGTACTCATGGTCAATAACACATCCATTTTAGGGTTTAATTTATTCTTCACATACTTAGACCAGCATTCTTTACAATAACGATAATTCTGAATCGTTCCATAAAAAATACGTGTAGCCAAAGCACGATCTTTTTCATCCACTTCCTGTAAGTGATTTCTTAAATATAAATTGGAATAGACTTTTTTATTCACAACTTCATCTAAGGCTTTCCATATCCATTTTCTCATTCTATTCCTCCATCATAATTGGATGCATATTCACATCCACAACCTGTTTTGTTTCATCCAAATAGTTTCGCACAAGTTTGTGTAATAATTGATCGTCCTTTGATTTTAGAATCAAGCGCACGCGATGCTTCTTTTGTTGCATACGAATTTCAATCGGGCCTAAAACACGAATGGATGAAAAATATTCTTTCGCAACACTCGCCTGTTTATAAGCTTCCTGTAAATCAAAATGTGTAAATACTAAGGTACATAAATACACATAGGGTGGATACATTCCTAAATGGCGATAGCGCATTTCTTGATTAAAAAACATCTTATAATCATGCATTTGAACACATCGCATCACAAAATGATCGGGATCAAATGTTTGAATCATAACTTGTCCTTTTAGCTTTCCACGACCACTTCTTCCACTCGCCTGTTCTAACATTTCATACGCTGTCTCACTAGCCCTATAGTCATTTCGACAAAGCGTGGCATCCGCATTTAAAATGCCAACTAAAGTCACTCTTTCAAAATCCAAGCCTTTGGCCACCATTTGCGTACCGATTAATAGATCTCCAGACTCTTCAAATTCTCTTAACAACTTTTCATGCGCATTCTTTCTTCGTGTACTATCTGCATCCATACGAACGACATGATGATCCTTAAAGATTTCTAAAATCTGTTCTTCCAAACGCTCTGTTCCCATACCAGCCTTAAAATAGTTCTTAGAATGACAGCTTGGACATTCTTCCATAAATGGAAATTGTCTTCCACAACAATGACATACCAAGGCATTTTGATTTTTGTGGTAGGTTAAAGCCACACCACAATCTGGACATATGCGTACGTGTCCACAATCGCTGCAGCGAACAACGGGTAAATAGCCTCTTCGATTTAAAAGTAAGATCACTTGTTCATGTTTCGAAAGACGCTCATGAATAGCTTGAAGTAATGTTTCCGATAGGCCGTTTGTGATTCGTTCCTTTTTCATGTCTACCAAACAAATTTCCGGCATTTCATGAATGCGATTTTTAAGTTCAATCAATTCATAGACGTTCTTATAAGCTCTTGCGTACGATTCTAAAGAAGGTGTCGCACTTGCCAATACAACTTTACACTTATGATAGGCCGCACGAAATAAGACAATATCGCGCGTATGATAGCGTGGTGTATTATCTTGTTTGTAGCTTGAATCGTGTTCTTCGTCCATTAAAATCAGGCCTAAAGAAGAAAACGGCATAAAACAAGCACTCCGCGTACCTACAACAATATCGACTTTATGATCTTTTACTAAATTATATTGTTCTAGCTTTTCTTGCGCATTCAATCCTGAATGATAAATCGCAATCTTTTGTTTAAAGCGTGCCTGCACTCTTTGTATCATCATCGGTGTTAAACCTATTTCAGGAACAAGAAATAGAACTTGTTTTCCAGTCGATAATACATCTTCTGCCAATCGCAAAAAGACTTCGGTTTTACCAGAACCAGTCACGCCATGAAGTAAAGAGACCGTTTTATTGGTGTTTTGAATGGTTTGAATTGCGCATTCTTGTTCAGAAGTTAATGAATGAATCACATCAGCAATTTCACCGACACAAGTATTTGAATCTTTGATTCTTTTTTCAATTGTAATATAGCCTTTATCCAATAATATTTTCGTAATAGATGGACTGACTTTTCTAAGTTCACTTATCTTACATGGATAGGTAAAACTAGATAGCACTTCTTTTTGTCGGGTGGTTAAAGGTAAGCTTGATTCATTCAATACCGCATAATCTTCATAGATAATTTTTGAATGCTTACTAGAGGGACGCAAAGCTGGTGGCAGCATCGTTTTATAACATGTCACTTTCGAGCTCGCATAAAAATCAGCCATATAATTGGCCAATAACTTTAATTCGTTATTCAATAATGGCTTTTCATCTATGACTTCAATGACGGGTTTAATATTTTTAAAATCGCTTTCTACATTCACTTCTTCGACAAATCCTACAAGTGTACGATTGTTGAATTCAACACGGACTCGACATCCCACTTCAACATCCGTATCACAAGAATATGTAAAGGTATTGCGTAGGCGATTGTATTCTACATATACATTAATCAGCATGCATCTATTATAACATCATTCTGGATTTGACATTGATATTTATTTCAGTATATTTATATTTAAGGAATTCATTATGTATATTATTAAAGGATTATTAAACATTATTGCGGGCATTCTCATTTGTTTTGTCAAAAATCCCTTCGACAACGAGGTATTGAATATCTGTGTATCCTTATTATTTTATATCAATGGTATTCTAATCATTCGAAAGACCATTAAAAACTAGTAAAAGCACCTAAAATGGTGCTTTTATACTTTCATCCAATAATTTTCTAATTGATGAAATATTCCTAACACAAAAACAGTATCTTCTCTTATATCAAATACTAAGATATATTTCGTCTTTGGAATTATCGCAATACGATACCCTTTCATAGAAAGATATCTGTCTCTTATCAATGGAAACTGGTATGGATTGTCAATTAAACGATCATGAATACATCCTATGTGATTCAATAATCGTTTAGCAGCATCTTCATTTTTATATCTATTTATTAATTGATAAATAAGATCATCCAATAATTCCTCTGCTCGTTTGGTAATAATCAAATTATAGGCCATACTTCTTTCTCATTTCTCGAATGGCTAGTTTTGCATCTTTTGTCTCTCCAATATCAATTTGGTATTCAGAAATTGCAATATCTTGGTACATTTCAAGTTTTTTCAAAGTTGATTCATACTTTTCAATACTCATGATTACCATATCTCCATATCCGTTTTTTGTTACATAAATAGGTTCATCAGTTTTGTGACATAAATCTGATATTTCAGAAGTATTTTTTAATTCTTTAATCGGTATTATTTGCGGCATAATTTTATCTCCTTTTTATGCCTTTATTATACCACAATTATCCTATTGCTTAGGAATTAAATATTCTAACGCTTGACTCGCTACACCATTAAACTTACGCTCAGGTATACCCAGATAGTAGCCTTGCCCATAATGTACATGTAAGTTACATATACATTCTAATTCTTCTTGTGTTTCAATGCCTTCTGCGATTAGTTTCAATCCCATTTCATCACAATAATTCACTAATAATTTCATCATACTTTGTTTAGACTTACTTAAATGAATATTACGTACTAATTCAATATCGGCCTTTAAATAATTGGGCGTTGTATTCACAACACGATTTAATCCAGAATACCCAGCTCCAACATCATCTAAAGCAATCTGATACCCTTGATCAATATAGTGATTCATAATGGATTGAAGCAACACATAGTTTTCAATGTCAGTTCTTTCCGTAATTTCAAAGACAATGTCTTCATTTAATAAACCAAACTTTTCTAATTTTCGATTGGTAAAACCAGAAATAAAGTTAGAATCTTGAAAGATCTGTCCATCCACATTTAAGAATATTTTTGTTTCCAAAGGCTTATTCACGGATGTCTCTAAAGCTTTATCTCGACAAAGCTTCTCTAGTTTCCATACATAGCCATATGCTTCAGCTACTTTAAATAATTCTTCTATATTCATGTACAATTCTTTATTTCCAATCCGACTTAACGATTCATAGGCTACGACTTGACATGTTTCTAAATCTACAATGGGTTGAAACACAGGATAAATAGCTTTTGTATCTAAAATTGTCAATAGTGCTTGTTTTTTCTTGTTCACAATTATGAGATTACCAAAGATTTATTAATGAATATACAAACTGAAATTAATTCTTTGTTAAATATGGAATATATAAAACTGGATAGGAATAAATCACCTTTAAACCCTTTTAGGCTGAACTTTCCCTATCTTTTTGTTACAGTATTTTTAGAATGGATTGGACGTAAATAATAAAAGGTAGAAATCCAGCACCGATCAAAGTTGTGATTTCTACCCGTCCTCTTAGACAATTATATGATACCGAAAATTATCAACGACTTCAACCTGATTTTGAATGAAAATGATTATCGAGTTTTATTAATGCGACTGAATACGGATTAGAAAACGCTATGTCCAATGATTCTACATTTTATTTAAATTTCACTTCCTCGAGTGGTAAAGGTAAGATTGGTTTTCCAAAGAAGTACGCAAAGAAAATCAATGCGCATCTAAAAGAATATGATTGGAACAAGAAAAACTATGGCATCATCATTGTTGATTTTGCAGATCAAGAATTAGCGCACAAAAGTTATTTGACAAATAAAAAGAGTCAAAGCATTTTAATTCGCTTTGACTTTCTTTTGTCTTAATATTTCAAAACTAAATACAGCAGCAGCACTAGCTGAATCTAAGGCATTTCTAAAATCTCTACCGTATTCTACGACAATATTTTGTTTGGAAGCTGAAGTAATAGTTGAACTTAGTCCTCTTAAGGCTCCACCTAAACATAAACAGAAGTCGGATTCAAACGTATAGTCATAAAGTCCTACGGCATCTTTTCTGTGGGCACACAAAATAGGAAGTTCATGCTTTTTACAATAGTCTACCAATTCTTCATCTGAATCCACAAAGTAAATAGGAAGTTTTTCATAAGCTCCGGCACTTGCCTTTAGAATGGTTTGTTCGGCAAAGCTCCAGTCTCTTTTCGGAAGAATCATCGCATCACATCCAGAAGCATATAGTGTTCTTGAAATACTTCCTAAATTATATGGATCTTCAACTCCGTCGATGTAACAAAGAAAACCATGGACATTTGCTTGAACAAGTTGAGGAATTTGTTTTTCTTCAGCTAGAAGTAAAATACCACCATGCGTTTTACCTGTAGCCAACTCATTGATTTCATCTCGCGAACTAAAGATGACTTCACAACCTTTACTTTTGGCAATTTTAGCCAAATATCTTGTATCTTTTGTATTCTTTTTCTTATCAATATATAGTTTTTTACAATCTCGAGACCCTGCTTCTAATAGGGCTTTGCAGGAAATGGCCCCTTCAAATATTTTTTCCATACGACTATTATAATGGCTTTTATAATTTTTTTCTAGATGCTATTATATATGGTATGGAAGGAGTCTTACTTAAATGCATTTTAAATTAACCCAAGAAATGAAGCAGCGAATCATCGTTTATTCAGCATCTTTAATTATCGCAATCTTGTTTTTTACAATATTGAATAAGTTTAAAGACATTAAACGAGCCATTCAGTTTATATTGACGATACTATTCCCTTTCCTTCTTGGAATTGGATTGGCGTTTATATTAAACAATCCGCAAAAATGGGTTGAAGAAAAATTACTTGGAAATGTTCCAATGCGCAAAAACCACAAAAGAATTCTATCAACGGCTCTTGTGTTTATTTTAGCCATTGGATTCTTGATCTTATTTTTCTCCATTATCATTCCGAATACGATTGATTCTGTGCGACAATTCTCTAAAAACGTTGCAGTTTATTCTGATACATTAATTGGATACACAAAAGATTTTGCGTACAAATTGAACATATCAGAAAAACAAGTCGAACAAATACTGATCAATTTTGACGTCACAAAGAAAATCACAAGTGTACTAACCGAATCCATTCCTAAAATCGCTTCTTACTCTTATAGCTTTGTGAAAGGATTCGTTAACTTGATCTTAGCTTTCGTTTCCGCATTCTATATCTTATTGGACCGTGAAACACTTGTTAAGGGGATCAAAAAGTTAAACTACTCATTATTTGATAAAAACTTTGCGAACTACTTGACACTATGGACAAACGATGCGAAGACTGTATTTGAACAATATATCGTTGGAAACATCATTGATTCCTTTATTGTTGGTATGATCTGTTACTTTGGAGCCTTAGTATTAAAGCTACCATACTCAAGTATGATTGCTTTAATCATAGGTGTCACTAATGTCATTCCCGTCTTTGGACCATTTATAGGTGCTATTCCCGTCATCATTATCTTATGTTTGATTGATCCATTCTCAGCCTTGATCTTTGCGATATTTATCTTCATCCTTCAACAATGCGATGGAAACATCATTAAACCTATTGTGCTTGGAGATAAACTAGGAATGTCAGGCTTCTGGATCCTATTCTCAGTCACTATAGGTGGTGCATTATTTGGCGTTGTTGGCATGTTCTTAGGTGTTCCAATCTTTGCGCTAATCTATGCAGGTGTACATGATTATATTCAAGTTCGATTAAGAAATAAAAAAATTACAATCAACGATAGAGCAGGAACAATTGATTAGTTTCCTGCTTTTTACTGTTAAAGTCAAAACGCTCGTGACTTTAGTCGTGAGATGAATGACGTATGTAACAGTTTTTCAACAGTTTTTCAACAGTTTCTATTTGGGAATCATGATATAATATATACGTAGAATACATCGTAAAAAAAGGAGACTTCGGTATGTATACAGTACGTTTTCAATTGGAACTAAGTGAATCTGAAAAACGGTTTTTGTCGAAGTCTTTTTTCTATGCAAATCAGATGCATAATCAGTTGGTTCGATATGCTACAAATCGATTGAATGCTTTATTTCATGATAAAGAATATGTGGGTGCACGCAAAGCTTATGGAGAAGCTGAATTTTCCAAAAAGAAAGGTTCTGAACTGTCAGCTTCTGAAAAAAAGAAGAAAAAAGAGTTATCAAATATCATGTGTATTAAGCAAAAAGAGTATAATCTTACGAAGACTTCTTTGTGTAAGTTTGTATCCAAAGAACAAAAGAAATTCAAGAACTACATCAACTCTCATCAGGCACAGGCAGAAGCTGAAGCTGTATATAAGGGAGTAGAAAAGGTTCTTTTTGAGGATGGACGTCATCTTCATTATCGAAGATATAATAGTTTCGATTGTATCAAACAAAAATGTGCTGCAACAGGAGTGCGTCTTTTAAGATGGGATACCATATGTTTCATGAAACATTACTACAAAGTTCGTGTCCCAAAGAATGAATATATCCAGAACATCCTTTCATCTGTTGATTTAAAAGAAGATGTTGTTTATTCATTTTTAAAAAGAATCGAATTCAACAGTGGATTCAAATATTATGTAGTGATCACACTTCGAGGTGATGCACCAAAACGAATTAAACTGTCAGAAGATGGCGGACATCGTACAGGTGTTGACTTTGGAACCTCTACGATTGCGACAGTCTCAAACAACGAGGTCCATCTGGAAGAACTGGCTCCAGATTCTGTAAATTATGAAAAAGAGATTCGGCATAAGCAGAATCTAGTGGATGCCTCCATGCGAAAGCATAATCCAGAAAACTATAATAAGAATGGTACAGTCAAAAAGGGAAAACATAAATGGAAGACAACGAGAAGGTGTAGACGTCTGAAACGACAGATACGCGTGCTCTATCGAAAACAGTCTGCTTATATCAAGACTTCACATCATACCTTTATCAACAGAGTCGTTCAGAACACAAGCGAATTCATCCTTGAACCAATGAACTTCAAGGCTCTTCAAAAGAAATCAAAGAAGACAGAGCGTAAAGATGAGGCAACGGCTATTAAACAAAAAGACGGTTCTTTGAAAATGGTGCGTAAATACAAACGTAAGAAACGTTATGGACACTCCATCAAGAACCGTTCTCCAGGTCTTATGCAGGCCGATTTAAAAACAAAGGCAACACAGTATGGAATTCCATACTACGAAATAGATATTCATCAATATCGTGCTTCTCAACTTCACCATGATACGGGTGAATACATCAAACCTACTTTAAGTGAAAGATTTAAAACGATTGAAGGATGTAAAGTACAAAGAGATTTGTATTCCGCCTTCTTAATTTGTCATACTGACGATACATTGACTGCACCTGATTTTAAAGCCTGTCATCTTGACTTTCCACACTTTGTCAAGATGCAGGATACATTGATTCTAAATCTAAAAAAATGTGGACGCACAATGAAATCATGCTTTGGATTCTAGCATAAAGAATCTCTCATCTAGTTCAGGTCTCAGGCGTAAGCCCTGCTGGATGTAGTATGAGTATACAAAGTACAGTCCATATGGATTGGAAATGCTCAAAAAACAAGAGTTATGCAAAGACTATATGCAAGGTCTAGAACTATGCTGAAAGCTTTGCGATGCTCCATTTCTCGCATTGTGAGAAAGAGAATCTCGTCATTTTAATGATGAGAGTACGTCAAAATATAAGCTGTCGCAATAGATTGAGCCCAGTTATAAATAGATGTTGTATGCATTCCTTTGATATTCTTATTTCTTAAACAATATGTTTTAGTTGAATCCACAGGCAAATAACCACATAGTTCACTTTGTCGAACTAAAGCATTATGATAATTCTCTTTAGACACTTCATTATCGGAAGTATACATACCGGCATCTAGATAAGCGTCTAGTTGTTCATCACTCAAACGACCAAAGTTATTTGTGGCTCCCGTTCTTAAGATAAAGTTAATGCCTGTATCGTCTGGTGAGCCATAAGAGAAACCTAGATATGTTGCATCCCAACTATCTGTTTGTGCATCATCCTGTACAGTATTGATGACTGTATTAAATTCAACTGTATTGGCTTTAAAATCAATACCAATCGCATTTAAACACTTCTGTAAAACCGGAATTAAAGAATCCAAAGAATCCTTATCCTTATTTGCCAAGAAACGAATGGTTAATTTTTCACCATCTTTATAACGATATCCATCATCTGCCAATGTATATCCTGCATCCTCTAAGATTTGATTGGCCTTTTCAACATCATAATCATAATAAGTGACACCATCCACTTTTTCTTCATTACGAATCATTTTTCCATTATTTAAAGAAACAGGATTTCCAAAAGTACCAGGCTTATAAGCCATACCATCAATTTGATAGTAATTATCAATATATTCTTGCGCATTAAATCCATATCCGATGGCTTTTCTTACCACAACATCACTACAAGCTCCCGCATAAGAGTTAAAGATAATAAAACTTTCACGATCACTCGGATAAGAATCAACAGACAAACTCTTATTCTTTTGTACAGATTTAATTTTATTTGCCTCAATCACATCCGGAATATAGTCCACCGTTCCATTTTCCAATTCTTTGACTTCTGTTGAAGTATCTGTCTTTTTGATCATAATCTTAGAAATTTGATACTGTCCTTTTTTCGCCTTAAACTTTGAATTTGAAACTAAACTAGCCCCACTTGTCTTCTCAAACTTCTTTAGTACATAAGCACCCGTTCCAATTGGCTTACTATTCTTCTTTTCAATACTTTCTGTTTTTCCTTTTTTATAATTTAAATATTCTGAACTACAAATCTTCTGTGTTCCAAGTGTAGAAACCGCATCAATTCTAGGCTTATCCAAATGGAAAACAACTGTATAGTTATCTGGTGTTTCAACCCCAGTAAAGCTAGATGCATCTGCATCATGATATTCGCTATAACCATCTAAAAAATCAACGTTGTTCGCAAAACGACCTGTATAGCTTGGATCGGCCATAACGGTAAATGTTGTCTGCACATCTTTTGAAGTAAACTTGGATCCATCACTAAACTGGATGCCTTTCTTTAATTTAAAAGTCATTGTCTTGCCATCTTCACTGATTTCAGGTAAGGACTTAGCCAAATCTACAACTAACTCTCCTTTTTTGTTGTATTTCAACAACCCTTGATAAACCAAATCAACGACATAAGAATCATTTGTCGTTTGATAATACATGGGCGAAAAAGTTCCGTTCATTTCTGAACTCAACCCAACTGTCAACACTTGATCATTACCTGCAGCTTTTGCACTACATCCACACATCAATAAAGCCATTCCACATGCTAATAATTTTTTATACATTCTCTTTTACCTCCTAATTATTTATTCTTTGTACCACCACCAGTCAGCTAACACTTTTCATCACTCTCCTTATAAATAAAAAATCCTGCATCAAATTAAAAATTTGACACAGGACAGAATATCAAAATAATCTGCGGTACCACCTGAATTGGTATAGTTATACCCACCTCTAGAATGCCATCACATTCGGTCCATTTAACGCACGGAACACGTCGCAGCTACTCAGAAACACTTTTCACCTTGCCCTTGAAAGTCCATTTGCTAAGTCGTAATAATCTAGCTTCCACCCTGACTAGAATCTCTTTATATCCGGTTCTTAGTTTGATCTCTTTCGCATCAGTTGCCTATAGAATACACCTGATAAAGCACATTTTCAATAGCTTTTTCAAATTATTTACATTTTCTTACATTAAAGATTGTTCTGTTCTACCAATAATATCGTCTTGCGTCTTTTTAGAAAGCACATTAAAGAAAGCACTATATCCGGCTACACGAACAATTAAATCCTTATGTTTTTCAGGGTGCTTCTGTGCATCAATCAAAGTTTCTTTAGAAACAATGTTATATTGCACGTGATATCCATGTAAACGATTAAAGAAAGTTTTAATCAGCAATTCTAATTTTTGTCGATTTTCTTCAGTCGACAACATTTGAGGTGTCATTTTTTGATTTAGCAGAACGCCACCCGTAATTTTATTTGTACGAAGCTTAGACACACTTTTAAACACAGCTGTAGGTCCATTTTTATCGCTATTATGCGCTGGACTGCAACCTTCTGCCAAAGGTTCGAATGCATTTCGTCCATCTGGCGTAGCCATCGTTGACATACCTTGTCCAACATTCGCACTAATTGAAGAAGTTCCTGCGTAACGAATTCCGCCAATTGGTCCTCTATTATAACGTGTATTTGGATATTTTTCGATTTCTTCAATATAAGAATCATAAGCTTCCACAATTAACTGATCGACATAATCATCATCATTTCCATATTTTGGAGCTTCACGAATCAACATTTCCTGAATTTTTTTGTTTTCAGGTGATGAAAAATCATCTAAGATTGCATTCCAAAGCTCTTGTCTTGTGATTTTCTTTTCTTCATACACTAACTTCTTTATAGCTGCCAAACAATCTGCCATGTTCGCAATTCCTACTTGAAGTCCTGAAATAAAATCATAGACCGCTCCACCTTCTTTGATTGTTTTGCCTCTGGCAATACAATCATCTGTCAAAGCCGAACAAAGAATGTCTGGCACATCTCTTTCAGAGGCCTTATCAATTACATTTTCTACAATAACACTATATCGAGTAATTTCCCTTATTGTTTTATCCCATGCTTTTAAAAGTTCTTCATAACTTTCCATTTCCGTACAACGGTAACCCCATTTACCTGGAACTGCTGTTTCTACACAGCCTATGGCACTATAATTATAGGCATCCTCCTCTTTAACTTGCCAATCCATAAAGGAAGGAATTATAATTTCGTCATTGTTTAATGCTGGCATTCCAAAGCCTAAACGCATAACCTCTACACATTCATCCAAAAAATGTTTATTGATATTCTTGTGATAGCGCACAGTTAAATTTGGTTGTGTCAATCTTGTCTGTGCAACTGATTTCAAAACTAAAAAACTCAAATCATTGACTGCATCCTTTTTATCTATTGTTTGGCCTGCAATCGTTACATTTTGATACATAGGAGAACCTGCCGAACTCAGCGTATGTGCTTGAGAACGAACTTTATTGATTGTAAGTGTCTTTATCCACAAGCATGTCAACAATTCCAAGGCTTCAGATTCTTTAATAGTACCATTTTTAATATCTCGATTATAATATGGATACATATATTGATCGAATCTGCCATAACTCAAAGAATGTCCGTTGGATTCAATTTGTAAAATCAATTGAATAAACCATACGGATTGTACCGCTTCTCGAAATGTTTCTGCTGGTTCATATGGAACTTTTGAACAAATTCTACTGATCTCTAATAATTCAATCTTTCTTTCTTGATTCAATTCTTTTTCTGCTAAATCCTGTGCAAGAACGCTGTAACGATTCGCAAAATTACGCACCGCTTCCAGTACTATAAGAACTGCATTATAGAAACAATACTTATCTATACTTTCAGGATCCGTCAAATCAAGAGAAGCTTTATATTCTTTTACACGCTTTTCGTATCCTCTTAATCCATCCTTCAAAATACGCTCATAGTTCACCGCCAAATGCGCATCTCCTGCATTTAACTTACCTTCCATTCCAAATACACCTGTTTCCATAAAGACACGAACTTCTTCAGGAAGAAGAGCTTCTCCTCTTGCACGCAAATTGTTATTCTGCCAGAATGGTGCAATTTCTCTAAGTTGTTCCTTGGTCTTTTCAGTGATATAGAATACGTCCCCATTCCTTTTCTCAAACTGATCCAATTCTTTCATAACAAATTCCATAGTATACTCAGGAAAAATAGGAGCGTTACGGTTCTTAGTTGCCTGATTTCCTGCTAAAAGAGATTTGTCTTCAATATATATACTCATATGATCAAGAACTTTTTCTAGCATTTTAGCTCGAACCATCACTCGTGGTTGATTTAAATTTTCTTTGTAAGCAAGCGTTGCTAGAATTGCACGTTGTGCATCAATATAAGGTTTTTCATCTAAAACTTCTTCTCGAAATTCTTTCATTCGTTCTGTCAATGTTCCAAAATGTTCTACATTTTCCATATCCGTCCTCCATATTACATTTCATTCGTAACTTTATATTCTTTTATTCGCAATTTAAAAATAGCATCACACGCATTTCATGTCAACTTTAATTTCATTTAAAACGATTTATACTTTCATTTGTAACTATAGACATTGCTTTTCTTCTTTGAAATGTTTATGGCTTAACTAGCAATTTGGTGACATGTCGATATATTTGACATTAATAGTGTCTA
>ENA-OUQG01000280-OUQG01000280.1-human-gut-metagenome-genome-assembly--contig:-NODE-280-length-33240-cov-12.281332_pt1 | contig 33240 bp, 42 predicted proteins | sample MGYA00237943_ERZ548823 | MGnify/ENA primary metagenome ERZ548823 (study PRJEB26490, sample SAMN05194731) | human gut metagenome | biome: terrestrial biome; feature: human-associated habitat; material... | reverse complement strand
GCGCTGGTGTTTACCATCATTGCCCGTGCGTTGGCGGCCCTCCGGGATTGGCTGGCAGACGTGGTGGCCGTGAACGGCGAAGCACGGGACGCTATTGCGCAGCTCAAGGGTGCGCTGCTGACGCTGGCACAGCCGCTTGTGCAGATCATTATCCCGGCGTTTACCGCGCTGGTTAAGGTACTGGCTACGGTGGTTTCGTTTATCGCGAATATTGTATCTGCCCTATTTGGAACAACGGCAAAAGAAAGCGCCAATGCGGCAAAGTCCCTGAACGACCAAAAGAACGCATATAAAGGCGTTGGCGGAGCGGCAAAATCTGCGAGTAAACAGCTTGCGTCGTTTGATGAAATCAACAAGTTAAGCGGTGAAAGCGGCGGCGGATCCGGCATTATTCTACCGGATTTCAGCACGGCGGCAAATTTCGCATTTCTTGATAAAATCGCGGACAAGCTCAAGAAGATAGGGCAGGACATTGTAAACCTGTTTAAGGACGTCACCGGTTTTATCGGAAATGTATTTTCCGGGGATTGGGGCGCGGCGCTGGACAACATTATCAACTTTGTAAAACACGCCTACACCTTGCTTGCTGACCTCCTGGACTTTGTAGGCTATATCTTTGGAGCGATCATAGACACAATAATAGAAAAGTGCGGCCTTGCCGGTACTCCGGTAGGAGATATGTTGACTGGTATCAAGGACATTGTGCAGGGAGCGTTGGGCCTTATTTCCGGCATCCTAACCCTTGACTTGGAGAAAATGAAGCAGTCTGTCATTCAAATGCTTACCGGTGTAAAGACATTTGTGCTGGGCATTTTTGACTGGTTCAAACTGGGGCTGACAAGTTTGCTTGACTGGCTTGACGAAAGCACAAACGGTAGGTTCCATGAGTTGATAGAGCTGGCGAAAACTTACGTTAATGACGTAGTCGAGGGTATAAAGCAAATCTTCGGTGGCCTTATTGAGTTTCTGACCGGCGTGTTTACGCTGGACTGGAAAAAAGCGTGGGAAGGTATCAAAGAAATCTTCCGGGGCATCTGGAATACTATCGTCGGCGTTTTGGAGGCGGCTGTAAACCTTATCATCAAGGGTATCAACTGGCTTATTGACCAGCTGAACAAGATACACTTTGAAATCCCGGATTGGGTTCCTGGTATCGGCGGTAAATCCTTCGGCATCAATATTTCCCATGTAAACGAGCTTAAAATTCCCCGTCTGGCGCAGGGCGCGGTCATTCCTCCGAACCGGGAGTTTATGGCGGTGCTTGGCGATCAGAAATCCGGGACGAACATCGAGACACCGCTGGCCACGATGGTGCAGGCGTTCAAACAGGCGTTGGCAGAAAGCGGCTACAACGGCGGCAGCGAAGCCGTGCTGGTGCTGGACAAGGAAGTGCTTGGGAAGGTCGTGTACCGGCTGAACAAGGCGGAGGGTACGCGCATCGGCGTTAATCTGTCGGAGGTGCAGGGATGAACTACATCAAACTGAACGGAATCTCTTTTGATGCCGATGTGGCGATCTCCAAGTACAACCGAAACTTTAACGTGCTGGACGGCGAAAACGCAGGGCGCGTAATGACCGGGCGCATGGTGCGTGACATCATCGGGACATACCTTGGCCACAAACTGACGGTGTTCCGGCGCGGTGACAACTACAAGGGACTGGACGATTTTTGGGACTACCTTTACAAGCACAGCGTGGATGACTCCGTTATGCTAGAAGCGGCAGACGGTCAGACAACTATCGCGTATGAAGCGTATTACACCAACGCGTCGCAGGACTTGGAGAAGGGCGATGGGGGCGTGAACTATTGGGGCGAGATTGAGGTAAACTTTGTCCCGATGGACGCGCAGCTCCGCCCCTAAGAGGTGGCCTATGTCGAAAACGACTATTCTGTACAAGGACATAGCCCCAGGCGCAGCGGATGATGCGACTGTGGTCGCCACCGGCGGCACAGGAGACCTCACCCAAATTCCGCACGGCGCGGCGCCAGGGAAGCTTATCACGCTGGAACGGAGCCGCTGGGTGTTGGACGGCACATTTGATGGCGTGTACGCGGAGGACAAGGTGGGCTTTTGGTCTACGGAGGTTTCCGGAGACAGCGGAGAGTTTACCAACCCGCCCAAAATTATCATGACATTTACACAGCAGTATTCCAGCATGGGCATCCAGCTTACCTTTGACGAGGACACAGGAGAGTATTGCAGCGAGGTAGAAATCTCGTGGTATCAGGGTGCGGTGCTGCGGCGGGCGCAGTCGTTCCAGCCTAACAACGTGGTGTACTTCTGCGATTGCAGGGTAGAGAGCTTTGACAAGGTGGAGGTCACGCTGAAAAAGACCGTAGTCCCCCATCGGCGGGCGCGTGTTAATGAGATCGTGCTGGGCGTGGTGCGTAAATTCGGGATGAACGAAATACGCAACGCATCCATCGTAAACCAGGCGAACGAAGCCGCCGTAGAGCTGCCGGTGTCCACGCTAAACTGGACGCTTGACAGCCTGAAAGATGTGGATTACCTGTTCCAGCTGAAACAGCCGGTGGAGGTGTGGAACGACAACCGGCATCTTGGGACATACTACATTAACAACTCGTCACGCACGTCCGCAAACGTGTATGTGATAGAGTGCCAGGACGCTCTTGGAGTGCTTGAATACACGCCGTTCAGCGGAGGTGCATACCTTGATGGAGTGAGTGCAAAAACGCTCTTAGAAACGCTTGCAAAGCCCTTTGAGGTGGAGTATGCAAGCGATGTGGAAGACACAACGCTGAAAGGCGTTATCGTTAAGGGCACCAACCGCAGCGCCATTCAGCAAATCATATTTGCATGGGGCGTCTGTCTGGCAACAGACGGGGGTAACAAGCTTCGGGTATTCAACCAGCCCACAAAACCTATTCTTATCCCACGCGGGCGGACGTTCGTCGGATCTTCCGTTGCAACCGGCGCGGTGGTCACAAAGGTAAATGTGACGGCGCATAGCTATGTAGAAGCCAGCAACGGCAACGTGACCATCAATGGGGTCAAGTACAAAGACACCCGGACGGTGTACAGTGCCATCAACCCCAACGTGACCGCATCCGACCGGGAGAACGTAAAGGAAGTCACGGCGGCAACTCTTGTATCTGATGAGATTGGACAGGCGGTGGCGGACCGGCTGTACAAGTATTATTCGCTGCGTGACACGAACACGGCGACCGTGGTATACGGTGGCGAGAAGCTGGGCGACTGCGTAAGCATTTACACGCCGTGGGGCCTGCTGACCACAGGCAATCTTCACAAGATGGAGATAAAACTGTCCAACACGGTTGTGTACAACGCGGAAGTCACAGGCGCGTGGATCATCAGCCCGTACTTCTATTACAGCAACGACCTGTTCTCCGGGGAGGTGTAACCGATGGCGGAATATACAGCACAGGTGCCGAAGATAGCGGCGGCTGTACTGCTGCCGAACCCGGCGACCATCAACGGCAAGGTAAAGCTACAGGTAACGGTAATAGAGGAAACCGTCATTGTGTACCCCAGTTACTACTATAGCGGCGATCTATATGCGGGCGAAAGCCCCCATACGCCGTACCCGCGTGTACCACAAGCATATCATTTCTTTTGCGGCGATATTTACGCCGGGGAGGTATAAATGGCAATCAAGACAGTAAAAGCGACGATCAACGGCCAGACATACGACCTGACGCTGAACTCCGCAAGCGGCAAATGGGAAGCGACCATTACCGCTCCGGGGAAAACATCGTACAATCTGGCAGGCGGCTACTACAACGTATCCGTCGAAGCAACAAACGAAGCGGGCACAAAGGGCAGCGCGGACGCATCTACCGTAGACGGCCTGAAGCTGGTGGTAAAGGAGACTGTGGCACCTGTTATCACCATCGTGTCCCCCACGGCTGGCGCGTATGTGGCGAACAGCAAACAGCCGGTGGTATTCAACATCACGGATGAAACCGGCGGTTCTGGCGTGGACATCAGCACATTGGTAGTCAAGCAGGACGGCACGGCTGTAGCGGCGGCGAACATCACGCACACGGCTATTACCAATGGCTACAGCGTGACCTACACGCCGTCTGCGGCACTGAGCGACGGAAGCCACACCGTGACCATCAACTGCAAAGACCACGACGGAAACGCGGCTGCGGAGAAGTCCACGACCTACACCGTGGATACTGTTCCTCCGACGCTGAACGTAACATCTCCTGCGGACGGCCTTATTACGGCGGCTTCTTCTGTCACTGTGGCCGGTACTACCAACGATGCAACGTCCTCTCCCGTGGTCATTACCATCTCCCTGAACGGAACGGATCAGGGGACAATTCCTGTGGGCACCGGCGGTACCTTCTCCAAGGTGGTTACGCTGAAAGAGGGCAGCAACACCATCATCGTCAAGGCAAAAGACGCGGCAGGGAAGGAAAGCTCCGTCACCCGTACGGTCACGCTGGACACTTCTGTGCCGAAGATCAAAGCAGCGACTATTACGCCTAACCCGGTCGATACCGGTAAGACGATGGTCATTAGTGTTACCATTGAGTGAGAGGTGATAGCTTGAGCAGAGATATTCGCGTATCGCTCCCCGCCGCCATCGTCTACGTGTCCGGCTCGGTCAACGGCAAGGATTACGTGTGGACGCTGGACGGCGAAGCGTGGAAAGCCACGGTAGACCGTGCTTCGGATGAAAAGTACGCCGTATCTTTGACGGCTATCAACGCAGCGGGCACAAGCGCCAGTTACCAGTTTACCCTTAACTACGGTATGCTGTCCCTTATTACGGACAGGACGCAAGCAGACGTGGATGGCGTGATAGCCGCGCTCAGTCGAATAGAGGCTGGGCGCGGCACCCCGGCGGATGTGCTTCTCCTGAGTGACAACAAGGGATCGTACAACTACACTGACCTGAACCGCGTGGCTGGCGCTGTGCTGTATGTGGCGGAGGAATTGGAAGCGAATGGTTACAGCGTGACGGTAACGGCAAAGCAAGGGTGGACGGAAACGGACATTCCCGCGCAGGCGGACATTGACCAGTACCTCGCGGACATCGCAGAAATACGCAGTGCGCTGCCTGTGCCATCTGATACCCCAAAGGTGCCGACAATGCCGCTGGACTATCGAAAGGCCAACGATATTGAAAGTATCCTCATACTGGTAGACCAGCTTGTGCAGAACATAGCCAAGTCGTGGTTTTACTCGGGAGACTTGTACTCCAACGAAATCAAATAATAAACGTTACTCCCGGCCAATCGGGGCACGGGAAAGGGCAATAGGAGCCGACTATGGGAACGTAGTCGGCTCCATCTTTTTTGGAAAGGAGCAGATATGCAGGACAGAATTTCCCTTTATCCTGGCCGCGTCAAGCTCACGCCTGTTTCCGGGCAGGACAACGTGTACGACATGACCCGGCAGGACAACCCCACCACGGAGGGCACACCACTGAACAAGTCCACGCTGCTTACGGACGATGTGGCGGAAACTCTTGGGCTTGACCCGGCAACGGCCACGCCCTCTCAGGCAATCAACGCCGTAGCGGGCAAGGCAACGGACAAGAAGCTATCGTTGACGCTGGCGGCGGCAAGCTGGACGGGGAGCGCAAGCCCCTACACCCAGGGCGTGACCATCACAGGCGGCACGGCCACCAGTCAGGCGGACATTCAGGCAGACGCAACGGCGATACAGCAGATGCTGGACGATGGCACCAACGCTATCTACATCGCCAACAACAACGGGACATTCACCGCCTACGCTGTGGGCGAGAAGCCCACCGCTGACCTGAGCGTTCAGGTGACGGTGTACGAAGTAAAGGAGGTAAGCTAACGATGGTTATTATCGGTAAATCGCAAATTGCGGGGGGGGTGGTGTAGCACCGGATATTGATTTCGAGTATTCCGGGCAGTACATCCGCCGCGCAGAGGATAACGTTATAGAGTTTTTGTCTACCGGCGTGCTGACCATCAAGAAGGACGTGTACACGGACCTGTTTCTTGTGGGCGGCGGCGGTGGAGGCGCACAAAACGGCCAACTATCAGCTTTATGTAACGGTGGGGGTGGTGGAGGCTACACAAAGACGGTTTTGAATACCCTACTTCGAAAAGGCACTTATAACATAGTTATTGGGGCTGGTGGCACAGGGGGGTCGACAAAAACTGGAGCGAGCCCCACAGACGGAGGGACAACATCTATCACTGGATCCGATGGGTTTTTTACAGCATCGGAGGGTGGAAAACACGCATCAACCAGTACCAGGACAGGTGGCAACGGCGGCTCTGGCGGTGGTGGTGGCAGCTATGCGAATAGTGCCAGTCGTGCACCTGGCGGGGGCGGTGGTTCTGATGGTGCTTCCGGTGCCAATGGCGGTGGCGCAGGCGGAACCGGACAGAGCACAACTACAAGGGAGTTTGGCGAGACTACCGGGAAATTGTATTCCGGCGGCGGCGGCGGTGGCGCTACATACGACGACGGATATAATGCAGACTCCGGAGCCGGTGGCGCAGGCGGCGGTGGCAATGGTGCAAAATTCCGTGGTTCTGCTGGGGACGGAACTCCTAATACTGGTGGAGGCGGAGGCGGTGGTTTTAATTACGCCCGTTCTCCCAGCGACAGTACCTCGGGCGGTAGCGGCGGCTCGGGCATCATCTGTATGCGCGTACACAAAGAATAAACACGGCCTCCGTTTCGGAGGTCGGGAACGGAGGTTTATATGGCAATTACAGGCAGAGCGGTGACAGCAGGGGGAGGCGGAATTGCCAATCGGCTGGACTTCATCTACACGGGCGGTACGTTCAATGAGCGTACCGCAGACGGTGTAGTGGAGTTTTTGGAAACCGGCATCCTGACGATGAAGAAGGACACGTATGTGGATGTGTTTATGGTTGGCGGTGGTGCCGGGGGTGTGACTGTTACATCATCCAGCGGCAACGGCGGAGCCGGTGGAAGCGGTGGATGCACAAGAACTATCGTAAATGCTTTGCTGCGAAAAGGGGTGGAATACCAAGTTGTTATTGGCGCCGGGGGCACTGGAGGCGGCAACTCCGGCGGTGAGACTTCGGCTTTTGGCTATACGGTTTCAGGTGGAACTGTTGCCGCCGGGGGTTCTGGCGGCGGAAAAGGAGGCGTCTCCGCAAGCGGGCAGACGAACGCCGGAGATGGCGGGTCAAACGGATCGGATGGTGGGAATGTCGGATCCCCGACAACCGGAAACCCCGGAAAAGGACAAGGAACCACTACGCGAGAGTTTGGCGAAGCAACCGGAAAACTGTATTCCGGTGGTGGTGGCGGTGGTCAAGGAATATACGGAAGCTTTGGAACTGCGGGAGCTGGCGGTGAAGGGGGCGGCGCAAATGGAAATTCCACAACTGACGCTACGGCTAATACCGGCGGCGGCGGTGGCGGCGGGAAAGCATCCTCTGGTAGTTTCAGCCCCGGCGGTCAAGGGACTGCTGGCGGCAGCGGTATCGTGTGTATCCGCCTGCACCAAGACGACCCCACTGAGAACGTGCTGAGTGGAACGTGGAAGTTTAATGACACACTTACCATGCCAAGCACTTTGTTTACAGAGAACTTCGATTATGACGGGACATTCGCCTATGCTGGCTCCAACTTTTATACCGTGATGGGCGCAAGAGAACTCTCTGCCACAACCAATCTGTGCTTTGGGCATAACTCCGGTGATTTGTCGACAAATTATGTACTGGTATATGACTTTACACATAACATGTGGAGGCAATCAACAGCAAAAACCATAAAATTCTGGAACCGCTATCAAGTAGTTTCCCCGGAGTTCTACGCATGGTTCACCGCAAACGCCACCAAGATTTCGGATTAAGGAGCGTGATTAAGTGAGATACGCATTGGTTGAAAACGGTGTTGTTACAAACATCATCGAAATGGACAAGCGGAACGAGCAGTTCTTCCCCTCCGCCGTGTACACCGGTGACAGGCCGGTGGGCATGGGCGACACGTACACGGAGGGCAAGTTCTACCGCGACGGCAAAGAGGTGCTGACGGCACTGGAGGAGGCCAACAACGAGATAGACAGCCTGACGCAGCAGCTGGGCGAGGCTGTGGAAACCATCTATCAGGCGGATATGGAGGTTATCGGATGAGCATGATTATCGGTAAAGCGTTAATTGCGGGGGGGGGTACTGTTGACCGGTTAGATTTTACCTATACGGGGCAGTACAACGAGCGCCTTGAGGACGGCGTTGTGGAATTTCTGACAAGCGGTGTGCTTACGTTCAAGAAGGAAACGGCTATTGATGCATTCCTTGTTGGAGGCGGGTCTGGCGGCTGCACCGGCTGGCATCGCAACTCCACCAATTATGGAGGCGGCGGTGGAGGCGGTGGCGGAAAAACGGTGACGCTGCTGAATATCACACCGCGAGCGAATACTGAATATCAAATCGTTGTGGGAGCCGGTGGCTCATCCGGGAAGAAGAACACCACCGAATCCAACATAACAGCGCCTACAAATGGTGGTGATACCACCGCGTTTGGTTCAACTGCCGAGGGCGGCAGAGTACCTACTGTAATGACTTCTGGCGGAACTGTGTATTCCGCGGGTTACGGAGTGCTGATTTGCGGCGGCAGCGGTGGTTCTGGCGGCGGACAGAGTGTGGGGCGCGGCGTAACGTCGACCTACAATATTGCAGGTGCAGGAGGAAGCGATGGAAGTGATGGCGGTGCAGCAAACCCTCAGCCCAGCGCGACTGCCTATCCTATAGGCACCGGCCAAGGAACTACTACGCGCGAGTTTGGAGAGACAACCGGCAAACTCTATGCGGGCGGAGGAGGCGCAGGAAACATTCTTGGTACGCCTACAGCTGGTGGTGACGGCGGCGGCGGTAATGGCGGAGGTGATGCCGCGAACATGAATGCAGCTGCTAACACTGGCGGTGGAGGCGGTGGCCAAAATGAATCCGGCGGAACCACCGCTGGCGCGGGCGGCAGTGGCATCGTGTGCATCCGGCTGCACAAGGAAGCGTAACAACAAATTGAAAGGAGAATGACTATGTACAACATTATGACGAAGCTCATCAACAAGCGGTTTTACAAGACCCGTGAGGAGGCACAGCAGAAGTGCGACGTGTTTTACGCCGTGGGGCGCATCACGGACGAGCAGTACACGGACCTGTGTGCGCTGATCGAGAGCGTGTACGCAGAATAAGGGGCGGGGAGAATTACTCCCCCCGCCGGATGTAGGCTTCCTCGGCATCGAGTTGTGCCTGTTTGAGTGCGGCAACGGCCTTTTCAAGCTGGGCAATGGCGTCGGTGACGGCATTAAACAGAGTGAAATACTCGGGCATGGGAACACCTCCTTTCTGGCAAGCAGGATAGCACAGGGGGCGTGGCAGAAACGGTCGAAGGGTGTCGAGGGGCGAAAATAATTTGAGAGGAGAACGCGGCGAATGGAACCGTGGGTACAGCAGATCGCCGTACCGCTGGCGGTAGCGGTGCTGACAAGCAGCGGTTTGTGGGCACTGGTATCGAAGCGGGCGGACAAGAACAACGCGGAGCGGAAGATGCTGGTGGGTCTGGCGCATGACCGCATCATCCATCTGGGCATGGTGTACGTGACGAGAGGGTACATCACGCAGGACGAGTACGAAAACCTCAATGACTATCTGTACCAGCCGTATGAAAAGATGGGCGGCAACGGCAGCGCAAAACGGGTCATGGAGGAAGTGAGGAAGCTGCCCATCAAACGAGAGGCGTAAAGCCGGAAAGGACAAAATTATGAAGCTGAGCAACAAGACCTATGACATCATCAAGTGGGTGGTTATGATCGTGCTTCCCGCCCTTAGTGCCCTGTACGTGGGACTGGGCGGCATCTGGGGCTGGCCGTACATCGAGCAGGTGGCGGGGACTATCTCCTGCATCACCGTGTTCCTTGGCGCGCTGCTGGGCATTTCCAGCGCCAGCTACAAGAAATCTACGCTGGATGAGGAGGCTATGTAAATGGCCGCCCCGAAGGTCTACCTGTCCCCGGCTATGCACATGGCAAACCCATGTGTATATCCCCGCCCGGACGGGAAACAGTGCTATGAGGCACTTGAGAACAACGAGTACATCGACATTCTGGAGCCGATCCTGAACCGCTGCGGCATTGCCACCAAGCGCGGGTACCGGCGCACCCCCATGAACAGCGACAACGGTGACACCATCATGAAGCAGAACGTGGCAGAGAGCAACGCATGGGGCGCGGATGTGCATTACGTCAGCCACACCAACGCCAGCGCCAACGGAACGGCGCAGGGGTGCCATCCCATGTACTACACCTATTCCGCCAACGGCAAAAAGCTGGGCGAGATCATGGTAAAGTACCGGAAGGAGATCTACCCGCGCACGGTAAAGCTCGTCCCCCGCGCCGATCTGTACGAGCTGAAAAAGACCAACGCTGTGGCGTTCTACGAGGAGCACGCCTTCCATGACAATCTGGAGGACATCACCTGGTTCCACACGCACATGAAGGAGATCGCCGAGAGCGCGGCCAAGGGGCTGTGTGAGTGGTTCGGTATTCCGTATGTGGAGGAGACGAAGCCTGCGGAGCCGGAGACACCGGAACAGCCGACCGTGACCGAAACGTACACCGTGAAGGTGACGCGGAGCGCGGACGGGAAAAGCGGCACGTGGGAGATCGTGAAGTGAAATAAATCTGCTGGGCGGGAAAGAGCTACGACAAGCCGCCTCTTTCCCCGGCGTAAAGTCCCGCAAGCTCACGGCTAAAACCGTGTTATGGACAGCTACCACAAGCAGATACGGCGCAGATTGCAGAGCATGGCACCAAAGCGGGCTATTGCGTATGTGATGAGTGCCCAGCTACCGCCTGACGAAGCGATGTGCGTTATTGAATGTGACGTGAAACGAAAAAGCTATTGTGAAACGGCGTTACTGCTGAACGTGTCACCGGAAACGGTGAAGCGGTGCCGCAGGAGAGCGTATCAGAAATTTGCAGACGAAGAAAGAAGCCACACCTGAAAAGGTGCGGCTTCTTTGTTTGCGCCCGGTAGGGGGTGAACCGGGCATATAAAAAGGGAAAGATGCCCGCCGGGAGTATTCCGGGGTGGCTGATTTTATTATACATCGTTTCTGCGGTATTGTACAAGTAAATATTCCGCAAATTAACGGCCTTTTTCTGACCTTTAACTGCCCCTTTGCGGGGGCAGTTTTTTGTTACGCTTATTGCAAGAAACGGAGGTGCTTGCATGGTCGAAAAGCTGGTGTCGTTGGGATTTACCCAGCAGATGGCGGAGGACATCATTTGGGCGTATCAGGATGACCTCCCGGGGCTGAAAGCCTATGTGCGGGTGATAGAAATAGTGGCGGCGCATGTATAGCTACTTTAACGAAAACCCACACGGGAAAAATGTTGGAGACTGCACCGTTCGGGCTATTTCAAAAGCCACCGGGAAAGAGTGGGGCGAAACGTACCTTGCTATGGCGGTGCAGGGGTATTTGGAAGGGGATATGCCGTCTGCCAACGCGGTGTGGGGTGCGTATCTTCGGCGGATAGGCTACCGGAGGTACATGGTGCCGGATACTTGCCCGGATTGCTACACAGTCGGTAGGTTTGCCGACGAACACCCGGAAGGGACGTTTATCCTTGCGCTATCCGGGCACGTTGTGTGTGTTCAGGACGGCGTGATCTACGACAGCTGGAACAGCGAAAACGAAATTGTTTTGTATTACTGGCAAAAAGAAAGTGAGGCGTAACTATGGCATTTAACCCGTATTTCAACCCTTATTACCCGCAGCCAATGCAGGACAACCTTGCCCAGCTTCGGCAGCAGCAGATGCAAACCATGCCGCCGCAGATACCGCAAATTCCACCCATGCAGAACCCGGTGGCGCAGGGCGGCGTACAGTGGGTAGCTGGTAGGCCGGAGGCGGAAAATTGGCTGATTGCGCCCAACTCCGCCATTGCGCTGTGGGACAGCACAGCTCCCGTTGTGTACCTTAAACAGGCCGACGCAAGCGGCAAGCCGACCCTCAAGACGTATGACCTTGTAGAACGCCTTGCAAGCGCTCCTGACGCGCAGAAAGCTCCCGCCCCGGAATATGTGACCCGTAAAGAGTTCGACGCGCTGGCGGCGCTTGTGGGCGAAATAAAGGGCAAGAAGAAGCGCAAGGTAGAGGAGGACGAGGACGATGAGTAACAATCCGTTTTTCAATGCGTTAGGTGGCGGACAGATGCCGGGGTCGATGAGCGGCTTTCCTCAGCTTTTGCAGCAGTTTAAGCAATTCAAAGCGAGCTTTAAAGGCGACCCAAAAGCGGAAGTAGAGAAAATGCTGCAAAGCGGCAGAATCTCACAAGATCAGTTGAACAAGATACAGTCAATGGCGAACCAATTTCAGGGGCTTTTCAAGTAATCAAAATCGTGGCCACGGTTTGATATAAATATTTTTTCAAAAGGAGTGATACTATGTCTCTTTCCGATGGCACCCCCATGATGACTATGCCTGTGGCTCCTGCCAACACCGGAAACGGTAACGGCTTCGGCTGGGGCGGTGATGGTGCGTGGTGGATCGTTCTGTTCCTTATTTTCGCCGCGTTCGGCGGCTGGGGTAACGGCTTTGGTTTCGGTAACGGCGGCAACGGCGTGATGGACGGTTATGTTCTGACCTCTGACTTTGCCAATGTCGAGCGCAAGATCGACAGTGTAAATCAGGGACTTTGCGACGGATTTTACCAGCAGGCGCAGCTTGTCAACGGCACAAACATGGCGATGGCAAACGGCTTTGCACAGGCCGAGCTGTCCCGTAGCAACCAGCAGGCGGCGCTGATGCAGCAGCTCACTGCCATGCAGATGCAGAACCAGGAGTGCTGCTGCGAGAACCGGGCGGCTATCGCCCAGGTGCGGTACGACATGGCGACGCAGGCTTGCGACACCCGCAACACGGTCAACACCGCTGCGCGTGACATCATCGACAACCAGAACCAGAATAGCCGCGCTATCCTTGACTTCCTGACGCAGAACAAGCTGCGCGATCTGGAAAGCGCCAATCAGGAGCTGCGCCTTGCCGCATCTCAGGCTGCGCAGAACAACTACCTGATCTCCCAGCTGCGTCCTTGCCCCACCCCAGCTTACATCACTTGTAATCCTTGGGCGGGCAGCAGCTATGGCGGATGCGGAACCGGCTGCGGCTGCTGACAACTGCATAGCATCAGCTGTTCGGAATTTCCGAACTGTTCAGCCCCGTGCTGATACTGATACCAACGCGGCGGGGCAATAGCTCCGCCGCTTATTTTAACTGAGAAAGGAATGATTTTAATGGCAGAATTTACTTCTGCGGCAATTCAGACCGTTGCTGCTGGGCAGAACGTTCCACTGACGGAAACTGCTGTCAACAACAAGCCGTGCATCGTGCATCGAGCCGGAGCAGGCATCGTAACTTTGCGCGGGTTGACAAACCAGTGCAAGGCACGTTTTCGCGTGGCTTTTGGCGGCAACATCGCTATCCCTACCGGTGGCACGGTAGAAGCTATTACCGCCGCGCTGGCTATCAACGGAGAACCGCTGACCAGTGCCGTGGCGACCGTTACCCCCGCCGCCGTGGAAAACTATTTCAACATTTATGTCAGCGCTATTGTGGAGGTGCCGAAGGGCTGTTGCCTGACTGTGGCTGTGGAGAACACCAGCACACAGGCAATCAATTTCGCCAACTCCAACTTGACCGTTGACCGCGTAAGCTGAAAGGAGTAAACTATGAGTATGAAAGCAATGTACGACCTGCGTGATATGCTCTGCAAGGAGCTTGACGAGATCGCCCACAAAGGAGAGCTGGGCGCCGGGGATCTGGACATCGCGCATAAGCTGGTAAGCACCATCAAGAACATCGACAAGATTGATCTGATGGACGACGAAGGATACAGCCGCGACGGCGATTATTCCCAGCGGCGTTACTCCCGCGACGGCGACTATTCCCAGCGCAGGTATTCCCGTGACAGCTACGGCGGCGGCAGCTCCTACGCACGGCGTGGCACCCATTATGTGCGCGGCCATTATAGCCGCGACGGCGCAAAAGATGACATGAAGCGCCAGCTGCAGGAGATGCTGGACAATGCGGACGATGATACAATCCGCAACGCCATTCAGCGGTGCATGGTTGCCGTGGAGGGCTGAGAGGGGGTAGTTCCCCTTGATCGACGAAAAGGAACTTAAAGCTTGGATAGCCAGACTGGAAACGGAACAGTCAAGCTGGCCGAACTACGAGAAGTTGGCCGCGCTGTACATTATACAAAACCGGCACGAAGGGCAGAGAAACCCTGCACCGGTGGCTATGTATTCCAGCGCACCGGCTCCTGATGTGGTGGACGGTGACAGTGACTTCATGCAAGCGGTATCATCCCGCGCGCCGGAACAGGCGTGGGCCATAGTGGACGAGTTGATGGATGCGCTAAAAGTAACCAATGCGCGAATGTATGATAACGTGATGCGAAAGATGCGAGGATAAGCGATCCCCCGCCTGTTTGGGCGGGGGATATTGCCGTGTACTTAGTTGGACGCAACCGTCAGCATGCGGGCGTTTTTGCAGCCAATTTCAGCTCGAATTTACTTTGGCAAAACTGCTTCGCACCGAAAAAGAGCGCGTTTTGTGCAGAGCCGAGGCGCGCCGCCGCAGGCATACTGGATGTCTGTCAAGGCGGCGCAACGATGGGGCTGCGCGAAACGCGCCTTTTGCGGCGTATGTTTTCTTATGCCAGGCGGCCTAAAGGCGGTGCTTTTTTTTGCTGGCGGATCCCGTCATTTTGATGCAAATGACCCGCCGCTTTAGCCGATGCTGTAAGTATATTCACCAAAATCGCATATTCTGCGAATAAATATTCAATTTTGCCTTGACATTCCCGGACTGTGGTGGTAAATTATGCAACATCAACGAGAGAGATGCACCGGACGGCGGCAAGCCCATCCCCGGAAAACGCACACTGGAAAGGCGGTACGACCCATGAAAAATCACCACAGCAAAGGAGTTGGCACGATGGCACTGCCGCGACGACGACAGGCGCACCGCCTGCACCGCGCGGCATGAGCTCTCCCGACCACATACATTTTATACATGAATAAATATTCACGATATACGGAAGGATATACGACCATGAAAAAGTTTGTTTCTTTGCTTCTGGCGCTGATGATGGCGCTTTCTCTGGTAGCCTGCGGCAGCAAGGCTGATACGACGACCGACGACAAGACCGATGACGACACCGTGACCGAGCCGGCCAACGCGCTGGAAAAGATCAAGGCTGACGGCGTGCTGACCGTGGCTCTCAGCCCCGACTTCTCCCCCATGGAGTTCGTGGACTCCTCCAAAACCGGTCAGGACCAGTATGTGGGCTTTGACATCACGCTGGCCAAGTACATCGCCGAGAACCTGGGCGTGGAGCTGGTCATCGAGCCCATGGGCTTCGACGCCAGCCAGACCGCCGTGTACACCGGCTCCGTTCCCATGAGCATCTCCGGCTACTCCTGGACGGAGGACAGAGCCCAGAACTATGAGCTCAGCGATTACTACTACGCCGGTGAAAACGAGACGAGACAGGCCCTGCTCATAAAAAAGGAGAACGCGGATAAGTACACCTCCCCCGAGGATCTGGCCGGTCAGGACGTGGGCGCGCAGAACGCCTCCCTGCAGATGCAGCTGGTGACTGAGCAGCTGACGGACGCCAATCCCATCTCCATCGGCGACATCACCGTGGGCGTCATGGAGCTCAAGAGCGGCAACATCGAGGCGCTGGCCGTGGCCTACGGCAACGCGGAGATGATCGTGGACGCCAACCCCGATCTGGTCATCTGCACCTGGGAATTCGACGTGAAGGCCGAGTATTCCGCCAACGTTATCATGATGCAGAAGGGTGAGACGGAGCTGCTGGACGCGGTGAACGCCATTCTGGCACAGGCCAAGGAGGCCAACCTCTACGACGGCTGGTACAAGGACGCCGTAGAGCTGGGCAAGAGCGAGAACGCACAGGAGCTGACACTGAACTGACACGGGTATACACCGCGGCGGCGGGTACGAAAGCCGTACCCGCCGTCGTATACACAGTAAGAGGAAATCACCATGAAATTCATTGACTTTGAAAAGCTGGCCGCGCTGTTTCTGAAATACTGGGACAAATTCCTCATCGACGGCGTGTCGTACACGCTGGCGCTGGCCGCCATCACCGTGGCCTTCGGCGCGGTGTTCGCCTCTGTGCTGGCACTGATGAAGATGTCGAAGATACCGCCGCTGCGGTGGCTGTCCACCATCTACATCGAGATCATCCGCGGCACGCCCATGCTGCTGCAGCTGTATTTTTTCTATTTCGGCCTGCCCATGCTGATCCCGGCGTTGAACAAGCAGAAGTTCCTCTGCATCGCCATCGCCCTGATCTGCAACAGCGCGGCCTACGTGTCCGAGGTCATCCGTTCCGGTATCCAGGCGGTAGATCCGGGGCAGAAGGAGGCAGCGCTGAGCCTTGGCTTCAGCGAGAGCAAGGCCATGTGGTTCGTGGTGGTGCCCCAGGCAGTGAAGAACATCCTGCCCGCCCTGGGCAACGAGTTTATCATGATCATCAAGGACACGTCCCTGGGCTCCACGTTCTTCATCGGCGACCTGATGACCCAGTACCTGGTGGTCAAGGGCGCCACATACCTGCCCATCGAGCCGCTGGTGATCGTGGGCGTCATCTACTTCATTATGACGTTCGTGCTCAGCAAGGTGTTCGGCCACTTTGAAAGAAAAATGAAGAAGGCCGACCGGAACAACGGCTATGGGCGCAAGCGGAAGCAGCAGCGGGAGGTGCATATCTGATGGCACAGACGCTTATCCAGGTCAAGGACCTGAAGAAATACTACAACGGCGGCGACGTCAAGGCGCTGAACGGCGTCACGGTGGACGTGTACAAGGGCGACGTCATCGCGGTGATCGGGCCCTCCGGCGGCGGCAAGAGCACATTCCTGCGGAGCCTGAACCTGCTGGAAACGCCCACCTCCGGCTCCATCATCTTCGACGGGGTGGACATCACCGGCAAGAAGGTGGACCTCCCCCTCCATCGGCAGAAAATGGGCATGGTGTTCCAGCACTTCAATCTGTTCCCCAACAAAACGGTGCTGGAGAATCTGACCATGGCACCCATCAAGATTAAAAAAGTCCCCAAGTCGGAGGCCGAGCAGAAGGCCATGGCGCTGCTCCAGCGCGTGGGCCTGGCGGACCGAGCCAACGATTACCCCGCCCAGCTGTCCGGCGGACAGAAGCAGCGTGTGGCCATCGTCCGGGCCCTGGCCATGGAGCCGGAGGTCATGCTGTTCGACGAACCCACCAGCGCCCTGGACCCGGAGATGGTGGGCGAGGTGCTGGAGGTCATGCAGGAGCTGGCCCAGTCCGGCATGACCATGGTGGTGGTCACCCACGAGATGGGCTTCGCCAAAGAGGTGGGCAGCCGCGTGCTGTTCATGGACGCCGGCAAGATCGCCGAGCAGGGCACCCCCGCCGATGTTTTCGATCACCCCCAGAGCCCTCGCCTTCAGGATTTCCTGAAGAAGGTGCTGTGAAAAAGGAGCAGACAATGAACGATGCAAAAAAGGCGGCGCTGGCCGCCATTGACGAGAAGAAGGAACTGGTGGCAGAGGTGGCGGACGCCATCTGGGACTATGCCGAGCTGTCCATGCAGGAGGTAAAGTCCGCCGCCCTGTTCGTCAAGGTGCTGAAGGCTGAGGGCTTTCAGGTGGAGGAGGGCATATGCGGCATCCCCACCGCCTTCTCCGCCTCCTTCGGCAGCGGTGGGCCGGTCATTGGCCTGCTGGCGGAGTACGATGCGCTGTCCGGCCTTTCGCAGGCGGCGGGCAGCACCGCGTACCACGAGCTGGTGAAGGGCGGCAGCGGCCACGGCTGCGGCCACAATCTGCTGGGCGCGGGGGCCATGGCCGCCGCCATCGGCCTGAAGCACTATCTGACCCAGACCGGAAAAAGTGGCACCGTCATCCTGTACGGCTGCCCCGGCGAGGAGGGCGTGGCGTCCAAGGCCTATATGGCTCGGGAGGGCCTGTGGTACGGCCTTGACGCGGCGCTGACGTGGCACCCCGGCGACAGCAGCGAGGTGACTACCGGCTCCACCAACTCCTGCATCCAGATGATCTACACGTTCCACGGGCTGGCGTCCCAGGCATCCACCGCGCCGGAGCGGGGCCGCAGCGCTCTGGACGCGGTAGAGCTGATGAATGTGGGCGTGCAGTTCCTGCGGGAGCATATGCCCCGCGACGCCCGGGTGCACTACTCCATTCTGGACGCAGGCGGCGTAAGCCCCAACGTGGTGCAGCACCAGGCCAGCGTCCTGTACATGATCCGTTCCAACTTCGTCAAGGACTGCATGGCCCTGCACCAGCGGGTGGACAAGATCGCGCAGGGCGCGGCGCTGATGACGGACACCACCATCGAGCGCCGCTTCGTGGACGGCCTGTCTGACACCGTGTGCAACCACGCGCTGGAGAAGGTGCTGTACGACAACTTCTCCCAGCTGGGCGTACCGCCCTGCACGGCGGAGGAGCACGCTTTCATGGAGGCACTGTCCGCCACCTACGAGGGGCGTGACGTCCCCGGCGGCGTGGGCGCGGAGAACGATCCCGCCTTCGCCGAAAAGGTGAAGGCCATGCAGACCGGCCACTTCAACGACTTCCTGATGCCGCTGTATCAGGGCCCCGCCTTCAACGCCGGCTCCACCGACGTGGGCGATGTCAGCTATCAGTGCCCCACGGCACAGATCCATGTGGCGGTGTGGCCCAACCACGTCCCCTGCCACAGCTGGCAGGTGGTGTCCTGCAACAAGACGCCCATGGCCCATAAGGCCACCGTGCACGCCGGCAAGGTGCTGTGCGCCGCCGCCATCGATCTGCTGGAGCAGCCCGCGCTGCTGGAGGCCGCCAAGGCCGAGTTCCGGCAGCGGACGGCGGCCGGGTACAACTGCCCCATCCCGGCGGACGCCGTGCCGGCGCCCCTGGAGCTGTAAAAAAAGAACACCCCTGACCTGCCGGTCAGGGGTGTTCTCTTACAGATGCAGCTCCTTCAGCCGCCGGAAGCTGCGGCTCGCCAGCAGCAGGCCCAGCGCCGCCAGCACCAGCGCCGCCGCGCCCAGCACCCAGGTCAGCGTGTCCGTCAGCCCCCGGCTGCACAGCCAGGAGAACAGCCGGTAGGCGCCCATGACCAGCAGGATGCCCGCCAGCAGCAGCGCCACCAGCACGGTGGAATTCTCGCAGTTGTCTATCTTTTTCATGGCGTCCTCCCCTGCGCCGGAACGGCCCCGGCGCTTTCGTCCACCATCATACCATCCGCCGCACAGCCCGTCAAGGGCAGAGAGCCGGGGACTGTCCTCACGGGCAGTCCCCGGCTTCGCGTTTACGCCAGCAGGGCGCGGTCGTTGTCGTATTCCTGGCCGCTGACCTTGCTGAACAGTGCCAGCAGGTCCGGCACCGTCAGCCGGGCCTTCTCCTCGCCGGAGATATCCAGCACGATCCGCCCGTTGTGCAGCATCAGCAGGCGGTTGCCGTAGTGGATGGCGTCGCGCATATTGTGGGTGATCATCAGCGTGGTCAGGTGGTTCTCCCGGACCAGGCGGTCGGTGATGTCCATGACCCGCTGGACCGTCTGGGGATCCAGCGCCGCGGTGTGCTCGTCCAGCAGCAGCTTGGGCTTCTGCAGGGTGGCCATCAGCAGCGTCAGCGCCTGACGCTGTCCGCCGGAGAGGGTGCCCACCTTGGTGGTCAGGCGGTCCTCCAGACCCAGACCCAGCTCCCGCAGCCGGCGCAGACGCCCTTCTCACCGGCTACCACCGGGGTCTTGGCGTTCAAAACGATGCTGCCGATGGTCTCGGTGCAGGAAGCGGCGGTGTTGTCGGTGGGAATGTAGATCACGTCGCTGTCGGCGGCGGCCTTGGTGGTCACAGCGGCCACGTCATTGGAGTCAGAGAAGGAGTAGCGGGTGCAGGTGATGCCCTTGCCGGTCAGGTACTCCTCCACCACCTGGACCTGGTACTCGGAGTTGGGCTCGGCGGAGCAGTACAGCAGGCCGACGGTCTTGGTCTCCGGCAGCAGCTCCAGGATCATGTCCGCCTGCTCCGTCAGGGGCGCCAGGTCGGAGGTACCGGAGACGTTGCCGCCCACGGTGCCGGAGAAGTTGTCGATACCCAGCGCCACGCCGTACTCGGTAACAGAGGTACCCAGAATGGGGATCTCTGCGGTGGCGTTATAGGCCGCCTGCATCGCCGGTGCCGTCCGTCTTGGTGTCGTCGGTCTTGCTGCCGCAGGCGGCCATGCTCACGCACATGACGGCGGCCAGCAGGGCGGCCAGCAGCCGCCGTGTGATGTTCTTTTTCATGGTGTGGTTCCTCCTGATGGGTGTTTTTGAAAATTTGGCTGCAAAAAAGCCGCCCTATGGATCACAGATCCATAGGGCGGCTTTGATGTCAGTGCGTCTCCGTGGGAGAACGTCCTCATTTCATCAGCAGCATTTCCGGGTATCACAAATCACTCTTACTTTATCCGCATAGGTAAAGTAAAAGCTAAATGCGTATGCCTTGTACAGCTGCTTCATCATGTGTGGCGTTCTCCTTTCCCGAAGTTTTCTGTAAGATATCACAACAGGGAGCCACCGTCAGCCGTCATATCCACCAAGAATATTTGCCGGGAATAAACACTCCGCCACGTGCTTTCGCGCTTTAAAGTTCGGATGCGTCCGGTGTTCCGGCAAATATCCGGCACTTTCCGCCGTCATTTTCCGCTGGGCATATCGACCAGAGTGCAGCCGTCCTCTGTCAGCAGCGTCAACCCGGCAGGGCGCTCCGCCAGCAGATACTCCAGCACACCGCGGCTGACGTCATCCATCTCCCCGGCGCGGCGGATATGCACCGCCAGCGGCTGCCGCGCCGCAAGACCGGTGAGCCACCGGATAAACGCCTGGGCCACTGCCGCCGGTGCGGCCGTGACCTCACCCTCCGCGCCGACGCAGGCCGCCGCCGCAGGCTGTATAGCGCCCAGCACCCGCAGCAGCGCCCGGTCGCCTGATGGCACGTCGTATCCGATAGCGTCCAGCAGCTTTCCCACTGCGTCCGCCATCCAGAAGCAGGGCACCGCCCGGAGGCAGTAGGTCTGCACATGCAGGCCGGGAACGCTGTCCGCTGCCTGAGCCGGCTCCGGCGCGGCGGGCGCGGCCTTCAGCTCCGCGTATTTCTGCGTAATGGCGCTGCCAGGATAGATCTCCAGGTTGGAGGCCAGCCGGTTGCGGAACTCGTTGAAAAACCGGATAGCACGGCTGCGGTCGCCGCCGCGCTCATACAGCGTCATCAGCCGCAGGGCCAGCTGCTCGTTGTAGGGCTCGTATTCCATGACCCGCTCCAGAATGCCCACGGCCTCCGGCAGCATATCCCGCTGCTCATACAGCTCCGCCGCCTTCATCAGCAGCCGGTTCTTCCGCTTTTCATAATAGATGCGCTGGCTGAGGATCAGCTCGTTCAGGTCCTCGCAGTGGTTGAAATAGTACCCCTCCAGCAGCTCGCCGCCGAAGGCGTCACACGCCCGCTTCAGCTCGTCCGCCGACCGGGTCTCCGGGTCGATCTCGTCGATGGTCTGCAGATCGCAGATATAGTCGTATGCCCGGTCGATGCAGCAGTACTCCCGGTCCAGCTTGATGAGCGACCGCCCGCCCTCGCCGGTATCGGTGCTCTTTTTGATCTTCCACAGGGTATAGCGCAGGTTGTATTTTGAGGCGCTGGCGGCGCTGTCCGGCCAGAGGTAGGCCGCCAGCTTCTCCCGCGCATAGTAGTCCCCGCCCCGCAGGAACAGGATACACAGCAGGGCGCATCCCTTGTTGCCCAGCTCCGGGGTGATGTCCGTGCCGTCGCAGATGACCTGCGGCTTGCCAAACAGTCTGATCTGAAGCATGGCCGTCACCTCACTGCCGGCTGTGCAGCACCGACCCGGACTTGATGGTCACGGTCACGTCGGTCTGCTCCAGCTGCTCTGCGGGCACGGCGCGGATGTCGCGGTCCAGCACCACGATATCCGCCAGGTATCCCGGCGCCAGCTTTCCCTTGCGCTTGTCCTCAAACAGCGCGTAGGCGCCGTTGACGGTGTACATCTCGATGGCCTGCTCCACGGACACGGCGCACTGGGGCACAGCGCGGTTCACCGCCGCGTGGATGCCCAGCATGGGCCGCGGCTCCGTCACGTCGCTGTCCGACCCGCCGCACACCACCGCGCCGGCGGCGAACATGGCGGCAAAGTTGTTGGAGCGCAGATAGCGCTCGCCCACCCGGCGCTCGTACATACCGCCCTTGCCGCCCCACAGATAGGCGTAGGCCGGCTGCACCGAGAAGATCAGCTTCATATCCGCCGCCCGGGCGATCTGCTCCGGCGTGGCCATGATGGCGTGCTCGATGCGGTGGCGCAGGGCGGTGCTGCCTCCCTGACGGATGGCCCTCTCGTGGGCCAGCAGCACGGACTCGATGGCCCGGTCGCCGATGCTGTACAGCGCCAGCTGCATATCCTGCCGATAGCACTGCTGCACGAACTCGTCCAGTCCGTCCTGGGGCAGGAAGATCTGTCCCCGGTAGTCCGGCCGGTCCGCGTAGGGCGCCGACAGGGCGGCGCTGTGGCTGGACAGGGTGCCGTCCACCATAATATTGCCGCCCACCCGGCGCAGCCCCAGCTTCCAGACCTTCGCCAGGTCCATGGTCTGGTAGAACAGCGGCATATCCACCGGGAACTCGCCGCTGTGGGCGTAGATGAACTCCGCGTCCCGGTCGTCAAACAGCCAGCCGCCCTCGATGGCCGCCACGGTGGTGATGCCGTTTTCCAGCAGCCGGGACATAGCCAGATGGATGGCCTCCATGCGGAACTCGTCCGGCAGGCTCCGCAGCACATTGGAGCGCAGCACATAGTTGGCATTCCGCCGGAAAATGCCCGTGGGCAGGCCGCTGCCGTCCAGCTCCACGCCCTCCAGGGAGAAGGGCACCTTGTAATACAGCAGGGCGTGGGTGTTCAGCATACTGACGTGGTACTCCTTGGAGAACAGCACCACCGGACTGTCGCTGCAATACTTGTCCAGCACATACCGGTCCGGAAAACGCTTTTCCTCGAACTGCGACTCCTCCACCTGGCAGCCCAGCACCGCGCCCTCCCGCTTTTCGGCGGCGGCCAGCATCTCGCCCAGCTCCCGGTGGGACCGCGCGCCGCCCAGATCCACGCTCATCATGTTCACGGCGGTCTGCATCACATGGAAGTGGTTGTCGATAAACCCCGGCAGCACCGTGCCGCCCCTGGCGTCGATGACCTGCGTGCCGGGGCGCACCAGCTTCTGCCAATCATCGCCGCGGCCTGCGGCGCAGATCATTTTCCCCGCCGCGGCCACCCAGTCGGCCCCGCCATCGCCGCACATGGTCACGCAGCGCCCGTTTTTAATGATGATATCCGCGTACATAGCGTCCCGTCCTCCTGTTGAAAGCCGTGTTGTGTTATGGCCGTATTGTACACCAGGGCGGGCCGTCTGTCCAGTGGCGCTGTGTCCCCGGCGGCAAATGTACCAAATCGTTTGTTGAAAAGCGCGGCACAATTTGCTAAAATGTTTAGTAACAACGGAAATTCAACGCTTTTCCCACGCGCGGCGCAACATCTCCCGGTTACAATGACATCAAACCGAGGCGGAGCACGGCCGGCGCGGCCCCTCTCCGCCCTCCCGAAAAAACGAAAGGACAGGGATGTATATGAGCGTTTTGATTTTGAACCGCGAGCAGGTCAAGCAGGTCATCTCCATGAAGGAAGTCATCCAGGAGGTGCGCGAGGTCTATCGTCTGAAATCCCAGGGCAAGTCCGTGATCTGGCCGCTGGTCAACTATGAATTCGTGGACGAGCACGCCGCCATGGACATCCGTTCCGGCTATATCAAGGGCGTACAGCTCCACGGCCTGAAGATGCTGAACAACTTTCCCGAGAACCGGGAAAAGGGCCTGCCGCCCTTCAACGGCATCATGATGGTCTACGACTCCAACACCGGTATTCCCGTCAGCGTCATGGACGCCTCCTACGTCACCTGTATGCGTACCGGCGCCGCCGGCGCGCTGGGCGTGGACCTGCTGGCCCGCAAGGACGCCAAGCACCTGTTCATCCTGGGTGCCGGCAAACAGGCCCCCTTCCAGATCGCCGCCACGCTGCTGCTGCGTCCGGCCATCGATAAGGTCTACATCGCCGACCCCATGTTCCCCGACAACGCGGTGCAGTTCGCCGCCCACATCGCCCAGCAGCTCTCCGATGACTTCGGCATCGACGCCTCCGGCGTGGAGTTCCTGCCGGCGCTGGATATGGCCGCCGCCGTGGGCGACAGTGACGCCATCATCACCGTCACGCCCTCCCGCAAGCCCATCATCCAGAAGGCGTGGCTGAAGCCCGGCACCCATCTGAGCTGCCTGGGCTCCGACATGGAATCCAAGCAGGAGATCGAGAGCACCATCTTCCAGGGCGCCGCCTTCTACGCCGACGACCGCGCCCAGTGCATCCGCGTGGGCGAGATGGAGCTGCCCATCAAGCAGGGCGTCATCAGTGCCGACGACATCACCGGCGAGATCGGTGACCTCATCGACGGCAAGGTCCCCGGCCGCACCAGCGACACGCAGACCACCATCTTCGACGCCACCGGCCTGTACATTCTGGATCTGGCCGCCGCCAAGGTAGCCATCGACCGCGCACTGGCCGAGGGCGTGGGCTTACAGGCCGACCTGTAACCCCGCGGGATATATCCGCTTACCCTACAAAACAGACGAAATGAGGAGGACAATAAAATGAAACTGGCATGGTTTGGTGTGGAAGAGTGGCTGAATCCCATGGATTCTCTCGCCCGTATCAATCTGGGCAGCAGCTGCGTCAGCGCCCTTCGTATGGACGAGCTGTTTGACCTGACCGGCGAGGATCTGGACGCTTTCCTGAACGAAATGCGTACCATGAGCCTGCATTATCACCACGGCGACGCCACCGGCTCCCCCCGGATCAAGGCGGCGGTGGCCGGCATTTACCCCAAGGGCAACGTGAAGCCCGAGGAAGTGATGATCACCCACGGCGGCACCGGCGCCAATGACCTGGTGCTGATGAGCGTGCTGGAGCCGGGTGACAACTGCGTGGTGATCAAGCCCTCCTATCAGCAGCACTACGATATCCCCAAGGGCAGCGGCATCGAGACCCGCGTGGTCCAGCTGAAGGCCGAGGATAACTATCAGCTGGATTTCGACGCCCTGGACAAGGCCTGCGACGCCAACACCAAGATGATCGTCCTGACCAACCCCAACAACCCCATCGGCGTGACCCTGTACGACGAGGGCCTGCGTAAGGTCGTGGACATCGCCGCCAAGCACGACGCCTGGATCCTCTGCGACGAGGTCTATCGCGGACTGGACGAGAACTATATGCCCTCCATTCTGGACTACGGCTACCACAAGGCCATCTCCATCAGCAGTATGTCCAAGATGTACTCCATGGCCGGCACCCGTATCGGCTGGATCGTCTGCCGCGACCACGAGATGTACGAGGTCATGAAGACCCGCCGTTCCTACAACACCATCTGCTGCGGCATCTGGGACGAGATCATCGCCTCCATCGCGCTGGAGCATTACCAGGCCCTGTGGGCCCGCGCCCGTTCCATTCTGGAGCCCAACCGCAAGATCGTGGAGGACTGGGTGGCCTCCCAGCCCCACCTGCACCTGCGCGCCAAGGCCATGGGCACCACCTGCCTGATCGACTATGATTACGACGTGGACTCCGAGACCCTGGCCAAGGATGCCATGGCCACCGAGCAGATCCTGGTGGTCCCCGGCGACTACTTCGATATGCCCAAGACCATCCGCGTGGGCTACGGCGCCTTCCGCGATCCTCAGGTGCTGAAGGCCGGTCTGGAGGAGTTCGGCAAGTACCTGGAGAAGTACAACTAACTGACACATCCCTCTCTCACAAATTTCTTCCCCCCTGCGGCACGTGCCGCAAAACAAGCGCCCGGCTTCTGCCGGGCGCTTGTTTTTTTCCGTATTCCGTTGGCGCTCACACCCGCACCCAGCGCATCCAGCCGTCCTCGAACAGGGCCGTCAGCCGCCCCGTGTCCTTCAGCCACGCCAGATAGGACCGCACCGTGCTGCCCACCAGCACATACTGCTCAAAGCTCATGGTCAGCCCGTAGGCGGCAAACAACTGCTGCAGGATGTCCTCAAAGCCGCGGGGCGCGGCGCAGAGGTCCACGATCCTCTCCGCGATCTCATGCACCTTTCGGATATTGTACTGCGCCAGATCGGCGATGTCCTCTGTCACCTCCGTGTGCGCGGGCACAAATACCTTCGCGGTCATGGTCTGCACCTGCTCCAGCGTTTTCAGGTACCCGGCCACGTCGTAAATAAAGCCGATCTGGTACTTGTCCAGTATCTCCCGGCTGGAAAGGCAGTCCGCCAGAAACACCACGTCGTCCGGCGTCCGAAAGCCTACCATGTCGAAAAAGTGCCCGGGCAGGGGGATAGACGCAAAGCCCTCCGGCAGCTTGTCCGCCGTCAGCTCCGCCGCGTCGCTCTCCTGTGCCAGCAGAAACTTGTGCCGCAGGTCCTTGGGCGGATATCCGCCGTAGAGAAACGACGGCTCCAGCACCGGGTGCCGGGTAAACGCGCAGTCGATTCCCGGCGCGTAGATCCTGCAGCCCGTCTGTCCCTGCAAATACCGGTTCCCGCCGATGTGGTCGGCGTTGGCGTGGGTGTTGTAGATCGCCGTCAGCTGCCAGCCGTTGGCGTCCAGCACCTGCCGTATCCTCCGCCCCGCGTCCTTGTCGTTGCCGCTGTCGATCAGGCAGACGTTTTTCTCATCCAGCCGGAAGAGGCCGATGTTGGTGGGGCTCTTGATGTAATACGTCCCCTCGGTAAGCTGTATCAGTTCGTACATAGCGGTATCCCCTCCGTTACTTTTTTGTATCGCCATCCGATCATGTTTTGTTGCTTCCTTGTCCTGTCATCCTATCAGTTTTTCCGCCTCTTTGTAATGTCATTCTATCATGTTTTGCTGCTTCTTTGTGCTGTCATCCTATCATATTCCCCCGCTTCTTTGTACTGTCATCCTATCATATTTCCCTGCTTCTTTGTATTGTCATCCTATCATATTTCCCCGCAAAACACAAGCGCCCGGCCGATAGCCGGGCGCCTGCGTACCTCATCTGTATATGGCGCCGCTGGCCGCCACACAGTTCTTTCCGTTGTTTTTGCAGATATACAGCTGCCTGTCCGCCTTTGCGATGAGTGAAAAGTCCTTCAATTCCAGGCCTGTCCCACACGCAACACCGAAAGAGGCCGTAACAATGTGCCGGTCCGGCAGGTCCTCTCTTGGAACAGCCGCGGCGCGCACCGCGTCAAGAAGCGCACCGGCGATACGGCGGGCCTCCTCCTCGCCGATACCCGGCAGGATCGCCACGAACTCCTCGCCCCCAAAGCGGAAGAGATACCGGTCAGCCGCCGCCAACACCCCGACCACGCTTCCGGCCACACGCCGCAGCGCTTCGTCGCCCTTCATGTGGGAGTAGTTGTCGTTGTACGATTTGAAATCATCCACGTCAAAAATAATGACGCTGACCCGTTCCGGCGCGGTTTTATCGGCAATGAACGTGCCATACGTCTCCATCGCCTTTTTATTCAGTGTTTCCGTCATCACGTCGTTGTAGGCCAGCTTGATGAAAGCGTGACCCATTTCCTTGATGTGCCGTTCGTTGGCAGACTGCCGAAGGAAGATGGACCGCAGCACGATAAAACCTACAATGATGGAAAATCGCAGCAGGAAATGCTTGAACAGATCATAGTTCTCCGCGTAGGGAAGCTGTCCGGGCAGCCACCAGCTGATCAATATCAGAACACATACCGCCACGGTATCCACACGGCGGTATGTGGGCGCGATCATGATCGCAAACAGATAGCACATGGAGATGGACAACCCGACCCGGTGAAAGTTGCAGGAGACCATAAAGACGGTAACGCTGGCGATCACCACCCCATAGTAGGCCAGCAGCGCAAACCGCGCCGGCGGCGCATCGTATTCTCCTCCACGCTTTTTATAGGCGATCGTAAACACCAGCATCGCCAGCGAGCCGCCGATCATCATGTAAAGCGGCACCATGTCAATGGGGATCATCGAGCGCGCCGCGATGTTCTTGACCAGGTAGATCCCGTTGGTCAGTATAAACAGAATGGCTGCATAAAATACGACCGAAAAATTCTGCCGCATAAGGATGCTCTCCACAGTCGGAATCTCATCGATCTGTATTCCCAGCACACGATCACTAAAGCTCTTAAACCTGGCAAACGCCATATCCGATATCCAGCAGGACACCCTCTGCACAATATCGACCTTATTCCCTCGTCTTTCCATACGATCCCTCCAGCAAATAATACGACCCCGTTTGTCTGCTTTTGTTGATCTATTGTTATATTTTACCATGCTTCCGCCCAAAACACAAGCGCCCGGCTGATAGCCGGGCGCTTGGTATTATGATTATGCGGGAAATCGAGCCCTTACTTGGCGTCCTTGATGGCAGCCTGCGCGGCGGCCAGACGGGCGATGGGCACGCGGAAGGGGGAGCAGGACACATAGTCCAGACCCACGCGGTGGCAGAACTCCACGCTGGAGGGGTCGCCGCCGTGCTCGCCGCAGATGCCCAGATGGATGTCGGGGCGGGTGGCGCGGCCCAGCTTGCAGGCCATATCCACCAGCTTGCCCACACCGACCTGATCCAGCCGGGCGAACGGATCGCTCTCATAGATCTTGTTGTCGTAGTAAGCGGGCAGGAACTTGCCGGCATCGTCACGGCTGAAGCCAAAGGTCATCTGAGTCAGGTCGTTGGTACCGAAGGAGAAGAACTCCGCCTCGGTGGCGATGGCATCAGCGGTCAGCGCAGCACGGGGGATCTCGATCATGGTGCCCACCAGGTACTTCATGTTCATACCGGCAGCAGCCAGCTCCTCGTCAGCGGTCTTGACCACCACGTCCTTGACGAACTTCAGCTCCTTGACCTCGCCCACCAGGGGGATCATGATCTCGGGAACCATGTTCCAGTCGGGGTGCTTCTTCTGGACGTTGATGGCAGCGCGGATGACGGCACGGGTCTGCATGACGGCGATCTCCGGGAAGGTAACGGCCAGACGGCAGCCGCGGTGACCCATCATGGGGTTGAACTCGTGCAGGGAGGCGATGATGGCCTTGATGTCGGCCACGGTCTTGCCCATATCCTTGGCCAGCAGCTCGATGTCCGCCTCCTCGGTGGGAACGAACTCGTGCAGAGGGGGATCCAGGAAGCGGATGGTGACGGGGCAACCCTCCATGGCCTCGTAGATGCCCTCGAAGTCGCCCTGCTGCATGGGCAGCAGCTTGTCCAGAGCCTTCTCGCGCTGCTCCTTGGTGTCGGAGCAGATCATCTCGCGGATGGCGGCAATACGGTCGCCCTCGAAGAACATATGCTCAGTGCGGCACAGGCCGATACCCTGGGCGCCCAGAGAGCGGGCGCGGGCGGCATCGGCGGGGGTGTCGGCATTGGTGCGGACCTTCAGCCGGCGGAACTTGTCGGCCCAGGCCATGATGCGGCCGAAATCGCCGCCCACATTGGCGTCCACGGTGGGCATAGCGCCGTCGTAGATATTACCGGTGGAGCCGTCCAGGCTCATCCAGTCGCCCTCGTGGTAGGTCTTGCCTGCCAGGGTAAACTGCTTGTTGGCCTCGTCCATGTTGATGGCGCCGCAGCCGGATACGCAGCACTTACCCATGCCGCGGGCCACAACGGCCGCGTGGGAGGTCATACCGCCGCGGACGGTCAGGATGCCCTGGGCGGCCTTCATGCCCTCGATATCTTCGGGAGAGGTCTCCAGACGAACCAGAACCACCTTCTCGCCCCGGGCAGCCCACTCCTTGGCGTCCTCGGCGTTGAACACAATCTTGCCGCAGGCGGCGCCGGGGGAGGCAGGCAGCGCCTTGCCCACCGGCTCGGTGGCCTTCAACGCCTTGGGGTCGAACTGGGGATGCAGCAGGGTATCCAGGTTGCGGGGATCGATCATCGCCACGGCCTGCTGCTCGGAGATCATGCCCTCGTCCACCAGGTCGCAGGCGATCTTCAGGGCCGCCTTGGCGGTGCGCTTGCCGTTACGGGTCTGGAGCATATAGAGCTTGCCGTGCTCCACGGTGAACTCCATGTCCTGCATATCCCGGTAATGATCCTCCAGGGTCTTGCACACATCCACAAACTGTGCATAGGCCTCGGGGAACTTCTCGGCCATCTGGTCGATGGGCATGGGGGTGCGCACGCCGGCCACCACATCCTCGCCCTGGGCGTTGGTCAAAAACTCGCCCATGAGCTTCTTCTCGCCGGTGGCGGGGTTACGGGTAAAGGCAACGCCGGTGCCGCAGTCGTCACCCATGTTGCCGAAGGCCATGGACTGGACATTGACGGCGGTGCCCCAGGAGTAGGGGATGTCGTTATCCCGGCGATACACATTGGCCCGGGGATTGTCCCAGGAGCGGAACACGGCCTTGATGGCGCCGATGAGCTGCTCCTTGGGGTCAGAGGGGAAGTCGGCGCCGATCTTGGCCTTGTACTCGGCCTTGAACTGCATGGCCAGCTCCTTCAGATCCTCGGCGGAGAGCTCCACATCCTGGGTGACGCCCTTCTTCTCCTTCATCTCGTCGATGAGCTGCTCGAAATACTTCTTGCCTACCTCCATCACCACATCGGAATACATCTGGATAAAGCGGCGATAGCAGTCCCAGGCCCAGCGGGGATTGCCGGACTTGGCGGCGATGACGCCCACCACATCCTCATTCAGACCCAGGTTCAGGATGGTGTCCATCATGCCGGGCATGGAGGCCCGGGCGCCGGAGCGCACAGACACCAGCAGAGGATTCTCATGGTCGCCGAACTTCTTGCCGGTGATCTTCTCCATCTTCTCGATGTACTCCATGATCTCGGCCATGATCTCGTCATTGATCTTCTGTCCGTCCTCATAGTACTGGGTGCAGGCCTCGGTGGTAATGGTGAAGCCCTGGGGAACCGGCAGACCGATGTTGGTCATCTCAGCCAGGTTTGCACCCTTGCCGCCCAGCAGCTCGCGCATGGATGCATTACCCTCGGTAAACAGATAGCAGAATTTTTTGCTCATAATACCCTCCAATATACCTTTTAATAATAGCAGAATTCATTATAGCCACAAAGATAAGAAAATGCAACATATTCTCTCCCTTTTTTCTATTTTTTACCCTTTTGCCGAATTCTCTCGTCCCTTTTGCAAATAAATGGCGCAAATCACAAAAAAAATACGGGAGCGGTTGAGAAAACGCCGGAGCTGTGCTATACTCGTACTGTATATGTTGTCATTGCGAAGCCAGTGCGCACACTGGCTGTGGCAATCCGTTCCCCTTGGATTTATGCAAGGGATATTACGGATTCCCACGGTCGCTTCGCTCCCTCGGAATGACAGTGAAATTTTTTCGGAAAAGGGGAGGGGGGAGCCCAATGGATCCTGTGCTGGAGAGCCGTATTCGCCGCGGGGCCCGGCAGGGTGCGCTGCCCCACAGCGTCATCTTTTCCGGCAGCGGCGATCTTTTGGCCGCCGCCCGGTTCTACACCGCCGCCTTAGAGTGTCGGCAGGCGGATAAGCCCTGCCTGCGCTGCCCCGCCTGCGGCAAGGTGCTCCGGGGCACCCATCCCGACTGCGTCACCGCCGAGGACAGCCAGCACAAGGACCTGTCCGTGGAGGTGCTGCGGGCCCTGCGCTCCGATGCCTATATCCAGCCCAACGAGGGCGCGTGCAAGGTATTCCTTTTCCCCGACTGCCGCCGCCTGACGGTCCAGGACCAGAATGTTCTCCTCAAGCTGGTGGAGGAGGGGCCTGCTTACACGGCGTTTCTTTTCTGCGCGGAAAATCCCTCGGTGCTGCTGCCCACGGTGCGCTCCCGGTGCGCGGAGCTTTCCGTGCGCCCCACGGAGCAGGAGGCGGCGGCGCCAAGCCCGGAGGCCCAGGCACTTTTGGAGGCTATGGCCGGCGGCGAGAGCCCGGCGGTTACGCAGGTGCTGGTGGGCTTTGAAAACGGGAAAATGACCCGGGAAAAGCTCCAGCAGGTGCTGCGGGAGTGCCGGGAGGGCAGCCTGCAGGCCCTGCGTCTGCGCTGGGGCGCACCCCCGGAGACTCTGTGCGCCGACGGAGTAGGGCCCCTGAGCCGAAGGCTTACAAAAAAGCAGCTTATGCGGCTGTGTGAAATGCTGGGCAAATTCGCCCAAGAATGTGAATGGAATGTGGCGGTGGGCCAGGTTTTAGGCGCCGTCGCCGCAGAATGGGAGGATATCCTATGAAGGAAGTTATCAGCGTCCGCTTCCGCAGCGGATGCAAGAATTATTATTTCAGCCCCGGGCAGCTCACCGTTGCCCCGTGCCAGGATGTGATCGTGGAGACCGCCCAGGGGCCGGAGTATGTCACCTGCACCCAGGGCAACCACACTGTGGAGGACCATCAGGTGGTGGAGCCTCTGCGCCGGGTGCTGCGCCCGGCCACGGAGAATGACCGACGCAGCCTGCAAATGGCCCGGGCCCGGGAAAAGGAGGCCTTTGCGGTCTGCCAGAAGAAGATCGCCCAGCGGGGCCTGGAGATGAAGCTGGTCCGGGCGGAAAGCTCCTTTGACGGCAACAAGCTGCTCTTTTTCTTCACCGCCGACGGCCGGGTGGATTTCCGGGAGCTGGTAAAGGATCTGGCTGCCGCCTTCCACGCCCGCATCGAGCTGCGCCAGATCGGCGTCCGGGACGAGGCGAAGATGCTGGGCGGCCTGGGCATCTGCGGCCGTCCCTTCTGCTGCAGCCAGTATATGGACGATTTCATCCCCGTGTCCATCAAGATGGCCAAGACCCAAAACCTGTCCCTGAACCCCGCCAAGATCTCCGGCACCTGCGGCCGCCTTATGTGCTGCCTGAAGTACGAGCAGGAGGCCTATGAGGACGCCGCCCGGCGTATGCCGAAAAACGACTCCTTTGTCCAGACCCCCGACGGCCCCGGCAACATCAGCGCCGTAAACCTGCTGAAGGAGCAGGTCACCGTCCGGCTGGACGATCAGCCCGAGTCCCCCCGGTGCTACCACAACTGCGAGATCTGCGTCCTGCGCAACGGCAAGGGCAGCCGCGACGGCATCCAGGTGCCCCGGGAGCGCGAACTAAGTTAGATTGCTGCATCTGGGCAAAGGCATTAACAGCATTAGGGATA
>ENA-OUQG01000272-OUQG01000272.1-human-gut-metagenome-genome-assembly--contig:-NODE-272-length-33904-cov-23.776301_pt1 | contig 33904 bp, 22 predicted proteins | sample MGYA00237943_ERZ548823 | MGnify/ENA primary metagenome ERZ548823 (study PRJEB26490, sample SAMN05194731) | human gut metagenome | biome: terrestrial biome; feature: human-associated habitat; material... | reverse complement strand
CTGCACCATTCTGCCCGCCTGCGATGTGGAGAGCGTATCCCTGCCTGATTCCCTGCGGCGCGAGGAAAAGCCCGCCCTGCCGGAAATGAGCGAGACGGACATCTCCCGCCACTATACGGAGCTGTGCAAGCAGGTCCACGGCGTAAACTGCGGGTTCTACCCCCTGGGCTCCTGCACCATGAAGTATAATCCCCGCATCGACGAGGAAATGGCAGCCCTGCCCGGCTTTGCGGGGGTGCATCCCCTTTCTCCCGCCCAGGACCGCAAGGGTATGCAGCAGGTGCTGGACACCGCCGCCGAATATCTCTGCCAGATCACCGGCATGGACGATATGACCTTCCAGCCCGCCGCCGGTGCCCACGGCGAGTTCACCGGCGTGCTGCTTATCAAGCAGTATCACGATGCCCGGGGCGATAAAAAGCGCACCAAGATCATCGTGCCCGACAGCGCCCACGGCACCAACCCCGCCACTGCGGCCATGTGCGGCTTCGATGTGGTGAACATCGCCTCCGGCCCGGACGGCTGTGTGGATCTGGATGCGCTTCGGGCCGCTTTGGGGGAGGACACCGCCGGCTTGATGCTCACCAACCCCAACACCGTGGGCATCTTCGACAAGAATATTCTGGAGATCACCCGTCTGGTCCACGAGGCCGGCGGCCTGTGCTACTATGACGGCGCTAACCTTAACGCCGTTATGGGCGTGGTCCGTCCCGGTGACATGGGCTTTGACTGCATTCACATGAACCTGCACAAGACCTTTGCCACGCCCCACGGCGGCGGCGGCCCCGGCGCAGGTGCGGTGGGCTGCAAGGCATTTCTGAAGGAATTCCTGCCCCATAGCGCCCTGGCGGAGGAGCCGGGTCATATCCAGGTGCGCAGCTTCCAGGGCAACTTCCTGGTGGTGGTCCGGGCCCTGGCCTACCTGCTGGCTCTGGGCAAGGAGGGCATCCCCGAGGCGGCGGAGAACGCCGTGCTCAATGCCAACTATCTCATGGCCAAGCTCCGGGGCACCTACACCCCCGCCTACGACCGGCTGTGTATGCATGAGTTCGTGCTGGATCTCAGCGACCTGAAGAAGGAGACCGGCGTGTCCGCCCTGGATGTGGCCAAGTCCCTTATCGACGAGGGGATCCATCCGCCTACCATGTACTTCCCGCTGATCGTCCATGAGGCGCTGATGCTGGAGCCCACGGAGACCGAGGGCATCGAGACCCTGGACCATGCGGCGGAGGTACTGCGCAAGCTGTATCATAAGGCCTTTGAGGATGCAGCGTCCATGCACACCGCCCCCCACAATATGCCCATCGGCCGACCCGACGAGGTCCAGGCGGCCCGCAAGCCCGTCCTGCGCTGGAAAAACACATGATTCACAGGAGGAACTCCTATGTCTGATTATCAACTGCTGGTCATCGGCGCAGGTCCCGGGGGCTATACCGCCGCCCTGCGCGCCGCCAAGCTGGGGCTGCACACCGCCATTGTGGAGCGCCGGGAGGTGGGCGGCACCTGCCTGAATCGGGGCTGCATCCCCACCAAGACCCTGCTCCACGCCTCCCAGGTCTACCACGACGCCGCAAACGGCGCGTCCGTGGGCGTCCACGGCGCTCTTTCCTACGACATGGGGGAGATGTTCGCCTTTAAGCGCAGCGTCAGCGAGAAGCTCCGGGGCGGCATCCTCTCCCTGCTGAAGAGTGCGAAGGTGGATGTGCTTGAGGGCACGGCGCAGATCACCGCCCCCGGCCAGGTCAGCGTCACCGGCGCGGACGGCACCCGGACGGCGTACACGGCGGAGCGCATTTTGGCCGCCACCGGCTCTGTGAATGTCCGCCCGCCCATCCCCGGCCTGGATCTGCCCGGGGTCATGACCTCCGACGAGCTGCTGGAGGGGACGGACACGCCCTATGCCTCCATCGTTATCATCGGCGGCGGCGTCATCGGCGTGGAATTTGCCACCTTTTACAGTCACCTGGGCTGCCGGGTGACGCTGGTGGAGGGCATGGCCAATCTGCTGCCCCAGCTGGACCGGGAGCTGGGCCAGAATCTGGCGCAGATTCTGAAAAAGCAGGGCGTGGAGGTGCTGACCTCCGCCATGGTCCGGTCCCTGGAGCAGACAGGGGAGGGCCTGTGCGTCTATCTGGAGCAAAAGGGCAAGGAGCTGACCGTCACCGGCGAAAAGGTCCTGTGTGCCATTGGCCGCCGTGCGTATTTCGACGGTCTGTTTGCCCCGGACCTGAACCCGGTGCTGAACGGCAAGCGCCTGCTGGTGGATGAGGACTACCGCACCAGCATTCCCGGCGTGTACGCCATTGGCGATGCCTCCGCCGCCGTGCAGCTGGCCCATGTGGCTGCGGCCCAGGGGACGGACTGCGTGGAGCGGATGTGCGGCGGCAAGGGCAGCACGGATCTGAATGTGATCCCCAGCTGCATTTACAGTGCCCCGGAGATCGCCGTGGTGGGTCTCACCGAGGCTGAGGCCAAGGAGCAGGGCATCCCCGCCGTGTCCGGCAAATGCACCCTGTTCAGCAACGCCCGCACCATCATCGAGGACCCCGGCCGCTGCTTTATGAAGCTGGTGGCGCGGAGCGACACCCACGAGATCGTCGGTGCCCAGCTCATGTGCCAGCATGCCAGCGACATGATCTCCCAGCTGAGCACCGCCATGGTGAACCACCTGACGGCGGAGCAGCTGCTCTCTGTCATGCGGCCTCACCCCTCCTTCGAGGAGGCACTGTCCGAGGCGGTGGAGAATCTCACGTCCAAGCTGGCGTAAAAACACAGCAGGCAGGGGAGCGCGCCGCGCTTCTCTGCCCGCTCTTTTTTCAGGAGGTGCCCATGGATACCATACAGCGGCAAAAGGCAGCCCTTCGCCGGGAGGCAGCGGCGGCGGAGGCGGCACTGACATCATCGGAGCGTCACCTCTCCGACGACGCCATTCTCCGCCACGTGCTGCACACACCGGAGTACCGCCGCGCCGGAACGGTGTTCGCCTTCGTGGGGCGCGGCAGCGAGATCGACACCACGCCCCTGCTGCGTCAGGTGCTGGCGGACGGCAAGCGTCTGTGCGTCCCCCTGTGCACCGCCCCCGGCATCATGGAGAGCCGGCAGGTGCTTGCGCTGTCGGAGCTTGCGCCGGGAGCCTACGGCATCCCGGAGCCGCCCGCCGCCGCGCCCCTCGTCCCCGCCGAGGAGATCGACCTCGCCATCGTCCCCTGTGCATCGGCGTCCCCGGACGGCGGCCGCCTTGGCAGAGGCGGCGGGTACTATGACCGCTTCCTGCGCCGCTGCACCGGCGACGCGCTGCTCCTGTGCCGGGAAGCCCTCCTCCGCGCCCATATCCCCCAAGAGCCCCACGATGTCCGCCTTCCCGCCGTCATCACCGAGCGGGGGCGGCTGTAGCAGGGGAGGGGAGAACCGCGTGACAAGCGGGAGGATGTGTGGTATACTGCTCTTATCAACCACAAAGGAGGGCGTACCATGCGTATCAACTGGTTCAAGGACGAAAATCATCTCATCTACATCAACGGCGCGACCCAGCTGGCGGAGCTGGAACGGACGCTGCACTTCCCCGGTCTGGAGGAAGCCGCCAATGAGCTGCGGCAGCATCCCACGGCGGAGGGTTTTACCATCAAAGGCCCCAAGCGCACCAGCGGGCGGCTGTTCGTGCCCGATCTGACCTTCGGCGAGCATATCGAAATGGGGGAGAACATCTTCTTCTACATGGGCGAGATGCAGGAGTGCTACGTCATCTACTGGCCGGACGCACCGGTGGCAAAGTGAGGCGGCATCGCACATGACTTTCCTGCAAAAGCATCACGGGCAGATGTCCGATTCCATGCTGACGGCCTTTTTTATCATCCTATCCGGAGGATTGCAGGACGCCTATACCTATTGCTGCCGGGGCAAGGTGTTTGCCAACGCCCAGACTGGCAACATCGTGCTGCTGAGTACGCATCTATTCGAGGGAGACTGGGGACAGGCGCTGCGCTACTTAGTCCCCGTGCTGGCGTTCCTGCTGGGTATCTACATCGCGGAGTGTGTCCACCGGCACTTCAAGCGGATGGAGAAGGTACACTGGCGGCAGCTTATCATTCTGGCGGAGATCGTGCTGCTGGCGGCGGTGGGCTTCCTGCCGGAAACGCTGAACACCACCGCCAACGCCGTGGTGTCCTTCGTGTGCGCCATGCAGGTGCAGACCTTCCGCAAGGTGCGGGGCCACGCCTATGCCAGCACCATGTGCATTGGCAATATGCGCAGCGGAACGGAGGCGCTGTGCGCCTACTTCCATACGAGGGATAAGGAAATACTCCACAAGGCGCTGACGTATTTCGGCGTGGTGCTGCTGTTCGCGCTGGGCGCGGGTATCGGCAGCATAGCCACGCTCCATTGGGGCGCGGGGACGATCTGGCTGTCCTGCGGCCTGCTGACCGTCAGCTTCCTCATCATGTTCATCCACGACGAGGAACAGAAGCTGAACGAATAAAACAACACCGGCGGCGTTACCCACACGCTGCCGGTGTTATTTTGAGGTAGATCCTCATGGAAAAGTAAAAGTATGGTTGGCTGAACCATGTCCTTATCATAGCAGGTCGAATAGTGTTCGTGAAGCGCATCTTTGTTCTTGAAAACATGAGGACTTGTATAGTATAATGCTCCTCGAAATGAGGTGCGTCATGAGTATTTCCAAATATCAGGTCTTTCTGAAAACGGTCTCCTGCGGCAGCTTCTCCAAGGCGGCGGAGGCTATGAACTTCACCCAGTCCGGCATCAGCCACGCCATCAACTCGCTGGAAAACGAGCTGGGCGTGAAGCTGTTGAGCCGCAACCGCGGCGGCGTGGTGTTGACGGCAGACGGACGGGCGGTGCTGCCCAAAATTGAAAAGCTGTGCGCCGCCCACCACTCCCTGATGCAGACGGTGGAGGGGCTGAAGGACATGGACAGCGGCCTTGTGAAGATCGCCACCTTCTCCAGTGTGTCCGCCCAGTGGCTGCCCCGCATCCTCAAGAGCTTCGGTAAGGTGTACCCTAACATCGAGTTCGAGGTGGTCACCGGCGACTTCTACGACCAGATCGAGGGATGGATCGTCAACGGCGCGGTGGACTGCGGTTTCCTGCGGCTGCCGTCGGTGAAGCGCTTGCAGACCTACCAGCTGCACCGTGATGAATTGCAGGTCATCGTCCCCTGCGACCACCCCTACGCCGACCGTGACCCGTTCCCCGTGTCCGCGCTGGCAGAGGAACCCTTCATCCAGCTGGAGGAGGGCGACGACTACGAGATCATGGCGGCGTTTGACGAGATGGGCGTCCGGCCCAACGTGAAGTACATCGCACGGGAGGACAGGACTATCTTGGCTATGGTGTCGGAGGGGTTGGGCATCAGCCTGCTGCCGGAGCTGATGGTGCGCCACAGTCCTACGCCCATCAAGGTCTGTCATGCGCCCCTGCACTTCTACCGTACCATCGGCATCGGCGTCAAGGACAAGAAAGCTCTCTCCAATTCCACCCGTCTGTTCGTGGACTATGTGCGGACGTGGGTGGCGGAAAACGGGAATACATAAACGTTCAACTTTCGCTAAAAAAGCATGAGAACACGTCATGTAATACAGACAAGAACGCAGTTCCCATACGGCTTTGCGGGAACGAACAAACGACGCCGCAAAAATGTATCCTTCCGCGAAACAAATACCCTCTTGCAAAACGGCGGGGTGTTCATCATAATAGCACCCGTAGCCCCCGAAAAGTGAATAGGCTTACCGGTCTGAAACGCTGCGGCGTTTCGGTGAAAGTTGGAATGTGGGTCAAAGTCCCCGCGAACAGGTCACTGTGAGGCTCCTCTGAGGCAGGAGATAAGTCAGGTCGCGCCGGTAAGCGTCACAATGCACACGCCTGAAACCGAGCTGCATGAACGGGGGCTTCGCGCCCGTTTACACGAGAGAAGCGTCGGCATTTGCCGGCGCTTTTTGCATGAAGTCAGGGCACCTATGGGGGACGGAAAGGTGCTTGAAAAAATGGGAGAACGCAGGAAATACGTCCGCAGGGACGCCACGGTGGAACGGCTATCCGCTATCTTTTTAGAGGATATGGTTGGGAGCGTAAAGCCATCCACGCTGGCGTGCTACCGCCGCAACATCCAATGCCACATCCTGCCGGCGCTGGGAGCGCGCGTGGCAGCGGAACTGACGGCGGCGGAGATCAACGACTACATCCAGCAGTTACAGGAGGACTATTCGCCCAAGCTGGTGCGAGAAATCGGTGGCCTTCTGCTGCGGATCGTGGGCATGGCCGGTGTGGGCTACGGCGAGGATGTGACGCTGCCGAAGGTGCGGCAGAAGGCCGTGGAGGTATTCACTGAGCCGGAACTGAAGCAGCTGGGGCAGGTCATTCTGCGCCGTCCGGACAGGACGGGAGTTGGCGTGCTGCTGACAGCCTACACCGGATTGCGGCTGGGAGAGCTGTGCGGCCTGCAATGGCAGGACGTGGACGTCGGCGCGGGACTGCTGCACATCCAGCGGACGGTGGAGCGCATCGCGCAGATAGGCGGCGGGACGTGCCTGACGGTGCAGCCACCGAAAACGGAAAATTCCGAACGCTGGATACCCATTCCGAAAGAGATGCTGCGGATGCTGAAGCCAGAGACAAAGCAGCCGGACAGCTACCTGCTGACCGGCGGGGAGATCGTCCCTGACCCGCGGGCGATGCAATACCGCTACAAGGTGTTGTTGGAGCGCTGCGGTGTGCGGTATCGGAATTTCCATTGCCTGCGGCACAGCTACGCCACGCGGTGCGTGGAGCGCGGGGTGGACGTGAAAAGCGTCAGCGAACTGCTGGGCCACGCCGATGTCCGCACCACGCTTCGGCTGTACGTTCACTCGTCTATGGACTACAAGCGCAAGGCCGTGGAGGGGATAGGCTTCCTCAAAGGAATAACGTAAAAAGGACGCCGAAAGGCGTCCTTTTTCTATCTAAAAAATGGCATAAAAATTTTCGCAAAGTATATTCCTTTGCGAAAACACTCCAAAAATGACCGTATACCAGTATATCCCAGTCTTTTCGTCTTGTCAATATGGACTTGCGAAATGCAACATATTTTGCCCATGTGTTCCGGAAGCCTTGCGCGGCAACGTCTCCCAGCATTTTTCGCAAAGGAATATACTTTGCGAAAAATGCCGGAAAAATATTTAGAACCATTATAACAAAAATCGGAAAAATTTTATAACATTGAGTTCTGTGACGTCGTGTGGCTGTGCGTTGTAAAGACGATTTTTCGTCAGGGTACAGCCTTAAAGGAACATGGGTAACCAAACCCACCGCGGACGGCACTGTGAGCGCAAGGAAACGACCAAAACGGCTTTGAGCCGCTGGGCAATACCCGCCATTGGGACGCGAGTCCTGAGAAGGTAGGTCGTGTACGAGGGAGAGATCCCGTGGCGCGAGGGCAGTAGAATTACACGAAGGAGAACTTGTTTGCAGCGGCGCTTCTTCGTTGTGACGAGGGTAGGAGTGTACGCTGACGAGGTTCGTCAGCGTTTTTTCTTACCGCCACATCACCATAGGGAGGAGTATGTCCATGAGCCATTTCAACCCCAACCAGCATTTTGATGTTGAGAACTGGCGCGAACAGAAGATCGCCCAGCGCACCAAGGACGCGCTGGCAGCGCGGGACGCGGCGTTTGCCGAAAAGCACGCGGGCACGCCCCTGCGGGAGCTGGCGCTGTATCTGGCCCGGTGTGCCCGTACCCTGCGCCACAGTCCCGCCCCCTGCGAGGTAGACGGCGGCGCGTTCATCGAACAACGCTTCGGAAGCTGGGACGCAGCCCTGCGGACAGCGTGTCTGCTGCCCGCACGGACGATGAAGCTGAACAGCACGGCCCGCTACCGCAAGGAACGAGCCATACAGGAGTCGCTGTTTTTGGCGGAGCGTAAGGAGAAGAAGCGGCAGAAGCAGATCGAGAAGAACCTGCGGCAGGGCCAGCTGGCCCACGAAAAAGCCGTGAAGCGCCGCGCCCAGCGGGAGGCAGCCGAGGCCGAGAAAGCCGCCGCCGAAAAAGACACCACCCCTTGTCAAGCCGAGACAGTCTGAACGGAGACTGTCAGCTTTCCATAAGGGTGGGAGGGGAAAAGCCGCCCCTCCCACCTCCTCTCTTATCGCATACCCATCGGCTCGATACCGGCGGCGTGAACCGCCCTGATTCCTTTATCACGCCTATGGCGTTTGACATAGACAAAAACACAAAAAGAAGGAGGAAACGCGCCCGCCGCGGCGGCGGAGCGCGAAACGACGATCTATGAGAGCTGTAAAGAAGATCACAGCATTTCTGCTGGCGATGGTCATGGTGTTGAGCCTTATCCCGTCAGCCTTTGCCGCAGATGACGATTATTTCGATGTAACTTTTGACAATCAAGAGCCTGCGGCAGGTGATGAGATCACAGCCACGGTAACGCTGAAAAAACAGTTTGGAATGAACACTGTGAAAAGTCTGTCGTGGAGTTTTCGTTACAATAGTGATTATATGACCTGCACCAATGTGAACCTTAATGGGCAGACATTTAAATACAGTTTGAATGAAAAGAAGTCAGGCGAATATGCCAGCAACATCAGCTTTTATGAATACAGTGACACATCACACTGGACGAGCGTCCCCAAAGGCTTCAAATTTGAATTTACTTTTGAGGTCACGGACGAAGCGGCCGGGCAGGCGCTTAATACGTCGTTGGATTGCTATACGTATGGTAAAAAATTCAAACTGCTATCCTCTGAAGAAAACTTTTACAGCCTGACGGTAGCTGCCGGTACGGGGGAGCCCAGGCCCACCGCCACAGGCTACTCCGTCTCCATGGCCGCTGACCAGCAGGTCGCCGCCGGCAACACGGTGTCCATCCCCGTGACGGTCGCTTCTTCCAAGAAGAAAATCACAGGCTTCAACGCCTACGACATGACCTTTACCTATGACCCGGCGGCCCTGACCCTGAACACCACCTCCGACTCTGCCGCCAACCTGACGGTGGAGGACAACAACGGTACCGTCCGCGTCCGCCGCTACGGCGCTACCCAGGAGTTGGGCACGGCTCTGGCGCTGGAATTCACCGCCAACAAGGCCGCCTCCAGCACCGTGACGCTGACCAACGCCAAGTTCGACATCGACGCCAACTCCATCAACTTTGACGCTCCGGCTGCCGCCATCACCGACACCGACACCGCTGTGAAGGCCCTGTGGACGGTGACGCTGCCGGACGGCTTCCTCAGCACCGCGGCCAACGCCTCCACGCTGGTGGAGGACGGCGGGGACTTCACCTTCAAGGCCACGGATACCCACTATGAGTACTACCTGAACATCACCACCAACGGGGCTACCAGCATCAAGAAGATGGATAAGGCCACCTATACCATCAAGAATGTCACCGACAACGTGACGGTGACGGTGGACAATAAGATCGGCAAGACCTACACCATCAAGTTTGTGGCAGTGGACAGCACCACCACGGTGGAGGAGGACAAGGCCACGGTGGACGACCTGGTGGCATACAGCACCACGACTGTGCAGTACCCCAACGATTACCAGTTCACCGTGAAGTTCCCCGGCACGGGCTATGTGGTGTGGGTCGATATCGAGCCCTATAAAAACAACAAGAGCTATGTGCGGCAGGAGGACGGCGCCAAGCTGTATACCCTGAGCGGCGCATCCCTGGCGGGCGACGACAACAACGAGATCACCATCACGCTGACCAAGGCCAAGAACACCTCGATGCACAAGATCGAGGTGACCGACTCCGGCGCGGACGCTTTCAGCGAGAGCAACGCCAAGACGTTCTACACCGGCGAGAACTACACCTTCACGCTGAACAAGAACGACACGTACTATGACTACTCTATGCGTGTGTACTATGAGCGTCCGAAGAGCAGCTACGGCACCGAGAGTATCTACATGGAGTACAAGGACAACGGGGACGGCACATACACCATCATCGATATGCCCAATTATGATGTGACCATCCGCATCACCAAGACCGCCAAGGCCATCGACCCCGACGCGGTGGAGGTGCTGAAGTACCTGGAGCTGGACAACAAGACCGTGTTCATGGTGCGGGTGCGGGGCGCCCTGTCGGCGTACAACGCCGATGGGACAATCAGAATGATCGGCTTCACCTATGACGGGCAGAGAATGTATGTGCCCTCCTGCTACAAGCCGGGCACTGGCGAGAGCTACAGCGTCTATCTGGTGATCCTGAACAAGGGTGAGACGCTGACCAAGGAGGAGGCCACGGAGAAGCTGGGCGTCGTGACCAGCACCTCCCAGGAGTACCGAGACCACTACGTGGAGGTCGGCAGTGACGTGAACGAGGATGGCATCGGAGGCGTTGGCATCGACCGCCGTGACGTCAACGATGTGCAGCTGATCTACGACCTGTATAACGGCCTGTATGACAGCTTTGAGACGGTGAGTATGCGTAAGTTCCTGAAGGCCGATGTGAACGGCGACTGCTCGCTGGACTCTAAGGATGCCGTAAGGCTGGCCGGCCAGGTCATCGCGGGCTGAGTGAGCCATGAAGCAGCGAATTTTCACACGACTGCTGTGCCTCGTGCTGGTACTGGTGTGCGCCCTGCCCGCGCTGGCGTGGGCGGAGGACACCAGCCGCAGCTACGATTTTGACCTGTCCGTGGGTGGGCAGCAGGAGGTGCGCGCCGCCGCCGGTGAAACGGTGACGGTGACGCTGGTGCTCAAGCGCACGGACAAGGCCGAGAGCGCCGAGATGTACGGTATGCAGACGGAGATCCTCTACGACGACAGCTTTTTCAAGCTGGTGGAGGGCAGCATCATGACCGCCCCGGGCGTCCGCTGGTCGGACATGGGCCGCCGCACCGGCGGCAGGGCGTTCTACCTGAACTTCGTGTCCTTCTCCGGCGGTGAGCCGTGGGCGAGCGAGGTGACGGTGGGCAGCTTCCAGATGGAGGTCATCGGCACGAAGGGCGTTTCCAGCCTGACGCCGGAAAACAGCATCGTCTCCGTCCAGAGCGGTACGGACCACTACACCATGACCGACAATCCGGTGACGGTGATCGTCACCACCGACTGCACGGTGACGTTCGAGTCGGCGGGCGGCAGCGCGGTGCCGGCCCAGTCCGTGCAGTACGGCGAAAAGGTGAAGCGGCCCGCCGACCCCGTGCGGGAGGGGTATCATCTGACGGGATGGTACACCGACCTTGACCACACACGGGAGTGGGATTTCAAGAACGATGTGGTCAAAGGGAACATGACGCTGTACGCCGGATGGGCGGAGGGCGCTGCGCCTGCGGGCGGCGGCAGCCCCACGCTGTGGATCTGCCTTGCGGCGGCAGCGGCGGTGCTGGTGGTGCTGGTACTGCTGCTGACCGGCAAGCGGCGGGTGACGTTCCAGACCAACGGCGGCACGGCGCTGGAGACGGTGTATGTCAAGCGCGGCGGCGTGGTGGGACAGGTGCTGACGCCTGTGAAGCCCGGCGCGATGTTTGACGGCTGGTTCAGCGACGCGGCCTTCACAAAGCCGTGGGACGTGGAGCATGACGAGGTGCGCGGCAGCATGACGCTGTATGCGCGCTGGAGGTGAACGAATGAAGAAAAGACTATGCACGCTCCTGCTTGCACTGACGGTGCTGCTGTCCGCGCTGCCGATGACGGTATGGGCGGCTGATCCGTGTGTGGCAGTGAAGGCGGGCGCAGTCACCACCGGTGAGGTGGTGGCCGGCAACCTGCTGGAGATCAAGCTGGGAGACATTTTCCGGGACACGGACGGCCATACGCTGACCTACACGCTGACCAACGCAGCGCAACTCGGCATCCAGACAAAAATCTCCGGAACCAGCTTGTTTGTTTCGGAAAAAGACCCGGGCACTTATAACCCGATCGTCAAGGCCACCTGCGCGAACGGCAAGTCCATCACCGTGACCTTTACCATCACGGTGAAGGAAGCGCCTCACGGTCTGAACGCGCAGTACAACTACGATGAGTCGCCCGCCAAGGAGGTCACGGTGTATGTGACCATCTCCAACGACGGCGTACCCATCAGGGGCTACGACGGCACGGTGCTGTGCCACAAGGCCATCACAGTACCCTACTTCGATTTGGCGAACTACGGCTTGGAGGAGTTCTACCGCTATCACACCGAAAACGGTGAAGGCAAATACATCGACGAGAACATCGTGCAGCGGCCCACCGGCCTGCACCTGTACCTGTACCTGCTGGAGCGCTACTTCATCGGCCTGCCCGATGAGGAGTGCTGCAAGGGCAAGTACGACCGCGACAAGCTGGCGAGCTTTAAGCTGGGTGAAGATGTTTATTACATGGATGAAACACCGGCCTATACAGCCGATAGCTTTGCCGCTCTGACTATCACCGGCTCTCCCACCAGCCTGTATATGGCCAACTTCTGGGGTCATGACGAGAACCTGATGTACTACCGCAACCACTGCTATCCCTACATGAGTCCCGGCTGGGGCTCCACCTCCGACTACATTGTGCTGTCGGACGGGGACACGTGGGATGTGGCCATGTTCACCAACTGGAGCTTCTGGTCCAGCGGCGGTGCATTTACCTGCTTCGACCAGGACGCGTACAACGCCCGCCCCGGCATGGAGATGACGGTGAACACGCAGGCTTACGGCACGACCTTTGAGGGCAGCGACTTCTATCCCTTCTCAAACCTGGATGTGTTCCTGTATAACGACAAGTGGGAGCAAATCGAGCAGTACAAGGAAGCGGCTGACGGAAAGAGCACTTTCTCCTTCACCGCCCCCACGGAGGAGGGCACCTACTACCTCGTGGGCATGGACCCCAACCGGACGATCCCCAAGGACGACAGCGGCGGCACGAACTATGCCAAGATCGCACCGGCCACAGCCATCCTGAACGTGGCGGCGGACGCCGAGCTGGAGCGTCCCTTCCGGGACGCTGCCGTGAATGATGAAAAGCTGGCAGCAAAGAATACCAGCTACGAGGGCATCACCACGCTGACCAGCGCGGACGGCCAGACGACCTATAAGGAGGTGCCCAAGTACCATGTGACCGTGCCCGAGAGCGCAGAAACGGTGACCGTGACCTACAACAAGGACGTGGACATCCGTCACGACGGCGCCACGGTCTACGCCTATGAGGTGGAGTTCGCGGCGACTGCCGTGAACCGTGCGGCGGCGCAGGCAAGCGGGGCCATGGCCCTGCGGGAGGACTCCCTGCGGCTGGCCGTGAACCGTGCGGCGGCGCAGGCAAGCGGCTATACCCTCAAGCCCATCACGCTGGAGAACAGCTATACCCTCAATGCGGACGGCACGCAGACCGTGCTCATGCCGGTGACAGGGTATGTCCGCAACGAGGACGGCAGCGGCAAGGCGATCACGCTGAGTGCCCCCACTGACAAGAACTCCGCGCCCATCGCGCTGTTCACCTTCGAGTATGCCAAGACGGAGCCGGATGTGAAGTACGGCGATGTGGACGGGGATGGCTATGTTAAAGTGGCGGATGCACAACTGATCTGCCAGTTCATCCTGCACAACATTACTCTGACAGAGGCACAGCAGAAGGCGGCAGATGTCAGCGGCGATGGCAACATCACTGTGGCGGATGCACAGATCATCTGCCAGTATATCCTGCATAATATCACGGAATTCCCCGTTGAGAAAAATTCTTAAAATAGGAGGAATTGAGAGCAAATGAAAAAAATCATTTCTGTTCTGCTGACACTGGCGCTGGTGCTGAGCCTTGTACCCGCTGTCTTTGCCGCGGACGAACCCACGTTCAGCCTGAGCGCTGATAAAGAAACTGCCGGTGCGGGTGACACCGTGACTCTGACTGTCAACTTCAGCAACAATGGGACGATTCTGGAGATTGGCGGCCTGAATTTTGAAATCATCTACGATGAGGAAGCGTATACGTTCGTGTCCGCGACCCCCGCGAAAGCCTACAGACCCTATTTTGCCTCCAGTAGCGAAGGTACTTCCGCCGGTAATGGAAAGCTCCTTGTTGGTGGTATCATTACGACGACGGCTGACTATCCCATTGAGATGGAAGATGGTGAGTTAGCGACCTACACATTCAAGGCAAATGATGTTGCCGCTGAATCCGCTTCCTTCAAACTGGATGTCAAAGAACTGAATACCTTTGGTACTACACCGACACCCATTTCCAACAAGACGGAGAACGGTGAGCTGACCATCCCCGTGACGGGCGGCAGCGTGACGCCGGAGGGCTACAGCGTGTCCATTCCTGAGACGAAGTCGGTAACCACCGGTGAAACGGTGGAGATCCCCATCACCATCAGTGGCAAGGACTACAATGCCTATTCCATGCGCATCAGGTATTACACAGACGTCCTGGAGCTCCAGAATGAGGCCGTGAACAACGAGGGTTTCCGCCTGTCGGAATCGAAGGGCACGGATACTAATAAGAGACCGTTTTCGTCGATTACCCTGATACGCTACGGCGAGGTGGCAGAGCCTGGCGTGGCGCTGACCTTGAAGTTTACCGCCAAGGCACAGGGCACGACAGACGTGACCATCCTTAATGCCCGTGTGGATGAGCGCGCCAATTCCATCAGCTTCAACGCGCCGGACGCCACTATTACCAACGGAACGACTGCCGTCACTGTCAGCGGCTACACCGTGAGCCTGCCTGACGACTTCACCCGTACCGGTGCAGAGGGCACGGTGATCATGGAAGGCAAGGACCTGACCTTCGTTCCCAAAGACCCCAACTATGACTACACTGTCACCGTCACCGTCGGCGGCGTGGAAGTCACCCCCACCGTTGGCGAGGATGGCACTTACACCGTGGCGAACGTCAACGGCAACGTGGTCGTCACCAGCACCAAGACCCCCAAGAGTTTCAACGTCACTCTGGGCGCGGATACCACCGGTGCTACGACTGCTACTTACCAGACTGACTACACCTTCAAGCTGACCCCGGTAAAGGACTTTGTCTACAATGTGAAGGTGACCATCGGCGACAGGGCATACACCGACTTTGAGCGCAAGGTAAATGACGACGGCACCACCACCTACACCATCCCCGGTGCGGCTATCACCGGCGACATCGTCATCAACAGCAATAAGAAGGAGCGAGATCCGTACACCTTCCAGGTGACCTTCGAGGGCACCGGCATTGGTGACGTCTCCAATAATGCCAACACCGTTACGGAAAATGAATCCTATTCCTTCACCCTGACGAAGAAGGAAGGCTTTACCTACACCGTCTCCGCCACCATGGGCGGTACAGCTGTGGAGCTGACGGAAACTGCGGATGCCGAAAACGCGAATGTTGTTACCTATAGCATTGGCAAGGTCACCGGCGATCTGGTCATCACCGTCAACAAGGCGTCCACCCTGAACATGAATGTTGCCGTCTACAACTATGTGGAGCTGAATGACAAGACCGTGTTCCTGGTGACCGTGACCGGCACGCCCACAGAGGGTATGGCCTATGCCTACGGTGAGAACACCATGTACAAGACTACCGCTTACGGCGAGAATGTGTACAGCTGGCTGGTGATCGTGGACAAGAATGAGACATTTACTGTGGCTACGGCTGAGGCCAATATCACCCAGGCCAGCGCCACAGCCGAGGAAGTGAAGCAGAGCTACGATGTCAACGAGACTGGCGTGGTGGACATCAACGATGCTCAACTCACCTACGACATCTACAGCGGCAAGTATGCTGACTTTGAAAAGGTATCCGTGCGGAAGTTCCTGCGCGCGGATGTGACCAAAGATAAGGCCGTCAACTCCGCCGACGCTGTGGCCGTTGTGGCAAACTACAAGTAACACTGCATAAAGCAGAAAAGGCGAATACGTATAAAGATCAGCTTCCCCTCCCGCAAGGGAGGGGGAGCGATTCGCCGTATTTTGGGGATGCAGCGATGCCGCTGGTTTTCGGCGGCGGCGCTGTGTATCTAAAATGACATTCGGAGCATTTACGAGGAGATATATGAAAAGACGAGAGAAAATATTGAGCATCACGGGCCTGTTTTTGGCGCTGGTGATGATCGCGGGACTGGGCGCAACGCTGCTCAGCTCTACCCGCGCCGTGCCGGGCGATCCTATAGCGGGGCAGGCGTCACGGCTGTATCCGGAATCGCTGGAGGACTCCGACAGCACCCTGATGGGCCAGATGAGCCAGACCGGCGGCACGCCGCTGTCCGCGGAGGTGGACGCGCAGCAGCCGGACGATCCGCAAGAACCGGATCAACCGCAAGAACCGGATCAACCCCAAGAACCGGACAAACCGCAAGAACCGGATCAACCACAAGAACCAGACAAACCACAAGAACCGGACAAACCACAAGAACCAGACAAGCCCCAAGAGCCGGACAAACCGCAAGAACCGGATCAACCACAAGAGCCTGACCAGCCGCAAGAGCCGGACAAACCCCAAGAGCCGGACAAACCCCAAGAACCGGACAATCCACAGCAGCCAGATAAACCGCAAGAGCCGGATAATCCCCAGCAGCCGGATACGCCCCAAGAACCGGATCAACCGCAGAACCCGGATAACCCGGGCGGCGGGAAAGACCCCTCCGACGATAATGGCGGCAAGGACGACTCCGGCAACACCGGCGGCAATACCGGCGGCGACGACGGAAACGGCGGGCAGACCGGCGGCGATGGTGAGGACGGCAAGGACGATGATACGCCCCGCATCTATACCGATCTGCGGACGCAGACCATCCGTAAAAAGGACCTGCCGGACGGCAAGCTGTCCTTCGTGGCCTATCCGCTGGGTAAGGGCGAGAACCTGTATGTCCGTGTCCGTCTGATGAACAAGACGTATACGGGCAACGGACACCTGCTGACCTCCAGTGACGGGCAGAACTATCAGACACAGCTGGATCTGAACACAGAGAACACCTTCGTCCTGTCGCTGTACGACGGCAGCACGTTCCTGGGCAGTGTCCAGTACCGCGTCAGCTATTACGCGGATCTGGCCAGCGAGGATGAGCCGGACGTGGGCGATGGCCCGCCGTCCATCATGGCGTGGCTGAACAGCACGGAGCTGGGCAGCTCTCCCATCGAGGTGAAGGGCGACGGCGAGCTGACGGTCCGCGTCACCAGCCATCCCGACCTGGGCGCAAAGCCCATCTACTCCGACCAGATCGAGGTCACGCTGGACGGCAAGACCGTGGAGAAATTCAGCGGCGACCGTGAGCCGGAGTACAAGCTGTACTTCGCGCCGCCGCAGCGCGGCGACGTGGCCACACATATCATCCGTGTGCGGGCATGGGACGGACAGGGCAACTCCGCCATGCGCACCTACACCGTTACATACCACCAGATCAGCGAGGGTGACGACGCCGGTACGGTCACGGTAGTGCTGGATGCCACCACAGTGGGTATCGGCATTCTGGACAGCGGCGAGGTGGACATCAAAGAAGGCGACACGGTAGCCACGGCGGTGCTGCAGTTCCTGCGGGACTACGGTTATGAAGCCGATTATGCAGGTAATGCGGAGAGCAACTTCTATCTGCGCCGCATCATCAGCGGCGACATGGCCTACAACGCGGAGGTGCCGGAGCATCTCTGGACACTGATCCAGCGGGACGGCATCACCACCAACAGCAACTATGACCGCGACAGTCTGGGCGAGTTTGACTTCACCCAGGGCGCGGGCTGGATGTACTCCATCGGCGGCACGCTGTTCCCCGGACGCGGCATGAGCGACTACAAGGCAAGCGACGGCCTGACCATCTATCTCCGATTCACGCTGGCCTATGGCAAGGACGTGGGCGGCTATGAGTCGGCAGGCGGCAGCTACGGCAGCCTCAGCAGCTACTGCGGCCTGTGGGTAAATGGCTCGTATCAGCCGCTGAGCCACGATATGGAGGAAGTGGAGCGCGTAGAGCCCACGGAGACAGAGGACGGATATGTCCGCTATGTCTGCTCCAAGTGCCACGAGGAGAGCGAAGAAGTCCTGCCCGCCACCGGTAAAACAGACCCGGAACAGCCCGATCCGGAGCAGCCCGAACAGCCTGATCCCGGAAACACGGATAACCCCGATACTCCCGACCCGGGCGGCGGGGATAAGCCGAACCCGGGCGGTACGGATGATAAAGACCCCAGTGACCCCGGCACGACCGAACCGGATGACAAAGATCCGGATAAGCCGGACACAGGCAACTCGGGGACAGGTACAGAAACAGATACCACTGCGTAAATAACAGACCGCCGCTATGCGGCGGAGAGAGGTAGAGAAATGGAAAGAGTAACAGAGCAGCTCCAGCAGGAGATCAACAAAGTCGTTCTGGGCAAGGAGCAGATCGTCCGCAAGGTGCTGCTGGCCATCCTGGCACAGGGCCATGTGCTGCTGGAGGACGTGCCCGGCGTAGGAAAGACCACACTGGCCAAGGCGTTTTCCAAGACCCTGGGTCTGACGTCCCGGCGCATACAGTTCACCCCGGACACCATGCCCTCCGACATCATCGGCTTTTCCGTGTTTGACAAGAGCACCGGTGCGCTGAAATATCAGCCCGGCGCGATCATGACCAACCTGGTGCTGGCGGATGAGATCAACCGCACCTCCAGCAAGACCCAGTCTGCGCTGCTGGAGGCCATGGAGGAGATGCAGGTCACAGTGGACGGCGTGACCCATCCGCTGCCCGCGCCCTTTGTGGTGCTGGCAACACAGAACCCCGTGGGCTCTGCCGGTACGCAGATGCTGCCGCCCTCGCAGATGGACCGTTTCCTCATCAAGCTGAGCATGGGCTATCCCGACCGCGCCAGCACGGCGGCACTGCTGAAGGACCGGCATCACGCCGATCCGCTGGATGTCTGCCGCACGGTAACAGATCCCGCGTCTCTGGAAAAGAGCATCGGAGAGGCTATGTCCGTATTCGTGGCAGACCGTATCTATGACTATATCGCGGAGTTGGTGGAGGCCACCCGTAACAACGCCTATGTGACGTTGGGTGTCAGCCCCCGCGGCGCACTGGCAGTCTCCCGCGCCGCCAAGGCCAACGCCTATCTGGAGGGCCGCGACTATGTAACGCCGGACGATGTGTGCGCCGTGTTTCCGGACGTCTGCGCCCACCGTCTGGTGCTGGACGCCAAGGCGCGTCTGCATGAGTATACGGCGGAGCAGATCATCACGAACCTGCTGCAGACGGTGAAGAAGCCGGATGTGCGGGAGTTCTCTGCCAAATGAAGCACAGGATCATAGGCGGTGCGGCAACACTGGCGCTGCTGCTCGTGCTGTTGCTGCTCCTGCTGGCGGTGACAGGCTCTCCGTGGCCGCTGATGGGCATCATACTGCTGGTGCTGCTGCCTCTGGCCTCGTGGGGCATGAACCGCTATGTCCGCAAATATCTGCGGATTGATATGACACTGCCCACCACTACGTCCAAGAACGCGGCGGCGGAATGTGTCTTGCAGGTACATAACGGTGCGCGTCTGCCGGTGCTGCGGTACTTCTGTATCGTGACGGTACACAATGACCTGACCGGTGAGCGGGAGCATATCACCCTCACTGGCGGCGTACGCGCACACGGCAGCGGCACACACCGCTTCCTCTTACAGAGCCGCTATTGCGGGCGAATCACCGCCTCCGTGGATGCCATCACCCTGATGGATTATTTCGGCATCCTGCCCACAAGGGCGGAGGCGGTGGCTTTAGCGCGCACCACGGTGCTGCCGGAGCTGTTCCCCATGGAGGTCACGCTGCTGGCCAGCCCCTGCTATGCGGAGGACGGCACGGTGGCCAGGCGCGGCGAGGACCGCAGCGAGATGTTCCAGCTGCGGGAGTATCGTGCCGGTGACGACATCCGGCAGATTCACTGGAAGCTGTCGGCCAAGACAGACGAGTTGATCCTGCGTGAGGCCAGCCAGCCGGAGAGCCGTGAGCTGCTGCTGTTCTGGGACAAGCACATCACCGGCACACCAGCGCAGATGGACGCACTGGCGGAGGCTGCCTCTTCCGTGGCCGGCGCACTGGTGCGCGGCGGCGTGTCCTTTTCGCTCTGCTGGACAGAGCCGGATGATCTGCCTCTGCGGGACATCTCGGACGAGGCATCGCTGCTGCAGGCCGTGCCGGAGCTGGTACGGATGAGCGGCGGTATGGAGGGACGTATGCCGGAGCTGACATCGTTCAGCCGCGTACTGTATTTCGGCACACAGCCGGACGCGCAGCTCCAGACAGACCCGCGTGTGCATTTCCTGCTCTGTATGGATGCGGAGCAGGGCGGCAGTCCCGCTATGACTGTGTTCGCGGCGGAGACCATGCACGAGCGGCTGCAGCGATGGGAGGTTTGACAGATGCGGAGAGAACAAAGCGGACTGTACCTGACAGCCGGCAGCGCTCCGCGGACGGCGGGCCTCCGATTCCCATGGGGAGATATGGTGGTGGCCGTGGTACTGGCGGCGGGGACGTGCCTGCTGCTGCGGGAGCTGTTTCCCTCTGTCACCGAGCCGTGGTGGCTGCTGACACTGCTGACGCTGCCGCTGTGTGCAGCGCTTCTGCTGCTGTATGAGACGAAATGCGGGCCGTGGCTGCTGCCCTCCGGTGTGCTGGCACTATTGCTTTTATTCCTCGTGGGCAGGACGCCGGTGCTGTCCGGCTTCAGCTGCTTGGGCAATGATCTTCTGTCGCTGCTGACGGCCCGCACGGGACGTATTTATCTGGACTTTGCGGCGGCAGATCCCGACAGGGTCTACTGGGCGCTGATCCCGCTGCTGTTGCTCTGCGCCCTGTTGCTGAGCCGCGCCGTGTGGAGCGGACGGCTCTGGCTGGCGCTGCCCCTGCTGTTGCCTGCCTACGCCGCCATGCTGACGGGCCTTGCCCCTTGCGGCGTCTCCTGCGGTCTGCTGACGGCGGGCACGGTGCTGCTGATGATGCAGCACACCGCAAAGGCTGGAGAAGATGCGACGGGACTTACAGGGCGGCCTGTTCAACTGCTTCTGCCGCTGCTGTGTGCAGCGCTCTGCCTGTTGGCGGGATTGGCTGTAAAGGATGGCCTGTCCACGGAGCTGGCGGAGACAGTGGACCAGCGTATCCATGAGCGGCGCTATGATCAGACAACCAATTCCATGCCGGAGGGCGAACTGAAAAACCTGCCCGCATGGAATAGAAATGATACGCCGGCGCTGGAAATCACCATGGAGAAGCCCGGAAAGGTCTACCTGCGCGGACAGATCTATGAGGTCTATACCGGCAGCCGCTGGGAAGCGGCGGATACGAAAGACATGGCGGCATACGAGGAACTGTTTTACTGGCTGCATAAGGATGGCTTTTACGGCCAGAGCCAGATCGGAACGGCCTCCAGATGGGCGCTAACGGCGGCAGAGCCGCTGGACATGACGGTGAAGAACCTGACCGCCTGCGCGGCACATGGCTACTATCCCTATGCGCTGTACGGCAGCGGTCTGCTGGACGCGGCACAGATCGGTGATACCGGCCTGCCCGCAGCAGAGGAGCTGCGCTACCTCACCGGCAGCGTTCCGGAATGGTATCAGCTCCAGCGGGAGCTGGCCTCCGGCCAGGGCCGGCAGGAGATACAGAGCTATCTGGAGTTAGAGCAGGCTTACGCGGCCTATGTGAAGGCCATGGATCTGCAGCTGACGCAGGAAAGCTGGTCGGTGGTAAAGCGCCAGCTGTCCCTGCCGGAGGGATCTCGCACTATCTCTGAGATACGCAACATCATCTATGCCTATCTGGGAGAAAACCTGACTTACGACGAGACGGTGCGGACTGGTAACGGAAACGGTGATTTCCTGCAATATACGCTGGAAAAGAGCGGACGCGGCTACAGTGTCCACTACGCCACCGCTGCCGTGCTGATGCTGCGCTACATGGGTGTGCCCGCCCGCTATGTGGAAGGCTACTATCTCTCGGCAGAGCAGGCGGCGCGGTACGCAGCCGGTGAGCCTATTACCCTGACGGAGCAGAATGCTCACGCCTGGGCGGAATATTACGTCAGCGGTGTCGGCTTCGTGCCCTTTGAGGTAACGCCCGGCTACATCGACAACGAGGATGTGGACATCGGCGCCTCCATTGGGGACGGCGATACGGAGAACACCTATGTCAGCGAACAGCAGAAGTTCGTGGAGGTGGAGCAGCCGGAGGAACAGACGGAGCAGGAGCAGGACCGGGCCGTCTTCTCGCTGGAGGTCAAATACCTGCTGTGGCTGCTGCTTCTGCCGGTGCTGGCGCTTCTAATACTGATCATTGTGCGGCGAAAGCGTCTGCATAGAGCACTGCGTGCCATTGACGAGGCGGGCGATAAGGCTGCCATCGCCATGCGGTACGGCTATGCGGACTGTCTGCTGCACCACAGCACGGTGCAGCCCCCGGAGGGTGCGGCGGAAGCCGCCGCACTGAACCGCGAGGCACTGTTCAGCCCCCATGCCATGAACGCGGAACAGCGCCGCTGTGTGGATGATTATGCCGCCCGTGTCCTGACGGACTGCAAGGCAAGCTGGACGCTGTGGCAGAAAATACGATACAGGCTTTGGAACTGCCTGTACTGATAGGAGGAAAACGTATGAGAAAACGGATCACATCGCTCCTGCTGGGCGTGCTGCTGTTGTTGACCATGACGGTGACAGCCTTCGCCGCAGAGGGGCAGGCCGGTTCCTTCGTGTTCACGGCTATGAACGCCAACAGCACCATCGTGGAGCCGACCCGCGTTCCCTACAAGGCGGGACAGACCATAAAGGAAGCACTGGCCGATTCGGACATTGCGTTCGTGGGTCTGGAGCAGGGCTTCATCTACGAGATCAACGGTGTATCCGCCAACTATCTGCTCTATTACGATAATGGCGGATATAAACTGGGTGCCCAGGCTTCTTCCATCACTGCGCTTTGCGTCCATGTCAGCAGCACCTACTCTGATGATGCCATCAGGCTCATCAACCGTATGGCGGACTATCTGGATATGACGAACCATGTCCAGAACTACCCCGCGGCGGCCAATGCCTATGCGGCGGCACTGAAGGGCCTGCGTACCGCCACCGCGGAGTCGGCCACCACACTGCTGGACGGACTCAATAACGCCATTGCAGACTACGGAAAGCTGCTGGACGGCACGAAGTACACCGTTTCCGCCGCAGCCACGCAGAACGGTGCGTCTGTGTCCGCACCGGTGGTCACGCTGACGGATGCCTACGGCAATGTTACCACGGGCACAAACAGCGTACAGGTCATTGCGGGCGACTACAAATTCAGCGTGTCCGACGGCGGCTATAACCGCACGGATGGAACGCTGACGGTATCCGCTGACGCGCAGATCTCCGTGACGCTGCCCTATGGCCAGTGGTTCGGCAATATCCGCCTGCTGGGCAATGACGGAAAGCCGTTCCGCTATACGCAGGATAAGACAGCACACACTGCCCAGTACTGGATCAAGGATACGGCAGCGCCTCTGGGCAGCATCTACCTGAATGCGGCGATGGGAGATGTCCCTGACGCCGATACCACCTACCTTCGTACCATCTATGTCGGTACAAACGGCAAGGATATGTCCAGCACCGCCAGATCGTGGGACAGCACGGCCACCGGCCTGACCTATCTGGTGAAGCAGGGCATGGAGGGCCGCACCTTCACGCTGGAGGCGCAGTACAAGGCTGCGGACGGCTATACACAGGTGCAGTCCTACGCGGTCGCCGTGACCCGCGTTCCCACACTGGCGTCGCTGTCCGTGACGGCGGAGGGCACAAAGTTGCCTCTTACCTTCGAGCCCACCACGACGTCGTACAGCCTGACGACGGTCTCCTCTGCGCTGGACATCGCGGCCACGCCATTCGGTGAGGACTATACGGTGACGGGTACGGGCACGGCGTCCCTTGAGGGCGATACGCTGACCCACAGCATACAGGTCGCCGCACCCAACGGGGAGCAGAACACCTACACCCTGTGTGTGCAGAAGGTAGCCTCTGTACCGGTGACACTGACGATCCCCACCGGCACGAACGTGCAGGTGCTCAACGGCGCAGGCTCGGAGATCGCGCCGGTCAGCGGCGTGTACCACCTTGTGCCGGGGGAGACATATACCTGCATCGCCACCAAGAATACATGGTATCACACGCAGACCGCATTCACGGCCTCCAGCGGCCTGAAGGTATCTGTACCCGAGCCCGACACCACAGACGGCCTGAAAGCCCTGGCGCTGTACAGCGGCACCTCTGCCAGTAACCGCCAGCCATATAAGGCTGATAAGACTTTTGCTGCCGCCGCGCACAGCTACAGCTATACTGTCACTGACTTCAACAGCAAGGCGGCTATACAGGCCACCGCCGCGGACACGGATGCTGTGATCACAGCGCTGTACCGTTCCCAGAGCACCGTGCCGGAGATCCATGATGTAGAGACATCGGTCACGATCACCCAGCCGGTGAATACCGCGAAGAAGGCTGACAACCTGAGCAGCCTTGTGGCCAAGGCGGGCTACGGACAGGATCTGACCATCCGCGTCAGCAAGACGGTGGGCGATGTCACCTATTATCAGGACTACGAGATGCGGCTGGTCCGCCAACTGCATCTGGCGGGATTGACCGCAGCGACCAAGGATGAGCAACTTCCCTTCGTGACAGCCTCCGGCGGCACGACAAAGTTTGACCGCGACAATACCGATTACTACGTCAAGGTTGACAGAGAGACCACCGCGCTCTATATCTCCGGCACTTATCCCAATAGCAGCACGGACACCTCCTGCTGCGGCGGGTATTATGCCAAGGTCAACGGTGTGCGCTATGATATGCTGGAGAGTGTGAAAGCGGCGCTGAATACAGAACTCTACAACGAGGACATTCCTGTGCAGGTCTGCCATGCGGACACCGACAGCATCGAGCTGACCTACACCGTCCATGTTCAGAAGAGCGACCCCATCCAGCTGACCGTCCAAACGACCCCAGCGGATGCCACGGTGTTCCTGACCAATGAGCTCAATGGCAAACGCATCGTAGAGAAGAACGGCACCTACAGTCTGACACCCGGCGGCAGCTACAGCTACATCGTGACCTGCACCGGCTATGTCGGCCAGAAGGTGACGGACTACACCGCTCCCGACAAGGACGGCACGCTGACCATTACGCTGGAGAAGGCACCGGCCAACGACGCGCTTATCAACTTCGACTCCGCGTGGCCGCATCTGCGCCAGAACAATGAGAACAACGGCGTGGTGGACTACAAGACACCGGTCTACGCCAAGGATGCCGAACTGTACTGGGCTACCTCCATCGGCTCAGGCTACGACGTCAATGCCTGCGGATGCCCCATTCTGGTGAATGGCGCCATCTATACCTATTCCGGCTCTCGGATCTATAAAGTGGACGCCATCTCCGGTGAGATACTCATCAACAAGCCCATGGACCATAACTCCAGCTTCGCCATCAACCCGCCCACCTATGCCAACGGCATGATCTTTGTGGGCCTGTCTGACGGCACGATCCAGGCGTTCGACGCCAATACCCTGGACTCCCTGTGGATCTATCGGGACTCCATCGGCGGTCAGCCCAACAGCTCCATCGTCTATCATGACGGCTATATCTACACCGGCTTCTGGGTAGGCGAGATCAACGAGGCCCACTATGTGTGCCTGAGCGCCACCGACGAAGACCCCACGCAGACGATGGAAGAAAAGCTCCCCACATGGTACTACACCAGTAAGGGCGGCTTCTATTGGGCCGGTGCCTATGTGTGCGACGACTTCCTGCTGATCGGCACGGATGACGGCGCTTCCGGCTACACCACCGGCAAGCCCAGCCTGCTGTCCTTTGACCCCAAGACCGGCGAACTGCTGTCCTCCTACAAGATGAATGTGACCGGCGACATCCGCAGCTCTATCACCCATTACAAAGGCAAGTATTACTTCACCAGCAAGGGCGGATACTTCTTCGAGGCCAGCGTGGATGCAAAGGGCAAAATCGAGTCTGTCCGCACGCTGAAGCTCTACAACTACGCGGACGACCCCACCAACCCGGCCATGTCCACCTGCACGCCTACCATCTATAATGGGCGGGCCTATATCGGTATCTCCGGCACGGCGCAGTTCGGCGCGTACAGCGGCCATAACCTGACGGTCATCGATATTCCCAACTGGGAGATCGCCTACACGGTGCGTACCCACGGCTATCCCCAGACCAGCGGTGTCCTGACCACAGCCTATGAGGAGGAGACCGGATGCGTCTATGTGTACTTCTTCGATAACTTCACCCCCGGTAAGCTCCGTGTGCTGGAGGACAAGCCCGGCCAAACCGAGGTGTCTCTGAAGACCATGGAGACCTACACGGCCAGCGGCCAGACGGAGACCTATACGACGCCCTACAACATCTTCACGCCCAGCGGCGCACAGGCCCAGTATGCCATTTGCAGCCCCATCATGGATGAGTACGGCACGATCTACTTCAAAAACGACTCCGCCTACCTGATGGCCGTGGGCAGCACCATTGAACGCATCGAAGTCACGAAGCTGCCGGACAAGACGGAATACAAGGAGAAAGAAACCTTCGACCCCATCGGCATGGAGGTGACAGCCTACTACGCCAACGGCAAGACCCGTGACGTAACGGAGTACGTCACATGGTCTGAGCAGCCGCTGACTGCCAATGACACCGATTTTCAGATCACCTTCCCCTACGCGATGTACCGGAACGAGGAGAACAGCGACACGTTGGAGATGACATACGGTGTCCAGTGCGATAAGCCTATGACCACTGTGACCTTGACCATTACCGGCGGGGAAGAAGTGAACTACGGCGACGTTAATGGTGATGGCGACATCAAGGTCGCGGACGCTCAACTGATTTGCCAGTTCATCCTGCACAACATTACTCTGACAGAGGCACAGCAGAAGGCGGCAGATGTCAGCGGCGACGGCAACATCACCGTAGCGGATGCACAGATTATCTGCCAGTATATCCTGCATAATATCGCGGAGTTCCCAGCTGCATCTGCTGCACCCAAGTCATAATCAAGACCGCTTACCCACCGTGCATACCGCGCGGTGGGTAAGCCGCACTGACGGCAAAAAAACATTTCTGCAAGGAGAAGATACCTATGAAGAAACATTCCATTGCGCTGCTGCTCCTGCTGGTGCTGCTGACCGGCTGCGGCGCAAAGACAGAGGAAGCACCATGGCAGACTGCCTACCGTGAAACGGGTAAATATCTACAAGAGCAAGATACGCTTTCCGCAGGCTCTGTCGGCGGCGAGTGGGCGGTGATCGGCCTGAGCCGTGCAGGGCTGCTCACGGACAAAACGGCTGTGGCGTATGAGCAGACTGCCGCGGACTACGCCGCGGGCGCGGTGTCCGGTCGGCTCGACCGCGCGAAGTCCACGGAAAACTCCCGCACCATCCTCGGCCTGACAGCGGCCGGATACAATGCCGCCGCTGTGGCGGGTGTTGATTTGACATCTGGACTGTCCGATATGAACTATCTCCGCATTCAGGGACTCAACGGTCCTATCTGGGCGTTGATCGCGCTGGACTGCCACGGCTATGATATTCCGCAATGTGCAGAGGGCGGGGAGCAGACCACCCGCGCGGGCCTCGTGGCGGAAATACTGACTTCCCAGTGCAGTGACGGAGGCTGGACGCTGGCGGGTGATACCGCCGATGTGGACATGAGCGCCATGGCTCTGACGGCGCTGGCGGCCTATAAAGAAGATGATGAAGTCAAGGCCGCAGTCGACGCGGCGCTGGTATATCTGTCCGATGCCCAACAGGAGGACGGAGGCTTCATCAGTTGGGGAGAGCCCAACAGTGAGTCCTGTTCTCAGGTGATCGTGGCGCTGACGGCCTTGGGTATTGACCCCACCTCAGATGAACGTTTCATCAAGGAGGGCGGCACGGTGTTGGATGCGCTGTGTGCTTTTGCCTGCGAGGGCGGCGGTTTCCGTCACAGCAGCGATCAGGCTGAGCCGGACGGCATGGCCACTGAGCAGGGCTTCTACGCACTGGCCGCCTATGATCGCTTCCGGCAGGGGAAGACACGCCTATTTGACATGACGGATATTGAGGTGAAGTGATATGCGGCGCTTCAAACCCCTGTGTGCATTGCTTCTGACACTGCTCCTGCTGACCTGTGCCGCCTGCGGGCAGCAGGCGGCACAGCCGGAGGATACCGGCGACAAGGATCAGTACATGACCGACCCGGTGCCGGAAGGAAAACCGGCACCTGTAGAGCCGCAGGACAGCGATGTGGATGCGGACACAAAGTATACCTGCACTATATCCATCTCCTGCGAGACGATTCTGGACAATATGGATAAGTGTGCTGAGAGCAAGAAAGCCCTTGTACCGGAGGACGGTATCATCCTTCCAGCCACAGAGGTAACGTTCAGCGACGGCGAAAGTGTCTACGATGTACTGCAGCGTGTCTGCAAGGCAAATAAGATACACATGGAGTCCAGCTTTACGCCGGTGTATAACAGTGCCTATATCGAGGGTATTCACAATCTGTACGAGTTTGATGTAGGGAAGCTCTCCGGCTGGATGTATGCCGTCAACGGGTGGTTTCCAAATTATGGTTGCTCCCTTTACCAGCTTAAGGACGGCGATGTGGTGGAGTGGTGCTATACCTGCGATCTGGGAGAAGATCTCGGCAGTGGTATGGGAGGATAATGGAGGCACCAGGATATAGAAAACGCTGATATAGGAAGCGGAGTTCCCGGAACACATTGGCCTCTGGAGATATTCGAGAGGCCGCCTAACCATGCGACCAGACAACACAACAAAACGGACAAAAAGCCAAGGATGGCCCTTTGCGGCCATCCTTGGCTTTTTGTCCGCTTTTCATTATGCGGATACCAATTTCATTGCCGTGCCCCACCGTTTTCACCATTTGAGAAATCTTTAGGAGTTTTGATGAAACGGAGGTAGCGAAATGCACTTTGACCGAAAATCATATGGGGCAAGGATCCGGCAGCTGCGGATCAGCAAGAGGCTCACACAGGAACAGCTTGCGGAGAAAATGCACGTGACCGGAACTTACATCGTGAAAATTGAAAGCAGCCAAAGGACTGGTTCTGTTGAGCTTGCAGTGGAGCTGGCAAGCTGTTTTGGTATTTCGCTGGACTATCTCTTGCTGAGCGCGGAATGTAATGACAAGAAACGACTCCTGCAAACCGTGATAGCATTCCTTTCTGAACTGGAGGCAGGCGTTTGAAACCTGACAAAGAGGGTAAGAAACCTGCCATCTTGTCTCTGTTGCAGCGAGATCGTCCGAGGTACAATTACACCAGAGCCAATGATAACGGCTTGATTGTACCTTGAAAAACGCCATACGGCTATATCCGGCAACTGGATCACATCAGCAGATGAGCCTCCGTAAAAAAGGGGACAGCGATGCGGAGAACGCGCCATGACCACCTGCACGGGAAGCTCCCGTGTCAATGCAGGTCCCAAATCGGAAGGTGCCCAGCGATACCCGTTCATCCAAAAGCAGCCGCGGCAGGCTGTCTCGCCATGACCTCATCTGCCTACAATGGTACTTCTGCATAGCGACAGATACAAGCAATCGGTGCAGCTCGGAGAGATCCTCGGAGGGGTGCAATTCCCATGTGCGGCGCCAGCCGCAGACCAGTTGACCGCCCAACAGTCCGGGAAGTAGTGTCGAATAGGACTGGACAAACGACAGAAACGGCGTGGGTCGTTCCGGGAAACCGGGGCGGCCCCGCCACGACCTTTGCCTGATGGCAGAAACGCGGGTGCTGCATTTTCTCTCTCTCCCTCACATACCTACTACCTATACTCCTATTACCCCTTTCCGCAGCATCCGTGTTTGTGCCATCAGAAAACGGATATAAGGAGAAAACTATGCAGGACAAGAACGTTGATTTTTGCGGCATCCTGAACCTTTTGGCCGCGCTGAAACGAGCCGGTTTTCCCAAGACGGAACTGGAGCAAGTCGCTGTGCGTATCGCCGTGCAGACCGGCGCGACGATCCCTATTTCTTTCTGAATTTCTTCGCAAAAAGCAGTAGCTTTAACAAGGTGACTATGGTATGTTGTGTTGCTACAAGGAGGAGGTGAACAGTCACGGAAGAAAAAAATATCAACGGAAACCTTGCCCTGAATGGCAAGGAGCGACGGGTCATCAGGATCGAGGCCACCCGTGAGAGGGATGCACAGAAGCTGCGGGTGGCAGCTTACTGCCGTGTCAGCTCCTCCTCGGAGGATCAGCTAAATTCCTTCGCGGCTCAGAACATCCACTATGCGCAGTACATCACCGAGCATGATGATTGGCGGCTGGTGGACATCTATGCCGACGAGGGCATCACCGGCACCTCAGTGGAGAAGCGAGATGACTTCAAACGGATGCTGGCTGACAGCGAACGCGGACTCATCGACCGCATTCTGGTCAAGTCCATCTCTCGCTTCGCTCGCAACACGTCGGAGTGTCTGGAAGCCATTCGACAGTTCCGTGCCAACGGAACGACTATCTTCTTCGAGAAAGAAAACATCGATACGGCGCGGATGTCTTCCGAACTGATGACCGCCCTGTATGCAGCCTTCGCGCAGGCAGAGAGCGAGTCCATCTCCGGCAATATACGCTGGAGCTACCAGAAACGGATAGAGCGTGAGGAGTTCAGCACCTACAGTGCCCCGCTGGGCTATGACCTTGTAGGTGGTAAGCTTGTTATCAATGAAAAAGAAGCCAACGTCGTGCGGGAAATATTTGATATGTACTTAAACGGCATGAACTCCGAAGAAATTGCTCATAAAATGAATGCACAGGATACGCTATCAATCAGCTGGAGAAGGCAGCGAATAGAATATATATTGAAAAACGAAAAGTACAAGGGTGATGCCATACTACAGAAATCCTACACAACGGAATCTTTTCCACGAAAACGCAAAAATAACCACGGAGAAAGGAATGCGTATTACATGGAAGATTCCCATGCAGCGATCGTATCAGACGTGGACTTTGAAACTGTACAGAAGATTCGAGCAGGACATAGACGCAGTACAGGAATAACAAATACGGTATTGCGTGGAACACTATACTGTTGCTGTGAAAGTCCGCTACGAATGCGTATGTCAGGGCAGTCTGTGTATTGGGTATGTATTCGGCACAGCCACAATGCATCAGCCTGTCCCATTACCCAGATCCCCGAAGTCCAAATACAACAAGCCTTCCTCCGGCTGTACTACAACCTCAAGCATCAGGGCAGCCACATTCTGCCCGACCTCATTACCAACCTCCAGTCTATCCGTGAACGGAAATTCCTCTGGAGCGTGGATGTCATTGAGCTGAACAAACAAATAGCGGAACTTACCAGTCAGAATCAACTGCTGACCACTCTGAGAGAAAGCGGCTGCGTTGATCCTGACATTTTTATATCCAAGAGCAATGCGCTGACCGAACAGCTCTGCGCCGCCAAACAAGCCAAAGGCAGGATCCTCAACCAAGACGGTGATGATACCATCCCCTGCACCCAGGAGCTCATCACCATCCTCAAAAGAGGGCCTGAAACGCTGCATGACTTTGACGGGGAGCTGTTCGGTCAGCTTATTGACAAGGTCATCATCGAAAGCAACACCAGCCTGCGGTTCCGCCTGAAAAATGGGCTGGAGCTGCGGGAGAGCATAGAAAGGACGGTGCGGTAATGGGCAACAGAAAGCTGCCCTTCGGGTACAAGATGGTCATGGGAGAGATAATCATTCACCCGCAGGAGGCACAGGCGGTGCAGAGCATCTATGCTCGCTATCTGGCCGGGGCATCCTTCAACGACATCACCGACCACCTGAAAGAAAAAGGCCCATCCTACGACGCGGACAAGCCCTGGAACAAGAATATGGTGGCCCGTATTCTGGAAGACAGCCGCTACACTGGCACAGACCGTTTCCCGGCTATCCTCGACGCAGATCAAATGAAGGAAACCACCCAGCGCCGGTCAGAGCGTAAGCCTGCGGTGCAGATAACCGAAGCGCAGAAGACGCTGCGCCGCCTGTGCAACGGCAGGCCCAGCACGGCGGTGGAGTCACAGGTACTGTCTCTGCTGAACGGCCTTACGGCAGCGCCGGAGCAAATCAAACCGCAGCCGCAGACAGTCAACCGTGGTGAGCTGGCCGAAATGGAGCGGCGATTTTCCGCAGCACTCACCACCAGCCCGGTGGATGAGAACAACGCTAAGGAGCTCGCCCTGCGGCTGGCAGGACTGCAATATAACGCCATCGGCAGCAGCGAGTACGAAAGCCAACGACTGCGGCATCTGTTCATCGCCGCCGTACCAATGGCAGAGATCGATGCCGAATTACTGAAAAGTACCGTGTCACAGATCTATGTCAAAAAGGGGCAGGCCAGCCTGTTGCTGAAAAACGGCCAGATCATCGAGAGGAGCCAGTGAACGTGGGAGAGAACAAGCCGAAGGTGATCGTGATACCCGCCGCGCCAAAGAACACAGGGCCTGCCGAGCAGCGGCAGCTTCGGGTGGCGGCCTACTGCCGGGTATCCACCAAAGAGGAGGATCAACTCAACAGCTACGAGGCGCAGAAAAACTACTACACCGATAAGATCATGGAGAATAAGTCGTGGACGATGGCCGACATCTTTGCGGATGAGGGCATCACCGGTACTTCGGCCAAGAAACGGGCAGACTTCATGCGGATGATGAAATGGTGTAAGCAGGGCAAGATCGACCTGATCCTCACCAAGTCTGTCTCCCGCTTCGCCCGCAACACGGTGGACTGCCTGAACTACGTCCGAATGCTGAAGGCGCAGGGCATCGCAGTCTATTTTGAAAAAGAAAACATCAACTCCATGGACGAGTCCACAGAGCTGATGCTGACCATGATGGGGGCCTTCGCCCAGGCGGAGAGCGAGTCCATCTCCGGCAATATCCAGGCGGGCAAGCGCTACGCCATGCAGCGCGGTGAGGCTACCATTAACTACCACAATCTGTACGCCTATGAGAAAGGACCGGATGGTAAGCCACGGGCCATTCCAGAACAGGCCGAGGTGGTAAAAGAAATATATGCCCACTACCTCCGGGGAGACAGCCTTCCTATGATTTGCAGATACTTGGAGGCACAGCATATTCCCAACATCCGTGGAGGAACGACATGGGGACACTCGGCAGTGCGCGGCATCCTCTCCAACGAGAAATATGTAGGTGATGTCCTGATGCAAAAGACCTTCCGACAGGACTGCATCAGCCGCAAGACCATCCGAAACACAGGGCAGCGCCCCATGTATCTGGTGCAAAACAATCATGAAGCAATCATAGACCGCAAGACATATGACGCCGCTCAGACAGAACTGGCTCGTCGTACCGCTATAAAGGGTACCACAGAGAAAAGTACCCCCAGCGGCAGAAGCAGCTATATGCCCATGTACGCTTTGTCAGAGCGTGTGTTCTGCGGTGAATGCGGTACACGCTACCGCCGCTGCACATGGGTCAACAAGGGGAAGAAGCACATCGTTTGGCGCTGCGTCAGCCGCATTGACTACGGCAAGAAATACTGCCATACCTCACCCTCCGTGGATGAACAGCAGCTTCAGCAGGCCATCCTGCGGGCTATTAACAGCGTAATGTCGGACAAGCCCACACTGGTGCGGCAGGTCACGGAAAATCTACAGGTGGTGATACATCCCAACCGAAGCGGAGAACTTACCATTGCAGAGATCGACCATCAACTGGAAACGCTGGCACAAGAATTTGACGCCGCCTTCGCAACTGCGGCCACGGGCAACGCTGCAGACTATAGCGAACGATTCAAGATGATCCTTACTCAGCAAACGGAACTGAAGGCCAAGCGTGCCGAACTGGAGCGACAGCAAGCAGAAGATGCGGAACTGGCCAGCCACATGGAACTGGCCGCAGATACTCTGGAGCAGGCCGGTACCGCTATTACTGAATGGGACGAATACCAAATTCGTGCGTTGGTAGAGTCGGTCAGGATATTATCCAAAGATGAAATACTGGTGCGGCTGAAAAGCGGAATTGAGAAAATTGAAAGAT
>ENA-OUQG01000266-OUQG01000266.1-human-gut-metagenome-genome-assembly--contig:-NODE-266-length-34128-cov-20.919584_pt1 | contig 34128 bp, 50 predicted proteins | sample MGYA00237943_ERZ548823 | MGnify/ENA primary metagenome ERZ548823 (study PRJEB26490, sample SAMN05194731) | human gut metagenome | biome: terrestrial biome; feature: human-associated habitat; material... | reverse complement strand
GCATCACCTCCACGCCGGAGCGCTCCAGAGCGGCCTTGCAAGCCTCTGCAATGCGCCCGCACTGGATGGCCTCGGTGGTGCCGCCCACCGCGTAGGTGTTCCGCCGCTGGTCGCTGGGGGACAGGTATACCCGCTTAGCCATAATCACTTGTCCCCCTTCAGCTGCTTGCCGATCTGGTCGATGCCGGTGGCCGCAAGGCCGCTGACGATGCCCACAGCGGCGCTGGTGATGTAGTCGCTGGCCGGGTAGTCCGGGATGACGAACATACCCGCGATGCCCAGCAGCAGGCCGCACAGGCCCATGATCACCGGGATCCATTTGTTGTCGAGGCCGCTGGCCTTGACGCCCATGCCGATGAGATAGCAGATGACGGTGATAGCCGCCACGCTTGCGATGCCCAGAGATGCGATATCCATAGTTCAATTTCCTTTCCGGCCTTATTTGGCCTGTCCGTGGTTTTCGTTTTCCAAATCTGCGATGCGGTGGTTGATGACCTTGATCTGCTCCTCCACCACTGGCATGCGCCGCGCGAAATTGTTGTGCTCCCGGACCTCCCGGGTCAGCTCCTCGATCTTGGTCTCCGTCACGGCCTGCGTCCTGCGGTTGCTGACCAGCACGCCGCACAGACTCAGCATCCCCGTGATGACCGCCACGATGATCGCCTCCGTCACACGCTCACCTCCTGCTCCTCGCCGTATGCCGCCGCGACCATGACAGTCAGCTCCTTGTACTCCGACTCCGTGAGACGGCCCACGGCGAAAAACACGTCGCACTTGTCCTGTGCCTCCGCCTTGGTGGTGTAGAACCGCTTGCCGATGAGCTTCTTCATGATCTTAAACATTGTCGATGACCTCCATATCTGCGTCGTATGTCTCCTGCACGGCTTCGCCCAGAAGCGTGGTAAGCTCTGCGGCCTCCTCGTTCGCAGCGGTCAGCTGCGTCTTGACCTCCTCGCCGTCCCGGAAGAACTTGCCGTCGGTGTAGGTGTCGCCCGCCACAACGGGCAGATCTCCCAGCTCGACGGCATTCGGGAACTCCGGTGCGTTTTTGGCAGCCAGCCAGATGACGTTGGTCACAACGCCGTCCTCAACCAGTGCGTAGTTGGATACAAGATTGTGATTTTCTACTGCATACATTTTGTTTCTCCTTACTCAGCGATGATTGCGTACGCAAACTATACCAGAACCACCGACTGCTTTTTGCTCTTCCCACCATGTAGCAGGAGAACTACCTCCCCCACCGCCGCCTGTATTAGCGACTCCAGGACTTCCACTACCTGAATTTATTTTTGCCCCGTTACCACCGCCGCCTTCACCACCGCTAGAGCCACTTATACCATAGCCACCTCCACCGCCACCCCCAGCATACAGTGGGTTTCCATACTCACCGAATTCAGCGGTTGTGGTGCCTTGGCCTTTTCCTGAAGTGTATGTTCCGTTACCATTACCACCGTTACTACCACCACCATAGCTGGAATTATGTTCAGTAATACAGGCCCCTCCTCCAGAGCCCCCATCGCTACCTATGCCAGAGTAACTATTTGCCCCACCATAACCACCAGAAGCACTACAAGTTAGAATGCTAGACGTACCTCCTTGTGCTTGGGTTGAAGAATGAACCACTGCTCCACCAGCGCCAATAGTTATGGGTATCCCTAACCCAACAGAAATAGTTAAGTTTTTTACTGTGTTAGTGTATCCACCCCCGCCCCCACCAGCAGCGACGGAGCTGCCATTGTAATGGTTTCCTGCCCCGCCACCACCTACACAGAAAGCGTCAATAGCAGAGGCATCACCTTTGTCTGTGACCGTGAGCGTTCCGGAGGTCTTGAACCGAATGATAAAGTCGCCGCCGAGATCGCCTTCCACATCGTATGCTCCGGTATAGGTAAACTCGAAAGCCCCGGAGTAAACGAGAACGTTGTTGAAATACACCTTTTTAGCTTTCGCACCGTTCCAGTAGACGTTCCCGACTTTGCCGTTGTTGATATAAAGGTTCTTCGGCATAGTTCATCACTCCTTATCCTTGCAGGTACAGGTTCGTACCATCCCAGCTTGCTTTCTTGACCACATTTGTAAGGAGGCTGTTTACCTCGCTCTCGGTGTAGTAGCGGTCGTCGTGGGTGTGTCCGGTGCCCGACTTACCAGACAGCTTCGTGTCCATCTCACTCTCGGTGTAGTAGCGGTCGTCGTGGGTGTGGCTCGACGTCGCCGCGCCCACATCCTTTGCGACGAGCGTCACGTTCCCGGTCTCGTCCGGTGCCTTTCCGTTGACGGATACCGTTGTGCCGGGGTCGCCCTTGTCCCCCTTGGGGCCGGTGGGGCCCTGCGGGCCTTCCGGGCCTTGGATGCCCTGCTTTCCCTGCGGGCCCTGCACACCCTGCGGTCCCTCCGGCCCGCGTTCACCCTGCACGCCTTGTATGCCCTGCTCGCCCTGTGGGCCTTGCTCTCCCTGCGGACCCTTCAAGCCGCCCAGATCATCCCAAATACCCTTGTCCGCGTTCCAGTTGAAAATGGTGTTTCTGGCAGCCGTTCCCACGGCGTAGGCATCGCCCACGCTGCCCGTGGGATGCGCTTCCAGCAGCTCTTGCAGCGTGGCGTACATACCCTTAATTGCAAAGCTGCGTCCGTCCGCGCCGTCTCGTCCAGGCTCACCCTGTACGCCCTGCGGACCTTGCGGGCCTTGCGCACCCTGTACGCCGCGCTGGCCCTGCGCACCCTGTACACCCTGCACACCTTGTATGCCCTGCGGCCCTCGGATGTTGCGCGGCGCAGGAACATCCACAGGCGGATCCTGTACACTCCACGACATCACGCCCTCGCCGTCCACATTGGGTACCAGCACCTGCCCTCGGTCGCCCTTTTCGCCCTTTTGGCCTTGGATACCCTGTGCGCCCTGCGGCCCGGTAGCGCCGGTGTCGCCCTTCACGCCCTGCACAATGGTATAGGTGCCGTCGTCCGTCACTTCGCTGTTGGCAAACTTTAACCGGCTGCGCTGGGGAAGCAGCCCCCCGTTCTTGTCGTAGATCAGATGCCCGGAGGATGCCACCTCCGTCCAACTACTCCCATCCGCCGACACCTCGATGTGCTGGTCGGCATTCAGCCGAATGTAGCGGATGTTCTTACTACCGTACTGCACCAGCGTTTCCGCGCCCAATACAATAAGGGCATCTATGAGCCCGTTGAGTCCCTCTTTGACAGGCCCTGCGGTGAGCCTGTCAAAGACTTTCTTGTTCTCCTCAGCCGTGCCGCTGAGCTGATTCGGTGCCGCCTGTACGCCCTTGCTTGAAATATCAGCGTCTGTCACCTTAAAATCGTTAAGTGCCATACTCTCACCTCATCTCTTGTAATTCCCGCCGGACTCCTTCCACTGCACGCCGAAGGCATACAGGCCGAAGGGCTCGTTCAGCTCGTTGTTGCGCAGGCGGAAGCTCACCTTGTCCACCTTTTTCAGCTTCACCTTGCCGTACAGCGTGCGCGGGGTCTTGTCCGCCGAGAAGCTGAGCTTCTCAAAATCCACATAGTTGAAATCGAAATGCCGGGCCTTGCCCTTGGCATCGAACACCTGCTGCCAGATGCCCCGCACCCGGGCGTGGACCTTTACGCCCGTCACCGTGGAGGCCGCCAGCCTCACCGCAATGCCCGTGAAGGTCTTCACATGGAAAAACAGCTCGCCGTCGTAGTCCGCTGTCTCCCAGTAGGCGTCGATGGCCGCGCCGTCGTCGTTATAGGCCCCCGGGTTTTCCACCTGCCGGCTGAACCGGCACAGGCGGCCGTCCGCCGTGCCGAAGCACAGGGCGCCCTCTGCATCGGTGAATGCCACCCGCGCCGGGATGTCCGGCCAGCAGTAGCACTCGTACTGGAAGCTGGAATACGGGCTGTTCCGCTCGTAGGTCTTCTGCTGCAGATCCAGCAGGTACAGGGTTCCGTCCAGCGCCAGCGCATAGAAGTCGCCGTAGATGCAGGCGCTGGCGGCGGATCTGCCTGCCGCCGCCCGGATGGCGCTGCCAATGTAGTAGCTCCGCTCCTGACTGTACTTCTCGCCGGTCAGCTCCTCCGCCGTGATGGCAAACACACCGCGATCCGTCAGGAAAAGCGGTTCCTTATCTGTCTGGCAAAAGCTGCCCGGTGCCACCGCATCCGCCCCGATCATCGTATTGACAATGCGGAAAACAGCGTTTCCGTCCTCATCCAGTGTTCCGGTACGCACCACCACGTTTCGCCCATCCGTGCTGCCGCTGATAAAAGCGGCCAGCGCATTGTTCAGCACTGCATAGCCCGTGATGGTGCCGCCGTCCCGGGCCAGCTTGGTGTAGTTGACATCCGGGAAAAAGGCCGGGTCCTCAAACTCGCTGTAATAGTCCACGCCGGGCTTCCCCGCGTTGCCGCCGAGGAATACCCGGTCTGTGCTGCCGCCCACGCCGTACACCGCCGCCACAGAACACTGGTTGATGCTGTCCAGATAGCCGTCCCGGGTCTTGGCTGCCGTGATGCGCACATTGTCCTGTCCCGTCACGGGACTTTCCCCCGGTGCGGCCTTAAACGTCACCTTTCCCGCCGCGCGGTCCACGGTGAAGTCCGTGCCCTCCGCCTTGGCCACCCATGCGCCGTTGGCATCCAGCACCTCCGCTGTCACGGCGTCGCTGTCCAGCCCTGCCGTGGTCAGCTGATAGGCCTTTGCATCCGCAGTGCCGAGGAAGCTCTCCGTCCACTTCCGGCCCAGCAGGTTCAGTCCCTGATATGCCTGTCCGCCGCCTGTGGGGCGGCGGGAGATGATGACGGTGGGCACGGTGGCGTGGGCGGATACCAGCGACAGCGTGGTGCCGTCATATACGCGGTAAGCCGCGCCGTCCAGCAGGTACAGCTTCCGGTCGAACACGAAGCCCCGGCTGCGGGCATTGGCCATGTCGCCGATGGCCGTCAGGGTCCATCCGCCGGTGTCCGACACGCCCAGCCGGTACAGCTTCGTGCCGGCGTGGACCAGCGTCTCCTCCAGCAGCTGGTGGACGCCGTTGACAGCCGCGCCACCCGGCGCTGTCACCATGGTGGTGTAGCCTGTGCGCTTTCGTACCTTGCCCACCTGATCCCGGATCATGTTAGGTGCGTTGGGCGAGCGGGACTTGTCCACATTGGCGGGGCTGTTGTTCAGATCCACGCCCCGGAAGTACTCCACCACGGCGCTGTACCGCTTGCTTTCCGCCGGTACCGTAAATCTCGCCATGCCTTACCACCACCCCGTCGTATTCCGCCGTGCCCCGGACAGCAGGCTGTTGCCGCTCTCCTGATAGGCCTGCCGCAGCTTCTCCAGTCCGTCCTCGTACTCGTTACGCAGCACCGTGGCCAGCGCCAGCTCGTCCTCCTTGTACAGCTCCGCCGCCATATACAGCGGCAGCAGCACCACGGCCTCCGGCGCAAGGTCTATCTCCTCCTCGTCCGGCGTGATCCGCGTGATGGTCTGCGGGTAGGCCCTGTACCAGATGGTGTAGACGCCCACCGGCATCCCCGGCAAGACGAGAACATCGTCTCCCTCCATCCGCCAGTCCTCCGCCAGATCATAGGCGGTACCATCGTCAAACAGCACCTGTCCCCGGTCTATGCACCGAAAGCGCGGCAGATAGTGGTGCAGGCTGATCTTGTACGCCTTTTCCGCCGTCGGCAGCACCAGCTTTTCCGCCGTCTCCGCAGCCTCCTCCACCTGCGCCATCTCGATCTGCCAGCTTTTAAGGATGGGACGGCCAACGGACGCCACCTGCTGCAGCGCCTCGTTGGCCTTAGCGGGCATGGCGTTGATGTACTCCTGGTTGATATCGTCCGGCGTCAGTACCTCGCCCTCATTGGCGAACATGGTCTGCAATGCCGCCAGCTTCACCTCGCCCCACGTCATACCGCGTCCCTCCCGTCAGGTCAGATCCTTGCCGGTGCTGATGTTGCCCACGGACGCGAAGCGCCAGTCCACGAAGCCCGCGCCGAAGCGGGCACGGCCGCGCCAGCTGTTGTTGTCGTTGTTCTGGTCGACGACGGACTTGACCTCCAGCTTCTTGCGCTCCTGGAAGATGGCGCCGTCGCCGGTCTCCAGGAATTTGCTGTCCAGCAGGATGAAGGGCTTGTCCGTCTTGCCCATGGCCGCCAGCGCCTGCGTCAGGTACGGGTCGATGATGACATTCCAACGGCCGAACTGGTGGTTGTAGGCGTTGTTGGAGGTGGTGGGTTCCTTGTCCGCGCCGATGGCGCTGAACACCGCATCCTTCAGGGCGGCATCGTTGGGGATCAAGATGGTGTCCGGAGACACCGCCAGCAGCTCGCCGTTGTCGCCGGTGAGCTGCTGCATCTCCGTCTCGATCTTGCCCAGCAGGGACGCGGTGAAGCTGCCCTTGTACAGGTTGCACTGCTTCTTGCCGTTCACCTTGTTGACGTGTTCCTTGTGGAACAGAGCAAGGCCGTCCGCGCTGTTGCAGGCAAAGCTCTTGCCGCCGAAGCTGACGGTGGTGCCGTAGATACCGCCGGCATACAGCGCGCGTCCGAACTTCTCCCGTGTACGGCCATAGGCGGTGATGAGCTTTCTGGCACGCCGCTTCATCTCGCCCAGCTGGGCGTCCTCCACCAGCTCCTGCGTCACGGAGAAGGACTGCTTGAACGTCATGTTCTCGATGATGCGGTCGTAGCCGGACTCAAAGCCGGTGCGGGGATATTCGCCGCCCTCGCCCACGGGCACGAAGTCGTCCATGGCCGTCTCGCTGGAATGCTGCTCCGCCCAGTGGCGGCTGTTCTCAAAATGGAACAGGTACTTCAGCAGGCTCTCCCGCTCGAAGGCCTCACCCAGCTGCTCGATGTAGGATGCCAGGGGCACCTGGCACTTGCCGAAAATGGGGTCCACCAGACCGGAGCCGATGGACACCGTCACAAAACCACTCATGTGTTATCTCCTTTCTTCTCTCAGAACTTCACGACCACGCGGTCTCCCACAGCCTGACCGGCCAGCGCCACGATCTGCGCCACGCCGCTGGTCTTGGTGGCCGTCACCTGCATACCGTCGGTGTGGATGGTCACCTTGTCGCCCACGCCGATGGTGGCGGAATCCACCGGGGCCACGGCCAGCGTGGTCTCGAACTCCATGTAGTCCTGCACCGCCACGCAGGGCACCTCGCCTGCGTCGTTGGCCGGACCCACACAGACGAACTCCGGCTTTACGGCGCCGCTGCACAGCGTCACCTTGCCGCTGGACAGCTTCAGGGCCTCGCCCACGGCGTAGCTCTCGCTGGCCGTGGCGGTCTTGTACTCAATAGGGGGCGTCAGCCCCACCTTCATGCTGCTGAGCCTGAACATGCTCTTTTGCTCCTTTCTCTGCCCCTCTTCGGGGTCGTCACTGATTCTTGTGATACCTGCCGTAGGCGGCGTTGATCTCCTTGTCCGTGGCGTCCGGGTTGAACTCCCGGTAGGCCGCCGCCTCCTCCGGCGTGGCCTGATACCCCGCCGCGCCCGCTGCCGGGGTCGGATTTGCCATGTGGCCCTTTCCGCGTGCCTGATTGACTCCCGCCTGCCGCGCCGCCGCCATGCGCTGCCTGTCGATCTCCGTCCGGTTGGCCAGATAGTAGGCATCCTCCAGCGTCAGGCCTTTTTCCACATAGGCGTGGAAGGCCTCGCCGGTAGGCATGGCCAGAATGTCCTCCACGGAATGTACCTCGCCGCCGTACATCTGCCGGATGCCGTCCAACGACTGCCGGATGGCCGCATCCGCCTGTGCGCTGACCGCCCGGGCCTGCTCACCGATAGCTGACAGCTCCTGCCGCCGGGCCTGCTCCCGGAACGGCCGCAGCTCCGACTCCACGAGACCGCGTACCAGCTGTGGGTCTACTCCCGCCTGCTGCAAGCCACGCTCGGCGTCCTGCCGTTTCATGGCATCCCGGTAGGCCATATAATCCGCCTCCGTGCGGATAGGCTCGTTGGTGTAGGGATTTACCTGCCCGCGGAACATCTCCTCGTAGGCACTGTCCCGCGCTGCCTGCCGCTGCACCTCCAGCTCCCGCTGCCTCCGTCCGTGGGCCTGCCTGCGCCGCTCCTCTGTGGTCTGGGGCCTTTCCTGCGCCGCCGGTGGGCTCTCCTTCCCCTCCTCCGCGCCGCCGGTGTTCTCGCCGCCGTCCGTCGCTTCCGTGCCGGGGTCGTCGTTCTGTGCAAGCGTACCGCCGTCCTCGTGGCCGCTCGCCTCCTCTGTACCCGCCGGCTCCTCCGGCAGCTCCACGCCGAAGGCCTCGGCGTAATCTCTCTCGGTCAATTCCATGGCTTTTTCTCCTTTCGATTTTCACGCTGTTCGTGCGAAATGCCCCTTTCCCGCCGGGGCCCGGCGAAAGTGCCGCCCGTTAAGACGGCAGGGTATCCCAGCAAGCCTTACTTGCGCTTGGTCTTGGCCTGCTTGCTGCCGGTACCGCTGCGCAGATCCTCGCCCTTGTACCGCACGGTACCCTTGGCCGCCGGTGCGGGCTTGGCGCTGGGTGCCTCCACCCGCTGGCTGCCCACGTTGGCAATGCGGCCGGTGTAGCCGGTATCCTTCTTCATGCGTGTCCCCCTCCTTTCCCAGTTTTCGGGTCTTTTCCGCCGTCCCGCCGGCGAATCTCTGTTGTCGTTATGTGCCGGGGCTGCGGCGGACGCCCCGCCGGAACGGCAGGACGCCGCCACCCGAACAGGAGGAACTGTCCATGGGGGCGGTGTGCGAATCCCGCCCGCCGCAGCCTCGGCGCGTCGTTTATTCTGTTTTTTCCGCAGCAACGGCCGTCTGCGTGGCCGGCGTGTCACTGAGCTTCCGCGTCAGCCGCCGGTCGTAGCAGCCGCACCGCGGGTTACGGCAAGCATACTCCACTTCCTCCTCGCCGCCGGCGTTGGTGGTGACCTGATAGATCATCAGCTCCAGCCCGCATTCCTGGCACTTCACGCCATCACCTCCCCGCCCAGCGGTGCGGCAGGCATCACGCCCCCGGCCATTTCCGATGCAGCCGCCATGCCGCCCTCATCGGCTGATTCGAGCTGCGCCGCCTGTGCCGCGTCCCGCTGCTCTTCCAGACTCTTCTTCATATCCGCCGCCATGGGATAATGGAGCTTCTCCATCTGTCCCCAGAAGCGGATCAGGGTGCTGATCTCGTTCACAGGCCCCATGGCCCCCTGCTGCAGGTTCATCCGGGCCTCCTTCCAAAGGCTCTGCCGGTCGGTGGCCAGCGGTGAGGCGCTGTCGCAGGAGAATAGGAAATCCGTGTTGTATCTCCACTCTCCCGCCGCGTCCTGATACAGAAAGTCGTGGCGGTCGAACACCAGATAGTCCACGTCGCCGTGCTCGTTGGTGCTTCTGATCGACCGCTTTTCGTCGCAGTTGGCCAAGAAGAACTTGAAGATGGCCTCGAACAGATCCTGATACATGGCCTGCTTCATGATGCGCTTGGACTCCAGCCGCCCCGCCGCCTGCTGGGCGCTGAACTCCTTGGCCACGGCGCTGGTGGCCGTGGGGTCCTTCCGGCCCTGCATACTGTCCGTCACGCCGATGGTCTGCCGCGCCTCCTCGTAGATCTGGGCCCGCAGCGCCAGATCCGCCGAGATGTCCACCTGCGTGTTGAAGGTGCGGATCATCTGCATCTCCGCCGCGTTGCGGACCTGCAGCCATCGGTTGTCCCGGTCGTCCACAAACGGCTTTCCCGCGCTCTCCGGCACGGTGGTAAAGGAGCCGCCGCCCAGCACCTTGGCGTTGATCTTGGTGGAGAGCTTATTCAGGGCGTTCTGCTGGTCGGCGATGGCGTCGATGTCCGAGCCGCCCATGAAGCGCCCCGGCAGGCTGACGTTTTTCCGTATCACCAGCGGGTACACATCCGGCTTGTAGTAGGGGATGCGGGTGGGCGCCTGCACCAGCCGCGTATGCCGCACCGCCGGAGTGCCGGAGCCCCGCAGCTGGGGCAGAAGCGCCCCGCCCTCCGTCAGCTCCTCCAAAACCGGCTGCCCCAGCTCGTCCCGCACCATGCTCATGGCCGGGATCACCGCGCCGGAGCGCAGGGTGATGTCCTCCGTCAGCTCCTCGTACTCCTCGGTGATCTCCTCAAATTTCTTGGAGCCGCAGTAGCTGCACTTTCGCCCGTCGCCCACCGCGCCGCAGGCGGCGCACCGGTGTACCCGGCGCACCTGATAGTCGTCCAGATCCTCCAGCACCGTGTCGTTCACCCACCGCAATCGGCCGATGCCGCCGTCCTTGTTGCGGTAATAGGCCGTCACCATGGTCACGATCTCGTCCGTGCTGTCCGGCCCGTCCCCCAGCCGCCGGGTCTCCGGGTCGGACTCGTTCTCGTCGTCCAGCTCCACGCCGTAGCTCACCCGGAGCTGTCGCTTGGTCTGCGGCGTCTTGAGAAACACCCAGTCCATGTCGGCCACCTGATACACGCCGGCCTGCGGCACGATGCAGCGCGGATGCACCAGCTGTACCCGCAGGTCGCCCAGCCAGTCCCGGCCCGACACGCTGTCCAGCCAGTCCACCAGCAGGCCGTGGCCGCCCTGCACGGGGCTGATGCGCTCGCCCTCGTCGTTGATGCGCTCCATGGGCAGCCGGTCCAGCACGTCCCGCAGCAGGTTTTCCACAATATCCGCCAGCTCCTCATCCTCCGGCCGCACCGCCGTCACCTTGGGGCTGGGAATGGTGCTGTCCACCTGCGTCTCCACCATCTCGAAGCACACATTTCGCACATGGGTGGCCTCGCTGATGCCGCCCGCGCCGTCCGCCTGGGCCCGGCCGCCGGTGCCGTAGATGGTGTGATCCCCCTCGTACAGCTTTTCCCTCTTGCTCATCCTGGCCCGTTCGTCCTCGATGGCCTTCTCCGCCGCTGTCAGGCGATCCTGCCACAGCCGCAGCCTGTTTTTGTCCTGTTTCATGGTTTCCTCCCCCTGTCAAAATGTCCGCTCCACGGAGGCGATCATATCCTCATAGCTGCCGCCCTCGTCCTCGCCGGCGCCGTCGCCAATCTTGTCCAGCATCTTCAAAAGCAGCTCCTGCGCCTTGAAAAAGCCCTTGGCGTCGAACTCCCACGTCCCGTCCGGCTCGTACTCGTGGGTGGCACTGTTCCACACCATGTGCGGCGTGCCTCCCTTGCAGCGCTGCATCATCTCGTAGGCCTCCGCCGCCAGCGAATGGGTCGTTACCCCCAGCGCGTCGAACTGCTCCTTCAGCAGCCGGTTCCGGTACGCCTGCACCGCCGGGTCTTTCATGAGCCTGCTGGCGGTCTGGGCGGCGCTCTTCTCGCTGTACCCGGCACGCAGCGCTGCCCGCGTGCCGTTAAAGTCGGTAAGCCACTCCTGCACGAACTTTTTCTGTTTTGCGGACAGCTCCTTCACGGCTTCTCCCTCCCCGCGAAAATTTCTTCACGGTCATAGCGTAGCACGAACGGAGTTCCCGTTATCGTCAACATTGCGAGCAAAAAAGCAACGCAAAAAGGCATCGAGGGATATTCCCTCGATGCCTTGATCCTGTAGTTATTTCTTAGCTTTCCTTCGGTTGTTTGCCTGTTCCTTCGCCGTTGCCCACCGGCAATTTTCAGGGCAGTAATTGCCGTCATTGTCGATTCGGTCTATGGACAAATCATCCTCGTACCCATTGCTTAATGCCCAATCTCGAAACGCGGAAAAATCATTCTTCCATTCTTCGCACACGGATATTCCCCTGCCACCGTAGTCTTTATACGCTGGGACACTTTCCAAGTCGCATCTGCGCTTCATGTTCAGCCATATTCTGTAAAGCCTTGTATGATCTGCATCTCCGTGCTTCAGTGATCTATTTCTGACCTTTTCTATCGCTACACAGCCGCAACTCGCTGAATGTCCACGCCTCAAGTCACACGCAGTCGGAAACGATATATTTCCGCAGTCACACTGGCATCGCCAATGAACTTTCCCGCTCTTCCGAAATGCAAGCCCTTGTACAACCAGCATTCCGAACCTCTGACCAGTCAGGTCGATCCGCTTCATGCCGCACCGCCGGCCTGCGGTGCATGGAAGCCCCGCTGTCCCTTGGCCGCCGACCAGAGAATGTCCTCCGTCTCGTACACCATCAGCCGCAGCATCTCGTTGACGTCGTGGAGAGTCTGCTCATATTCAGCCTGCCCCCTCACCGCGTCCATCAGCTTCAGCACCGCGCCCACATAGCGCATCTGATGCCGCTGCGTCTCCAACTCGTCGATCATCACGGAGACGTTGACCTCTGTGCTCATTCCTTCGATTTTCATACTTACCTCCAAAATTCTTCTTGTCTGGAGGCTTCTCTCGTGGTAGAATGGATTTACCTTGAGGGAAACCTCCTGGTGCTTAGAACACTCGTTCTTCCTTGGTCGGTGGGCGGGTGTTCTTTTTATTTGCCCAAAAGTAAGCGAATGCCGCGCATGATGGCGTCCGTTCTGGACACCCCCAGCTTTTCAGCGCATTCCTTGACTTCGTTTGCCTCTGCTTCGGTCAGCCGGATATTCAGGTTCACGTTCCGACTGCTCTCCGCTTTCGGCGGGCGTCCTGTTCTGGGAGACATATTTTCACCTCACTTTTGCCCTTGCATAATTAACTATAACTTATGCGCGTGCATATGTCAACCCCCATTTTCACTTTTTGTACCAGCTCTCGTAAAAGTCCTTCCGCAGACGGTACAGCGTGCTCTCGCTGACATAGTGCCGCAGAGCGATGGCGGTGATGCTGTCCTCCCCGCACATCACCTCCCGCAGGGCAGCAGAATAAGGCCCTCCGCATTGGCGTAAGAGCCTGTCGATCTTATTCTGCATCCGCTTTGGCTGCTCGTCATAGGTCAGGCAGGCGTAGCGGATGAAGCCCTGCCTGTTCCGGCTGACGTTGACGCCCCGCAGCTTCTTCACGCGCCGTCCGCCCCCTCCCCGGTGTCCGCAGCCATGGCACGGGCCAGCTCCTTTCGCCCGCCCACCTTCCGGGCCGCCCGCTCCTGCCGGTCCGCCGGCACATAGCGGACGAAGTTGACCCCCAGCTCCGGGTCATACCGCGTCCCCGCCAGCGTGGTGGCTCCCGCCGGTACACGGAGCTGGGCGGGGCTGACCACGTATGTATACTCGATCTTCGGCTTTATCATGTTCCGGCTCCGGCTGTACTTCTTCCCGTCCGGGATGCTCCGGGCCTGCCGGATCAGGTACAGGGCCAGCGGGTAATAGTCCGCCTGATCCCGGAGGAGCCGCACGTCCACCGTGCCGCGGCCCCAGATATCGTCCAGCGCCTCGCCGTACAGGGTGAAGGTACGCTCCTCCAGCCGCAGCCCCGCGCCGTTGACCACCAGATGGACATGGAGGCGCACCACCTCGCCTGTCTCGCCGTCCACCTCGCTGGGAACGATGACCCACTTCAGCACGTCGCCGTGCTTTTTCATCCGGTAGCCGATCCGGTCTAAAAACTTCCTGGCCTCCTTCACCGCCCCCTCGAAGCTGCCGCCGCAGCGCTCCAACGCCTCCTCGGCGAAGGTCAGCGTCAGCAGGGCATCCCCGTGGCGGTAGTTGCAGTTCAGGATGCGGGCCAGCTCCAGCGCCGCCTGCTGCCGGTTGTTCTCCTGCTTCTTCTCGCTGCTGGCGCCCTTGACCCGTGCGCCCCGCTTGGATGGCCGCCGTCCCACCCATGACTTGCGCCGCTCCACCACGCGGCCGCTGGTGATCTTTCGGATCATGTACAGTCCCTCCCGTGCTTCCATGATGCTTTTCTCTCCCTTTCTCCTCCGGCAGCCTTCACCGCCGATCCTCCCCCGCGCGATAAAATAGCATAGGTCGCGCCCGCGTCCCGCGCGGCAGCCTTCGCATTTCTCACCCGGCATGGCCACCTTGCGTTTTCCCGTGCCAGAGTGGCCGGCAGGATGCCGCCCCGCTGTCCCGCGCAAGCTGCCATTCCCGGTAAACATAGGCTTTTAACCAGCGCACAGATACGCGCGTGCGCGTATTTGTATATAGTAGGGCTTGTCCTTCAGGCCCTCATATCGCCGTCCGTACTCTCAGGACAGGCGGCGGTATCAAGGTCTGTTGTCGCCGCAGCCCTCGCCCCTGGCCGGGGCGAGGGCTTTTCTGTTTTCACGCCTCTGCTGCCGTTGCCTGCAGCTCCACCAGCGTCCCAGGCGTTTCCGCGCCGATCAGCGTCTCCACCCGCAGGTGCAGCCCCGTCAGGTGCCGCCCACCCAGCACCAACGGTGCTTCTCCGTATCCGGCTGCCTCCGCCGCATCCAGCAGCACCCGCAGGCCCTTCACCGTCACCGCCGGTGCCTCGCTCTTTTCCACGCATTCCTTTTTCACGCTCTGCTCCTCCTGTTCCGTTTCTGTCCTGTTTTTTTGCGGCGTGCGGGGCCGCAAGAGTCCCACCCGCTGCCGCCACTTGGCAAACCGCACCGTGGGGATCTCCAGCCGTGCCGCGATCTCCGCGTCCGGCAAGCCCTCGTCCCACAGCCGCCGGGCCTCCTCCGTGTCGAAGGTGACCGGTCTTCCGGCCTTGCTCTCAGGCGGCGGCTGCAGAGCCCCCGCCTCGGTCAGCAGCTCCTTGATCTCCTTGCGTGTGCAGACGTTCAGATCCGCCAGCACGCCGATCTGGGTCTGCTGGTTCTTGGCCTGCCGGTAGCTGGTCACGATCTCCTCCACCGTCATGGGATACTTTCGCGCCATGCTCTCACTCCTCCGTCATCTCCAACGCCACCTTACTGGCCGCCGTGACGCCCAGCCAGTTCATGGTCATGGCCAGCGCCTCCCGCAGCAGCTCGGCGGACAGTGCGCCGTAGCTGTCCGGGTCATTCTCCCGGATGGCCTTCCACATATCCTTCTGGACCTTTTTAATATTCTTCAGCAGGTCGTCGCACTCCTCCACCCGCTTGGCCAGATCTGCCCAGCTCTCCTTATCGCTGGCGTAGCCCCGCCCGCGCTGCTCCGTCATGGCGGCGACCGCCCCCGCTACCGCCGCCTGCAGGTCGGCGTATACTTTGTCAAGCCCCATGCTTTACTCCTTTCCATATCACACTTCCCTGTACTCCATGACGCTGTGGGGCCTGTCCGTGAGCTCCGGTCCCTCCAGCCTGCGGATGGACGTGCAGATGGCCGCATACACCGTCGCCGGCATCTCTCGATTTTCCAGATAGTCCCGCAGCACCGCAGCAGCCGTCACCATGTCCTGCGCGGTCTGCTTTTCTGCCCCCGCCGGAGCAGATGCGGACGAGGACGGCCGCAGCAGTTCGCGCAGGCGTTTCTCCGCCGCGCGGAGGACGGCGCACCCGTGGACGCCGCAGTTTTGCTCATATCCGCATCCCATACACGCGAGACTCCCCGTTTCCACCTTCAGCCGCCCCAGCGCGGCCAACAGTCCCTTGTCATTCATCACTCCGCCTCCTCAAGCATTCTTTTGATCGTCTCGATATTCTCCCGGATGATGTCCATTGTCACATCGCTCTGGATATGGTGAGCGAACACCGCCTTATCCGTGGCGTCGCTATTGTAGTAGCCTGTAAAGGTCTCGCCATCCGGCGAGGTCGCCGCGATGCACAGGCAGGCCGGTCCAAACTCCGCGATCACCCGCAGTGATTCCTCCAGCCACTGCGCATACGGCTGTTTTGTGATATCAGCCATCGTCAGCCCCTCCTGTTCTATTCTCCCACGCCAAGCTCGTCCAGCATTGCTACGTAGCATTTCACGCACACATAGCAAAGCGTCTTTACTGTCTCGTGCGGTTTCCGAACCATGACGCACACGCTGTTCTTTTTCAGTCGCTCCTGCCCGCACCTTACGCATCTGCAAATAAATCTCTCGTCAGCACGAACGCAGTCGCAATTCGCATCATATAGTCCCATCACTCGACCTCCGGCACGTCCGGCAGCACCGCCACACGCCCCGTCTGTGTCCGCCCGGAGCAGTTCCAGCAGACGCCCGAAGGTCTTCCCGCTGGCCACCACCTCGTCCTCGAACTTCCGATACTCAGCGCAAACATCCGCCGTCAGCCCCGTGTCCTCATAGGGCCGCATCCGCTCACGCAGCACCGCGATCTCCTCGGCGTACCGTGCGCAGCGCTCCACCAGCTCCTCCAGCCGGTCGGCGTCATCCACGGCAATGTGGTCACAGTCGCAGCCCGCATAGTCGACACCGTCAACCGTCTCTTCCATGTGATAGGGGCAGGTTCTGCAATCCAGCTGCGGCCCCGGTACCCGCGACGAGCACCGCAGCGCCGCCGCGATCTTCTCAGTCTTCATCCCTGTCCACCTCCTCGATCGCGTCCATCAGGGCCTCCATCACGCAGTCCCATCTCCGGGCCACCAGCACCACATAGGCGCCGCCCGCCGTCCACAGCAGCAGCGCCGCGCACGCCAGAATCTCCAGTACATTCATAAAAAGCTCCTCCTGTCATTTTTATAGGGGTCTCAGTTCGCTGCATCCGCCACTGGCGGCGCTCACCTCGCTCCCCACCGTTTTTCCAGATATTTCCGCGTCTCCGGGTCGGCCTGCCGCCAGTCCTCCCACATATCCGCCGACCAGTGCTTCCGGCTGCCGGCCCGCTCCGCCACGGTATATCGCTGCTGTGTGCGGGCCGTGTAGGTGATGGCGGCGGCCATCACGAGGTCGTCGTGCTCGCCCACCGCCGCCTGCGGCTTGCCGTGGGCGTCGTAGACGAACACCACCATCTCCCCCAGCGTCCATTGGGATACCACCAGCTCCGGTGATTCTTCCATCACCGTGTGCAGCTCCGCCAGCGCCTGAGGCCGCGTCTTGCCGCTGGTTTCCCAGCCGAAGGCCTTGACCATGGTGTTGGCGTAGGTGTCAAACCGCTCCCGCTGGTACAGGTTTGGGTACTCCCACTCCTCCAGCTTTCGCTGCGGGTAGGTGGAGAAGTTGACCTCGATGGCGGCCAGCGCGTCGTTGTAGTACCGTCCCAGGCAGTAGACCTGACGGGCATACAGGATCTCTGACTGCCGCTGCTGCAGCTCCGCCACCTGCCGCCCCGTCCGGTTATCGATGACAAAGGCGGTGAAGCAGTCGCTGCCCTCTCCCGCCGTATCGCCGCCCAGCACATAGGGGACCCCCTCCTCCGGCTCCTGCCAGATGCGGACGCTACCCTGCTCCGCGTCGGTGAAGCGCCACGCCTCCGGCCTTGCGCCTGTCTCCTCTGGTGACTCGTAGGTGAACCACCCCACCCGCGCAGGCTCCGGCGCGTGCATCCGCCGGACAGCAAGCGCCCGATTATCGAAATACGGGCGGCCGGACAGCAGGAACGCTTCCTCCGGCGTGTTCGGGTACTCCTGCCGGAACTTGTCGGCGTTTCCGCCGCAGTTGGCCTTGATGCACCACCGTCGCCACGCCAGCTGCTCCTCATCCAGTCCGAAGTCCCTCTGGAGCTGCTGCTCTTCCTCGCTCCACACCTCGCCGCCGGTGACCGTCATCCGGTATCCACGCTCCATGTACCACGGCAGGAAAACCGGCACCCACTCATTGTCACCGGCCACCGCCCCGTCCCACAGGGTCTTGAAGTGCTCCACGCCGTTGGCGGTGCTCTCAATGACCACCATGGTCCCCGGATCGTGCGGCACGGTCTGCATGACGCCCAGCAGCAGATCCTCCTTGTTGTTTGGCCAGAAGGCATACTCCGAAATATGTACGTTGGTCAGCGTGTCGGAGCGGCCCACGCCGCCCTTGCCCGCCGTCTGGCACCGGATGCTGCTGCGCAGACCGGGGCGGCGGCGTTTTTCGCCGTCGTCCCGGGTGGGGTTCTCGAACACCAGCTCCTTGGCGTTGCTGTTCTTCCGCAGGGGCCGCGCCCACGGGGGAAGGCAGTCATAAAACAGCTTGTTCATCTTGAACAGGTTTCCCGTGGCCGTGGTGTCGTGGGCCACGATGAGGGTCTTTACGTTGGGACGCGTCACGGTGTCCTGAAACATCAGCCCCTCCGTCACGGTGGATATGCCCTCCTGCCTCCCCTTCAGCACGATAATACGGATGGGCTTTCCGGCCGCCGCCTGTCGGCGTATGACGCTGTACAGATGCTCCTGCGCCTCGTTGAAGACCAGCGGCAAGAGCTTCTGCTCCTTGGTGCGGATACGCAGCAGATGCTCACAGTACGCCTTGGGGTTGCGGAGATCTACGCCGCTCACAGACTCACCTTCCGCACCTGCTCTGCCAGCGCACCCAGCGCCCGCCGGAGCTTCTCCTGCTCCCCGTCCGGCAGCTCGGCCAACAGACCGGCCAGCCGGTTCACGTTTTCCACCGTCTGGTCGAAAACCACCTTGAAGTGCGTCAGCTTCTCGCTGCCTGCCATGGCGGCCCGTTTGGCGGCGGCCTCTGCCTCGGCCTTGTAGCTCTTGGCCGCGTCCATGGCGGAGGTACGCTCCCGCTCAGCGTCCGCCGCCCGGCTCTCTGCCGAGCGCTTGTCGTCCAATGCTTTTTCCAGTGCCTTTTTGGCCTTGTCCAGATCCGCGGTCAGCTGCTGCTCCTTGGCAGCCGCGGCCTTCTCCGCCTCGGCCTGCGCCGCCGCCAGCTGCTCCGCGCTGGCGTCCACCGTCTGTACCGCCACCTCCACCGGGCGGCTCCGCAGCGCCTCCAGCTCCTTCCGCACCCGGGCCAGCTCCTCCTGCGCCGCCATGGCGGTCTCTTTGGCGGTCTCGATGTCGGCGGTGGCCTTTTCTGCTATCTCCCGGGCGGCGTTCCGTTCTGCGATGGCCTTTTCCAGTTCCTTCACCGTCATGTCGGCAGCGGTCTTTTCTTCCCCGTCCACAACGTGCTTTTCCCCGGCAAAGCCCTCCCGCTCAGATTCCGGCAAAGCCAGTAATACCAAGGCTTTGCGGACTCCCAAATCCGCAACGGTTGCGGATTTGCCGTACTCCTTCCAAAGCCGGATATACTGCTGTGCGGAGCGCTCGGAAAACTCCACCTTTTCCTCCAGCCACGGCAGCCACTCCCCGTGTGAAAGCTGGCTTTTCGCCTCCGCCAGCCGCTTCCCGATCTCCAGAATGGCCATACCGGCCTGCTGCTTGTAGAAGTTGATCTCCTCTGTGATGATGTCGATGTCCCGCTGGTCGAACAGCTCATCCAGCGCCTCCAGTTCTGTCGCGGTCAACTCCTCGTCGATCATGGCGCCGGGACGGGCATTGCCGCGATAGTAGTCGCACTCCTTTTCCCTGCCATAAAAACTGCACCGCCGCTCACACTCCGCCTGCAGCGGACACCTCTCATTTTTCATATTCATGCCGCATCCTCCTTGTTTGTCTTTCGTTTGGTTTTCCGGTGGACCACATCCCGCAGCCATGCGGTCACGAAGTCATGCACGGCTTGGTTCGCCTCATAGCTGGCGTTGTGCAGCGTCCGGCACTGCACAACCGATTGGTTTCTTAATTCCAGTGTGTAATAGGGCTCCTCCGGCGCATCCAACCGACGGACGAAAAATATGGCCGTTTCCCCATCCGCCATGCGGTCGGCGTAGCCGCCCACGCAGTGGTGCAGGCTGGCTCCCTCCGCGATAAGCTCGTCCGCATCCGCCGCCGGCCGGATCAGCAGTCCGCCGGCCTCATACCGCCACCTCTCCAGCTTCTCCGCTCTTTTGTGGAACTCGGCGCGCTTGGCCTCGTTGGCCCTGTGCTTCACCTGCGCGATGGTGCGCCGGTGCGCCGCGTTCAAGTCCTTGGGCAGCAGCACCCCCCTGTCCTGCAGATCCAGCCCCAGCGTCACGCAGTCCATCAGATAGTCGCGGAATATTTCCTCCGTGTTGTCGCTGAAGCTCCTGCTGTAATATGCCGCACCCTTTTTCGCGGCCTCGCGGCGCTCCTGTTCCTCGCGGTCGAAGCGCTCCTTCTCCAGCGCACGCTGCTTGTCCAGCCACGCGGCGATACGTCCCACCGGCGCGAAGCCCAGCGCGGCCTCCACCTTTTTCAGGTCCATGCCGCTGTCCAGAAACGGCTCGATCTCCGCCTCGCGGAACCGGCCGTCCGCCACCCGCGCCCACAGGCTCCTCACGGTCTGCACGCACTCCGCAGTCCAGTCCTCTGGCGCAAGGAGCTTCAGCAGCCGCCGGGGAAAGCGTACCGCGCCCTCGATGCTGTCCGCCCGCCAGTTCATGGCGTAGCGGTGCTCCTTGCCAAAGCCCCAGCCCCGCTCCTCTACCAGCCGCATATACCCTGCCTTATAGAGCTTTTCCACCGCCGGATATCGCGGCCAATCCACTGCCATTCGCAGGATATCCGTCTCGCACTTCCGCTTTCCGCGTTCGGCCAAAAAGTCCGGCAGCGGGCAGTATGCCAGCGGCGTCCCGGCCACCAGCTCCTCCCAGCTGCCGGGCAGATAGAAGTAGTAGCCGCCGTCATAGACATCCGTAACATTCCGCATTCGTTCCCAGTCCGCCAGCGAAAGGCGCTCCGTCTGCATCATGCTCACCTTATATTTTGTTTCGTGCTGCCACTTGGCCACATGGCTGCCCCGCAGCATCCATCGTGCCGTCTCCTTCAGCCAGCGGGGGATATCCTCCCACTGGGCCGTGGGGTCTCGCTCCAGCCGCCACTCCCGCAGGAACAGCACGCCGTCCTCAAGCCCCCGCTGGAGCGTCACCACATTTTCCACGGTGTCTGCGGCGTATAGGGCGCCGCCCTCCAGCACATTGCGCACCTTCATACCGCATTCGGGGCAATAGCTGACCTTTCCCTGTGCGAACCGGTCTGATGCATCCGGTGCCCGCACCTTCTGCCGGCAGCAGAAGCACGTCCCGCGCCAGCCGCCCTTTTTGTAGAGGAGCACACGATCCTCCTCCAGCACCACCCGCTGGATATAGTCCACCAGCCCCTCCGGCAGCGCGGACGGACACAGGGCCACATCCTCGTCCATGATCTCGCCGCGCCGTTTCTTTTCGGCCAGTGTCTCCGCCTCAACAGCCTCCTCCACCCAGCGCGCCAGCTCCGGCATCCGGTGGTTTTTTGTCTCATCTCTGATGCCCAGCCAACGGGTCAGCACCGCCTCCGCCGCTTCGTCGATCTCCGGGTAGCATACCTCGGGCCGTATACCCGCGCTGTCGTACATGGCGGCGGTCAGGCTCACCCGCCGGTATGCTCTGTCTCCGCGGATCAGTATTGCCGCCGTCCGGTGCTTCTTGGAGCACACCAGCCGCAGATCCTTCCCGCTGGCGCTGGTCCAGCGCATCGCATTCCGCCGGGCCCCGTTCATGGTGAAGGTCACCACCAGCAGACGCTCTCCGTCCGCCACCGGCTGCTGCACCGTCACCCGAAAGTGCATTCTGTCGATACCTGTGAACGGCTCCGGCCACAGCAGCTCTCGTACCTTCTTCGGTATCCGCATTGCCCCCGCCTCCTTACAGGAAGTCTGCCAGATCCAGCGATACCGCCGCCTGTGCAGCCGGTGCCGCCGGTGCCGCAGGCGCGGGCGTACCGCCGGCGCTGCGCATGGCCCGCAGCTGTGCCATCTCATCCGCAGGAAAGCCGAAGTACCTGTCTACCTCCCCAAACACAGCGTCCGGTGTCAGAACCGCGCAGCCATTCACCGCTTTCTTCTTTGCCGCCGCCATCACAGCGTCCATGGCGCCCGCCAGCGTCTTTTTCTCCGCCGCCGCCTTCCGTTCGCAGTCTGCGTCCAGCCCGCAGCGGTCTATGATGTAATGACCGATGATCTCCGTATAAGGATCATCGGGTCTTTTCTGCATTTCCGTGTTGATTTTTTCCACAGCTCCCATGGTCACGTTCCTCCTTCGTTCGTCAACCTCCGGCGTTCAGCCGCCGGAAATAGTTTTTCTTCGCCGCTCTGGCGCGGCGCTCCTCGATCTCGGCCTCGCTGCGGCAGTGGTCGCACACCACGCCGCTGCCGTGGAACCATACGCCGCACCGGCAGCACACATTCCGGATCACCGGTCGCTTCTCCTCCAGCTCACACAGCGCCGCCACGGCGCCCCACCGAACGCCCCAGAGCCGCGCAGCCTCCACCGTGGCCTGCTCCCAGTTCTCCGCGATCACCGGCATCGTGGCGTGTCCCTCGCAGGACACGAACCACAGCCACTCCTTCTTTTTCGTCTTTGCCGCCGCCATGGCGGTCACCTCCCTTTCTCGTGCAGATTCCGCTTCTGCAGCAGCCGCGCCGTCCGCGCCCGGATGTACCAACGCAGTACATCCGCCGTGTCCTTCGCCTCCTGCTTGGCGGCGCGGAGCTTGTCCAACTCCGCCTGATACGCGCCGTACTCGGCGCACCGGTACCCGCCCCGCTCGTCCATGCCGTGACACCCTACGCACCGCATCGTGCAGCCTCTGCACGGTGCCTCCGGCACGCCGTTTTGCCTCTCACCCACGGCGGCCACCCAGCTTGTCCACCAAACGGAGCACGCCCCAGGCCAGCGCCGCCGCGCCGATGTAGGTACAGATCCAGCCGAAAACGATCATACCTGCACCCTCCCCAGCGTCTCCTCCGGCCACGTTTCGATGCGGTCGGTGTCCTGCACCTGCACCTGATACGCCCAGCCGCCCCAGCGCCGTGTGACACGCAGCACCGTACCCATCGGCGGATAGCCGCCATTCCGCTCCGCCGCCAGCGGCGCAAAGTTGAAAACCTGTTCGCCCTCTGCGTAGGCCGCGCCGCGCTGCTTCTTCCTGCTCATAGCTCTGTCCTCCTTTGTGCATTCTCCTCACCGGCAGGATAAAAGCGGACCTGCCCGGCGAAAAGCTCGTTGAGCATCGTAACCTTGATGGCCGTTGCCAGCCGCCGGCGCTGCTCTTCGTTCAGCGTGTCCACGTCCGTCTCCACGCCGTTCACCTTGACGTAGGCCTTCACGGTGATAGGCGGCCGCTCTCTTTTCGCCATGCCGTCACGCTCCTTTCCTTCGATAATTGATTCCTATGCCCCGCCGGGGCTGTCCTATGGCTCGTTGCCAGCCTTTCTCAAATGTGCCGGTTGGACAGGCTTAGATGCCCTTCCAGCAGCTCCGCGGCCCGCCATATTACAAAGCCGTCCACCGGGAAATATGTGTTCCCGTTGCCGTCCCGCACAGCTGCACTCTCCTTCTCAAGCGCCCTGCGCAGCTCTGCGGCGAGGTGATGTGCCAGCACCGCGCCGTCTGTGGCTCCATGCGGGCCTCTCTGCCCTACGATCCCCTGTTCCGTTTCTCCCGCCTCCTCTCCGTCCACACTTGCCACTTTTTCTCAAATGTGCTACCATATCCCTCAGGAGATGGTGAAAATATGTTTGACTCGCCGCTTTACTTCATGTCGCACGATGCTCTCGTAACATACATTTGTGATGAAAGGTGGGATATTTGGTGAAACGTCAAATTCAATCTTGCTTTGAGGATAAACTTCGTTATTCGGTTCTCTACGACGAGCCGGATGTCTGCCCGCTTTGCCACTACGCAATTACGCCCAGCCATATAGAAGATGAATGGTATACGGACAACTCCGGCTCTCGGCACCTTGCCATTCTTTACACATGTCCGCATTGTTTCCTTCCCTTTGTCGCCCATTTTATAGACAGCAATCCGCTTGGTGCCGTTATGTCTCCCCACCTTGATTACTGCGGACCGTCTATCTTCCCACCACAGGTGTTTGAAGACGACATTCTGGCCTTGTCACCGCAGTTTGTGAAAATCTACAACCAAGCCCTTGAAGCGGAAAGTCGCGGCCTTGATGAAGTAGCCGGCATTGGCTACCGGAAAGCTCTGGAGTTTTTGGTCAAGGACTACTGCAAGCATAAACACCCAGAAAAGGGCGACGAGATAGAACGTTCTCCGTTAGCCAAGTGCATTTCCGACTATATTGCACACCCACAAATCAATACGCTTGCCAGCCGTGCTGCATGGATCGGCAACGATGAAACACATTACATCCGGAAATTGGAAAACCGTGATGTGTCGGACATGAAGAAATTCATCGATGCCACCTTGCATTACATCAGTATGGAACTTGCCGTAGAGGACGCCGCTTCAATGTCTCCGGCTCGTTGAACCGGATACGTCCCCAGCAACTCTCCGTCAAGACTCCAATACTGCTTCGTTTGTCGGCACGGGTCGTTTTCCGTCCCCGCTCCTTCAAGAGCTACTGTCTCGATCACCAGTATCACTCTTGCGCTGTCCGTCCCTCGCGGTCGGGCAGCGCGTTTTTCATTGGTACTTTCCATCTTCTTTTCACCTCACGTCACGTCGAGGCTTCGTCCTCGGCTGTTTTTTTCATGCTTTTCTCAATGATACTTGCATAAATGCGAGTTTTCAGCTAAAAAAAACAGCGACAGCCTGATCTCGCGTCATCTTGGTACAGGCGGCAATTTTCTCTGTCTGCTCAACAGTAAACTTCCCGCCGCCCGCCTTGATTTTCCGGTATAGGGTTGCCGTACTCATCCCTGCGCTGGCGGCCATCTGGTCAATCGTCACCCCGTTCTCTTTTGCGATCTGCCTCAGAAGCTCCATTTTTGCGCTCATCTACATCACCTCCATCTTGCATAAATGCGAGTTGCTATTGTCTTTATAGCATGCCTCAGTACCTTTGTCAATAAGAAAATATCATTTTTGCGATTTTATCTATTGCATTTTTGCGAAAACTGTGATATTCATATGCTGAGGTGATTTACATGACTGTTGGTGAGCGCATGCGTGAGCGTCGAAAACAACTTGGACTTTCTGCTGAATACATAGCAGAACGACTGGGGTGTTCTCCTGCCACTATATATCGTTATGAAAACGGATACATTGAGAAGATGCCCATTGATTCCGTTATTCCTATTGCTAATATTTTGGGTGTCACCCCCGCCTATTTAATGGGCTGGGAAGATGCCTTCGGCTCAGAGACTCCTCCCGCCAACATCATCCCTATGCCGACGATGCACCAGGTGCCGCTCATCGGCTCCATTGCCTGCGGCACCCCCATTCTGGCCGAGGAGAACCGTGAAGGCACCGTGGATGTGCCCGACCACGTTCACGCCGACTTCGCCCTGCGCTGCAAGGGCGACAGCATGATAAATGCCCGCATCTTTGATGGCGACGTCGTCTACATCCGCCAGCAGGAGACCGTGGAGCACGGCGAGATCGCCGCCGTGCTGGTGGGTGACGAGGCCACACTGAAGCGTGTGTACGCCTATGATGACTGCCTTTCTCTGGAGGCCGAGAACCCCCTGTACAAGCCGATGGTGTTCCGTGGCGAGGAGATGAACCGGGTCCGCATTCTGGGCAAGGCCGTTGCCTTCACCAGCCTGATTCGTTGAACCCTATGCAGACGAGAGAGGTGCAGCACATGGGTATCGGCAAACGTATTCGTGAGGCGCGTAGGAACCGCGGGCTTTCCCGCAAAGAATTGGCCGACATACTGGGCGTCACCGTCAGCTCCGTCGGGAACTACGAGACGGACATCAGCTTCCCCAAGGTGCCCGTTCTGTTCGCCCTGTTCGACGCACTGCAAATAGACGCCAACTATCTGTTTCAGGATGCCCTCGACACGCAGGGCAAAGTATCCGCCGGCGAAGGCGACGGTCTTTCCTCATTGGAAAAAAGGCTCATGCATTCGGTACATCGTCTCTCGGACGATCAGAAGGAAATGCTGTTGGTGCAGATAGAGTTGCTGCTAAATAAGCGAGGTGCCCATGACTGATTTCAAGATCGCCGCGGCCTACATCCGCGTCTCCACTGACGATCAGGTGGAGCTCTCCCCCGCCTCCCAGCTGGTGGAGATACGCAAGTGGGCCGCCGCCAACGACTATCTGGTGCCGGATGAGTTTGTCTTTGTGGACGAAGCCAAAACTGGCCGCAAGGTCACGGGCCGTGACGAGTTCCGCCGGCTCATTGCCACCGCCAAAACAAAGCCCAAGCCCTTTGACGCCATCCTGCTCTGGAAGTTCTCCCGCTTCGCCCGCAACCGCGACGACGCCGTGTACTACAAGAGCATCCTCCGCAAACAGCTGAAGATCGACGTCATCTCCATCAAGGAGCCTATTGACGAGGGCAAAATGGGCGTCATCATGGAATCCATGATCGAGGCCATGGACGAGTATTACTCCATCAACCTCGCCGAGGACGTCAAGCGCGGCATGGAGGAGAAGCACCGACGCGGCGAACTCCAGTCCAATCCCGCTTTCGGCTATACCGTAGTGGACAACGTGCTCACGCCATCGCCGGAGGAGGCCATGTATGTCCGCGAGATGTTCCGCCGGTACAACGAGGGCGAGGGCTGTTATACGCTGGCCCGCTGGCTCAACGCCGCCGGTATCCGCACCCATCGCGGCAGTCCCTTTGAAAACCGCACCGTGGAGTATATCCTCCGCAACCCCGTATACATCGGCAAGCTGCGCTGGAACCCCACCGGCCGCTCCCGCCGGAACTTTGACGATCCCGGCATTATTCTGGTGGATGGCAAGCACGAGCCTCTGATCGATGAGGAGCTGTTCCGCCTGACCCAGCAGCGTATCGCCCAATCCAAGGCCACCATGCCCTATCACGGCCGGCCGCTGGGCAGCAACAAGGACTGGATCAGTGGTCTCGTCCGCTGCGCCTCCTGCGGCGGCACCATGGTCTTTGCCAAGCCCCACTGGTGGAAGTGCAACAACTATGTGCGCGGCCGCTGCACCACATCCCAGCACATCAACGGCGACCTCCTGAAGGACGCCATCCTTCGCCGCCTGCAAGCCGACGCTGCCTCCTCCGATGAGCTTCACTACGCCATCCTCCGCGTTACGGAAAAGGACGGTGACCCCGTAGCCGCTCTCCGTTCCCAGCGTGCCTCCACTGAGCGCCGTCTGGAGCGTCTGCGGGAGGCATTCCTATCCGGCGTCGATACTATCGAGGAATACAAGAACGCCAAGGAGAAGGCACAGGCCCAGCTGCACCGCATCGATGACGCCATCCGCGAGGCGGAGAAGGACAACCGCCGCCGTGGTGATCCTAAGCTCATGCGGAATGCTATTCGGCTTGCGGTGGCCACCATCACCAACGAAAACGCTACGCTGGAACAGCGCAGCACCGCCGCCCGCTCCATCATCGATCACATTGACTGGGACAAGGCGCAAAACCAACTGACCATCCACTACCGTCTCCTGCTGGATTGACTTATTTTTTTACCCCACATCATAGTCAAGCGGCATAAGGTCCGCCGTATTGGGAAATGATCAGCGCCGCCAGTCTGGGGTTGGCGTTTTTGATCTTCACCGGGTATTGCAGCTTCTTTTCATACACAAACATCAGTCGTTCCCTCCTTTGTCCCAAGGCCACGGGTCATCCAGCCAGCGGAAGCCGCCCTCGGTGATAGCCGTCTTGCACAGCGGGCCGTTGGCCTCCTCGTACCGCGCACGCCCCTCCCGGCCCAGCCGGATGTAGCCCCAGTACAGCTCCTGCGCCTGCTTGTCGTTAGGATGGGTGGTCAGGTACAGCCCCAGCTCGTCAATGGCGAAGTCCAGCGCCATCAGCTCCAGCAGCGCCTCGTTTACCTTGGGAAACCGGGAGCGCAGCTCCTTGCGGAACGGCAGATCCAGACCGGGGAACAGCGTGCCTTGCAGCAGCGCCTCCTTGTCCTCGTAGCGCTGGGCATCCTCGCGCTGCATGGCGATATAGGGAAACGCCATGTTGCCGCAGCCCCTCGGCAGGCGTCCGTCCATCTCGCGGCAGACCGCGTCGCTGCGGGCCGTCATCTCCCGCGCCGCGCCGTCCTGTGCTGCCGCCGCAGCAGCGGCAGTTCTCTCCATATACAAGAGAAATTCCTCCTTTGAAACGGTGATATCGTGAGCCGGAAACGGCTCACCTCATTCTATGCGCCGGCGGCGCGGCGGGCGCCTGACGGGAGGGCGGAAAAATTTCCGGAAACTTTTGCGAAAACAGGAGATTTACACCGCAGAGTGTGGTACAATGGTGCGGACATCACAGACAGCCCTTTCCTCCCGCAGGGAGGAGGGCTGTCAAATACAGGCAAGGAGAAACTGCCATGAAGGTCGTGCTGCAACATCTGACCAAGAGATTCCCCAACCGCAACAAAAAAGCGGGCGGCGACGTCATCGCCGTCCATGACTTCACCTTTGAGATCCCCGACGGGAAGCTCATCGGTCTGCTGGGCCCCTCCGGCTGCGGCAAGAGCACGGCGCTGAATCTCATCAGCGGCCTGCTGGAGCCGTCGGAGGGACAGATCTTCTTCGGCGAGGACGATGTGACCCATCTGCCGCCGGAGAATCGCGGCGTGGGGCTGGTGTTCCAGAACTACGCGCTGTATCCCCACCTGACGGTGCGGCAGAACATCATGTTCCCGCTGGAGAACCTGCGGGGCGCGGAGAAGCTGACCAAGGCGGAGATGGCGGAGCGGACGCTGGAGGCGGCAAAGCTGGTGCAGCTGGAGGGTCTGATGGACCGCAAGCCCAGCGAGCTGTCCGGCGGTCAGCAGCAGCGTGTGGCCATCGCCCGCGCACTGGTAAAGCGCCCCCGGGTGCTGCTGCTGGACGAGCCGCTGTCCAATCTGGACGCACGGCTGCGCCTTCAGACACGGGAGGAGATCCGCCGCATCCAGCGGCAGACCAACGTGACCACCGTGTTCGTCACCCACGACCAGGAGGAGGCCATGAGCATCTCCGACGAGATCGTGGTGATGAAGGACGGCGTGGTGCAGCAGATCGGCAGGCCGCAGGAGGTCTACGATAACCCGGTGAACCTGTTCGTCGCCAAATTTCTGGGTACGCCGCCCATCCACGTCTTTGACGGGCGCACCGAGGACGGCAAGCTGTACATAGGCGGCGCGGCGGTACTGGATGTGGACGGCGCGGCCGATCAGCCGGTATATGCCGCCATCCGGCCGGAGGGCTTTATCCTCGCGGAGGACGGCCCCCTGTGCTGTAAGCTGGACCGCGTGGAGGTCATGGGACGGGATATCAGCGTGGTATGCACCCACCCGGACTGTGAAAACGCGGCCATCCGCGCCATCATCAACGCCGACAGCCGCGTGGACACCACCCGGGATACGGTGTGCTTTGCCCTGAAGCCCCACAAGGTGTTCCTGTTCCATCGGGAGGCGCAGACGCGGCTGGCCTGCACCCTGAGGTGACGCCATGGACAAACGAAATGCCAAGGGCTGGCTGTACCTGCTGCCCGCCATCGCCTTTCTGGGCGTGTTCATGGTCTACCCGCTGGTGGATGTGTTCGTGTACTCCTTTGAGGAGGGGTACAACTCCGCGTCCCAGACGTTTTCCGGCGTGGGTCTGTTCAACTACCGCTATGTGCTGCGGGATCCCTACTTTTTGCAGGCGCTGAAAAACACCTTCATCCTCGTCATCATCACCGTGCCGGTGTCCACCGGCCTTGCCCTGCTGATCTCGCTGGGGCTCAGCTCCATTGAAAAGCTGCGGGGTCTGTTCCAGACGGTATATTTCCTGCCCTATGTCACCAACACGCTGGCGGTGGGTCTGGTATTCATGATCCTGTTCAAAAAGACCGCCTATACCGACGGTCTGGTAAACGTGATGCTCCACTGGTTCGGCAGTCCCGGCGTGGACTTTATCGACGGGCCGTACTGGGCGAAGATGTTTGTGCTGTGCTTCTACACCGTGTGGGTGGTGCTGCCCTTCAAGATCCTGATCCTCACCAGCGCGCTGGCGTCGGTGAAGCAGGACTACTACAACGCCGCCCGCATTGACGGTACCTCCCGCCGGCGCATCTTCACCCGCATCACCCTGCCCATGATCTCCCCCATGATCTTCTATCTGGTGGTCACCGGCTTCATCGGCGCATTCAAGGCATACAGTGACGCGGTGGCCCTGTTCGGCACCGACCTGAACGCCGCCCGGATGAACACCATGGTGGGCTACATCTACGATATGCTGTACGGCGACTCCGGCGGCTACCCGTCCTTTGCGTCGGCGGCGGCCATTATCCTGTTTGCCATCGTGCTGACCATCACCTGCATCAATCTGCTGGTGAGCCGGAAGCACGTCCACTATTGAGAGGAGGCGACACTGTGGACTCTCATACCGATTATAAGCAGATCGAGCTGGCCGCACGCCGCCGGCGAGCGGTACGCCGCGCCGTCACCTATGTGCTGCTGGCGCTGTGGGCGGTGATCGTGCTGTTCCCCTTCTACTGGATGGTGCTGACCTCCGTAAAGAGCTACAGCGCGTACAGCGCCGAGCGCATCCCCGCGTTCTTCACCCTGTCCCCCACGCTGCAAAACTACCACGACGCCTTCACCGCCGTGCCGCTGGCTCGCTACTTCCTGAACACGCTGGTGTTCACCGTGGCCACAACCGCCATTATGCTGGTGGTCATCACGCTGGCGGCCTTCGCCTTCGCACGGCTGAATTTCCGTGGCAAGCACCTTGCCTTTACACTCTTTCTGGCGCTGATGATGATCCCCAATGAGCTGGTCATCATCACCAACTTCGTGACCATCACGGACGCCGGTCTGCGCAACACGTTCTGGGGTCTGATCCTGCCGTCGGTAACGTCGGTGTTCTACATCTATTTGTTAAAAGAAAACTTCGCCCAGATCCCCGACGAGCTGTACTACGCCGCCAAGGTGGACGGCACCTCCGATTTCAAGTACCTGTGGAAGGTGATGCTGCCCATCTGCCGCCCCACAGTGGTGACCATCGTGATCCTGAAGGTCATCGAGTGCTGGAACTCCTATGTGTGGCCCCGCCTCATCACCGACGATGAGAACTATTTTCTGGTGTCCAACGGCATTCAGGCCATCCGGGAAAATGGCTTCGGGCGGGAGAATATCCCCGCCATGATGGCGGCGGTGGTGGTCATCTCCGTACCGCTGATCGTGCTGTTCCTCCTGTTCCGCAACAAGGTCATGGAGGGCGTTTCGAGAGGAGGCACCAAGGGATGATGAAAAAAGTGCGGCTCCCCGCGCTGCTGCTGGCGCTGCTCTCTCTGCTGACGCTGTGCGGCTGCCACGGCTCCCGCGGGCAGAACGCCTTCTCCGTGCCGGACAGCTTTGACGAGTCCCGGCAGTACGAGATCACGTTCTGGGCCAAGAACGACACCAACAAGACGCAGGTGGATATCTACAACAAGGCCATCAACGATTTTCAGGCGCTGTACCCCAATATCTCCGTGCGGCTGCGGCTGTACACCGACTACGGTAAGATCTACAACGACGTGATCACCAACATCGCCACCAATACCACGCCCAACGTGTGCATCACCTACCCCGATCACATCGCCACCTACCTCACCGGCGCCAATGTGGTGACGCCGCTGGACGCCCTGTTTGCCGACGAGCAATACGGGCTGGGCGGCAGCGCCCTCCGGTACGACGGGCCGACGCAGGCGGAGATGATCCCCCAGTTTCTGGAGGAGTGCAGCTTTTCCGGCAGTCACTATGCCGTGCCGTTCATGCGCTCCACCGAGGCGTGCTATGTGAATAAGACCTATGTGGAGGCGCTGGGCTATGAGCTGCCGGAGACGCTGACGTGGGACTTTGTGTGGGAGGTGTCCGATGCGGCAGCCGCGGCCAAAAACCCCGACGGCACCTTCGCCGTCAACGGGCAGGAGGTACTGCTGCCCTTCATCTACAAGTCCACGGACAACATGATGATCCAGATGCTGCGGCAGAAGGGCGCCGGCTACTCCACGGACAGCGGCGAGGTGCAGATCTTCAACGACACCACCGAGGCGCTGCTGTACGGCATCGCCGCCCACACCGCCGGCGGCGCGTTCTCCACCTTCAAGATCTCCGGCTACCCCGCCAACTTCCTGAACGCGGGACAGTGCCTGTTCGCGGTGGACTCCACCGCAGGCGCCACATGGATGGGCTCCCACGCACCTCTGAGCGACATCAGCGCCGACAAGTATGTGAATTTTGAGACGGCGGTGATGACCGTACCGCAGTTCGATCCCGCACACCCGCAGATGATCTCACAGGGGCCGTCGTTGTGCGTGTTCAACAAGGACGATCCACAGGAGGTGCTGGCCGCGTGGCTGTTCGCCCAGTACCTGCTGACCAACGAGGTGCAGATCGCCTACTCCCAGACGGAGGGCTACGTCCCCGTCACGGCAAAGGCCCAGCAGTCCGCCGCCTATCAGGACTATCTGGCGCAGGAGGGCGCGGACGACACGCTCCACTATGATGTGAAGATCAAGGCCTCCAAGCTGCTGCTGGACAACGTGGACAACACCTTCACCACACCGGTGTACAACGGCTCCGCCTCCCTGCGGAACGCGGCGGGACAGCTTATCGAGGATGTGACCAAGTCCGTCCGGCGCAAGGAGCCGGTGGACGCGGCGTATATGGCGAAGCTGTACGACAGCGTCACATCTCTGTACCGGCTGGACCAGCGGGGCGCTATGGCCGCCGATGGCAGTCAGGCGCTTGGCCCCCTGCCCGCTCCCGCCAAGGCGCTGCTCATTACGCTGGGCGGCGTGTGGGTGCTGATGGCCGTTTACGGCGGTGTACAGCTGGTCAAAAAGAAAAACCATCAAAACAGCCATTGATTTATTTGCAGAATGCGGTATAATAGGACGGGTGTGCATTGAGCGCACCCGTCCTATTACCCATTTTATGGTACAAACAAGAGGAGAAGCAACATGAAAAAGTTTTTGACCCTTCTGCTGGCGCTGGTGATGGCTCTGTCCATCGTTGGCTGCGGCAAGACCGAGGACCAGACCGATGACAAGGATACCCCCGATGAGGGCGGCGACGCCGCCGTTACTGTCATGACCCACGCGGAGTTCGACGCGGCCGCTGTGGATTCCCCCGTCACCGTGGAGACCTACATCCAGGCCCGTCAGGGCTGGTGGGAGAAGGACGGCGTCGGCGTCGCTACCTTCTACACCCAGGCCGATGACGGCGCGTACTTCCTGTACAATATGCCCTGCAGCAAGGAGGATTACGACTCCGTGCTGGTAGAGGGCGCCAAGATCCGCGTCAGCGGCTATAAGGCCGAGTGGTCCGGCGAGGTGGAGATCATCGACGCTACCTGCGAACTGCTGGAGGGCACCAAGGTCTATGACGCGCTGGACGTCACCTCCCTGCTGGGCAGCGACGAGCTGATCCAGCACCAGAATGAGAAGGTCTCCTTCAAGGGTATGACCGTGGCCGCCTCCAACGATGCGGGCGCTCCCTTCCTGTACAACTGGGATGGCTCCGGCTCCGAGGGAGATGATCTGTACTTCAATGTCACCCTGAACGACACCATCTACACCTTCGTGGTGGAGAGCTACCTGTGCGGCCCCGGCTCCGACGTGTATGAGGCTGTCAAGGCCCTGAACGTGGGCGATGTCGTCGACATGGAGGGCTTCCTGTACTGGTATGAGGGCGTGAACCCCCACATCACCTCCGTGGTCAAGGCTGCTGCCTGAAGCATCTGAACGACAAAAGCGAGACGGCGCAAAGCCGTCTCGCTTTTCGTTTTCTCACGTCTTTCCTACGTCACTTCCGCGTCCGCTTTTCCTTCTCGCGGCGCAGCTTCTCATCCACCTTTTTCATGATGCGCAGGCACAGCGCCGAGCTGGCGCTCAGCAGCGCCAGCGCTATAGCGAATTCTTTTTTCTTTCTGTTCATGGGGGCGCGCCTCCTTTTCACTTGCCGGACAGCCGACTGTTTTTTCTTTCCTGCGCGGGTCGACATCCCGCCCGCAGCGTCAGTATACCACGCCGCCGGAAAAAAGGCAATTCCTACCGCTGGTAGGCCGTACCCTGCACCGTCCTGCTATGTGGTGTTTTGCGGCGATTCACCGACCGGTTCACTGAAATGCGTTGTGGAATTGACGAGACAAGCGCGTTGTTTTTTGGTGGGAATGCCGAAAATGAAATTGCCCCCTTTTTTCTCCCCTCCCCTTTATTTACTTTGTGTCCGTTTTGTGCTTTAATCTATAACGTACGAAGAGGAACAAAAAGTGCATTCACGGAATCTACAAAATTTGAGGAGGAAAACGTTCATGGTACAATTTGCAAGCAGAATGGACCTGCTGAAGGGCTCCGAGATTCGCGAGCTGCTGAAGCTGACCGCACAGCCCGACATCATCTCCTTCGCCGGTGGTATGCCCGCTCCCGAGCTGTTCCCTGTCGAGCAGATGATGGAGGCCTCCGTGGCCGTTATGAAGGAAAGCGGCCGCGTGGCGCTGCAGTATTCTTCTACCGAGGGTTATCCCCGTCTGCGTGAGCAGATCGCTGAGCGCATGCTGGCAAAGAACAACATCCACACCGACAAGGATCACATTCTGGTGACCTCCG
>ENA-OUQG01000262-OUQG01000262.1-human-gut-metagenome-genome-assembly--contig:-NODE-262-length-34368-cov-14.251829_pt1 | contig 34368 bp, 40 predicted proteins | sample MGYA00237943_ERZ548823 | MGnify/ENA primary metagenome ERZ548823 (study PRJEB26490, sample SAMN05194731) | human gut metagenome | biome: terrestrial biome; feature: human-associated habitat; material... | reverse complement strand
GGTCGCGGCGGATGAACTCGTCGGAGACGATCTCCTCGCAGGTGACGATGGTCTTACGGGCAGCGATCGCAATGTCGATGTCGTGGAACTCGTCGCCGCAGATGATGCAGGTGCCGTCCGGAGAGGCCTGCTGAACGTGGATGATCGCGGTATCGATCTTGGGAACGGGAACGGCGACGACCTTCTGGCCGGGAACCATGGGGTTCTCGATCTCGGCGCACTTGAGGTCCTCGATCTTGGGCATCGTCTTACGCTTTTCCTCGCTAATGCCCCAGAACTTCATGAGGCCGCTGCCCTGCATCAGGCGCACCGGCAGGAACGGAAGGCCGAGAGAAGAGGCGTGCAGCATGAGCATGAGAACGTCCTGAGAATAGTCCTCGTAGGTGAGCTTGCCCTGCTCGATGAATGCGCGGAAACGGCGGGAAACGTTGGTGTAGCCGGAGTTGGCGGTGTAGCAGTTGATGTAAGCCGCCACACGGCCCTCACCGATGAGCATGTCGACTTCGCCGCCGCCGGGACCGGCGTAAACGATGAAGTCCTTCTGGCCCTGGCGCAGGATCTCGGAGACCGTAGCATAGGGCTTGCGGTTGGTGGTGAAGCCGCCGATCGCAAGGGTATCGCCGTTTTCGACGTACTTTGCAACGGCATCGTGCAATGTCATGACCTTATTCAAGATAAAACCCTCCCTGATTTTGATGAACGTGTTGTATGGCCGACGAGCATCTTGCATGGATTCCGTCAAAAATCCGTTGAGAGGTGCTCATATAGGCTTCATCTTAGATTATAGAGGAACTTCCCCGTGAAATCAATGAGAATCGGCACGGAATGCCCGAAAAAACTGAACAAATTTTCGCCGCGTTTTTTGTCGTTTTCGTGAATGTACGTTCGTTTGATTTGTTAAAAACGCCCACTTTTTGCAAGATTTCCTGCAATTTCACCATTCCCCACTGCCAGTCTGGGCAAAAAAGAAGAGCCGGAGGGGTCTTTCCCTCCGGCTCTTTCCGCTTTTTATTTCGCCTTTTCTTCTCCTGTGAGCCTTGCGTAGCGGTGCAGCAGCACCGCGAACTGCTCCCGCGTCAGAAAGCCGCGGTACTGCTTGTTGCCCGTCTCGTCGCCCGCGATCAGCCCCGTCTTCTCCACCCAGGCGCGCGCCTCCGCGCTCCAATCGGCGGGGGCACGCTGCGCAAGCGCCTTGAGATAGGCCTCCATTCGCTCGTTGAACTCCTGCTGCGTCATCTCTTCCTCCTCAAATCGCGGCATCGGCGGCGGATAGCGCCGCGCTCTCACCATCGCGCCCGTATACGTTCCGCCCGCATCCCACTGGAAGTGCGGCCGGTCGGGAAAGCTCCGCCAGTCGCCGCCCCACGAAAAACCGACCCTTTTCCCAAGCTCTCCCATCCGCGCAAAAAACGCAGGATCGTCATACGCATGGCCCTTCTCATTTTTGCAAATGTCGAAGGCCAGTCCTGCATGATCGGCGTGGAACGACGGCGTTACCGCCCCCGCGGCCGCGTAGCCCTTTTTCGCGAGCATTTTCTGATACTCGCCGTCGCGCACCGTCTCGGTCACCAGCACGCGCAGCCCCTCGCGCTCGGCAAGGGCGATCAGCGCCCGGCAGTTCGCCGCCACATCCGCGCGCAGATCGTCAATGTCCCGGCTGTGCCGCATCTTACGTCTCCTCCTGCGTCTTGCCGTTCTGCGTACCGAAATAGAACGCGATCACCATGAGATACACCGTGTTGAACTCCTGCGTCACCTTTGTCTGCACCGTCAGGACGCAGAAGGTGACCGTCAGGCAGATCGTCACGATGCTCTTCACACTCAGAAGATTCGCCAGTCTCTTTTTCACAAGCTCCATATCCTCACCTCTCGCAGTCAATGCCGCGGCACGCCGTTTCATACGTCACGCCGCCGCATGTATTCTCTGCCTTCGCCTTTGCGTAATAGCAGGCCGCGCTCGTTCCGTAGGCGCCCCATGCCGCCGTCACCATCGTCGCGATCCACGGCAGCGTTCCCGCGAACGCTGCCGCGACCGCCATTTTCGCCAGCACAAAGCCCTCATAGGTCGTGTACAGCACGATCCCGCTCTCGAGCAGCAGCAGGAGCTTGGAAAAGCTCATGTGCCGCTTTCTCGCGCGCCTTCTCTTCATATGCTCCCCCCGGTCATCAGCAGGGAGATCGCCGCCCCGATGAGCACGTACAGCACGCGGTCGATCATCGCATCCCAGCGCTTTCCGCCCTTCTGCGTGATGGTCTTCACGTCCGCCTTGATCTCCTTGACGTCCGTCTCCACGCCCTTTTCGCGCGAGGCGAGCACCTCCACTGCCGTTACCAGCTTATTCAGGTCCTTCTGCTGCTGTTCCAGCTTCTCGATGCGGTGCGTGTTGGACCTTGCGCGCTGCTCGGTTTCCGTCAGCTTGACCGAAAGCTCCTGCTCCGTCATGCATCCGCCACCGCCTTTTCAAAGCTCTCCCAGCTGTGGCGCGCATTTTCCACCGTTTCCCATGTAAAGCCCTGCTCTTCGCACTCGCGCCATGTGAGATAGCGGAAGTAAAACTCCACCAGCAGATGGCAGGGGATGATATCCAGGATGATGCGCTCCGCCTGCGGAAAATCCTCCGGCACACCCACCGTGTTTGGAAAGCAGACCTTCACCGTCCCCTTCTTTTCCGTCTCCTCCGCGATCGCCCGAATGCCGCAGCCGCCGAGCGTCGAGTTGATCGCATCCAGCGTAAAGCTGTCGGCGCTGATGCGCCCAAGCGCGGCGATGGCCTCGCGCCGCAGCGCGGTCGAAGCGTGCACCGGACAGCGGGAGAAGAGCTTTTCCCGCCGCGCAAGCCCCTCGCCCTCAGCAAGCGGCAGAATGCTCTCGCGTTCGGCATAGTCCACGCGCTCAAGCGCCCCGTCCAGCGCCTGACCCGCGGCGTACAGCTCGCTGCCGCTGATGCTGCCGCGCTCGGTGCGGTAAATACGCATCGGCTCCAGCAGCGCGCAGAGATAGTCATAATATGTCATGCTCCACCCGCTCCGATCTCCGTGAGCCTCACCTCGCCGAGCACCGGCAGCTCCGTCGCGTCCACCGCAACATCCTCCGCCGGCGCGAGCAGATGGTAGTTCTTTACGCCCGGCACACTGTAGAGGATGCTCGCAAGCTTCGCCCGGTAGACCGGCTCGCCCAGCCGCTCGCCGGTAAAATACGCCTGCAACGCCTCCTGCGCCGCATCCGTGATCTCCCGCATCGTCCAGCCCTGCTCTGCCTCCAGCTCCGCCGTCACATCAACGCGTTTCTCCGCCGGCACCTTGACCGCCACATCCACCGCGATCTCGCGCTTTTTCTGCAAGGCCGCCCTGATCTCGCCGAGCAGCGCTTCCCCCGGCGCGCCGCCGTGCGTCGAAACGTAGACGTCCACCGTGCCGATGCCGCGGGCGCGGCCCACCGCCTTCGCCGCAGCCACGTTTGGAAAGCGCATCGCCTCCTGCTCATAAAAGGCCGCGTTCGCGCCGTTCGGCAGCCGCCGATAGCTCTCCAGCACGCGCTCGCGCAGCTTCTCATCGCTCTCTTCGTCGCTGCCGCCGGAAAAGGCCTCCGGATTCTCGCAGCGCGTAATGCCCACGGGATATACCGACATCACGTGCACCGCCCCCGCAATGGCATTGCCGTGCGCCCCTGCCTCCACGGCGCGCGCCGGCACGTCGACGCTCGTCTCGCCCTTTCGGAGCGTTGCCTTCTCCGTCGTTTCAAAGCGCGCGCCGCCCGTGGTCATTGCAACGCTCCCCACCTCGATCTCATAGTCCGTCGCCGCTGCCGACGGCGCGGAAAAGCGCAGCACGCCCGTTGCCCGCGCCGCCGGAAGGCGCGCCAGCGCGCGCGTTTCGGCGTGGTAGTCCAGATACTGCCCCTGCGCCGTCTGCGGGAAGCTCTGGTCGAGCACCCAGTCCGCCTGCGCCAGCAGCGACTGCACCTCCGCCGCCAGCGCGTACAGGCGCACCATCATGTCGCAGCCGTCGTTCGGCACAAACCTCGTCTCCTCCGCGAACGCCGCGCGCATCCGCTCGTAGATCGCCCTCAACTCTTCCATATTCTCACTCTCCCCCGATCCTCACGCTCACTTCAAGTGTCTCGCCTTCATAGAGCAGCGCGGCGCGCAGCAGCAGAAGGTCGCCCTTCTGCTCCAAAGAAACGCCGCTCACCGTCACCCCCGCTTCCTCCGCCAGTGCCTCCGCCACATACCGCTTCGCCGCCGTCTCGCGTCTCTCTCCCTTCTCCCGCCACAAAAGGTGCAGCTCGCTTCCAAGCTCCGGCGCAAGCGGAAAGCTTCCGCGCCGCACGCTCAACTTGTAGAGCACGCGCTCCAAAAGTTCCTCCCGGCCGCTCGCGCGCACGAGAGCGCCCGCGCCGTCGGATACATAGTCCCGATCCTTGATCTTCAGCTCCATCTCTCATCCTCCCAGCGCCAGAAACGGCACGCCGTTGATGAACAACAAGCCGTTGATGTCAATCCTGCCGCTGTTGCGCAGCACGATCTCCGCCCCCGCAGCAGAGCGGATGCGCACCTCGCCCGGTGCAAGCGCTTCGCCCGCCTGCTCCGGCACGCCCACAGCATAGCTCTCCTCGCCGAAGGTCCCCCCGCGCACGATGAGCACATCCTCACCCTTGCACGGCTGCCACTCGTAGCCGCCCGGCCCCACGGTCTTCACCTCTCGCTTTTCCCCGCTGCTGAAGACCGCCAGCTCGCCGCCTTCGATCGTCACCGTGCCGTCCTGCGCCGAGGCGACATCCTGCAACTCATGCGCCGCCAGTTTTTTCGATAACCACATCGTCTTCACTCCCTCTGCAAGCATAGCTCGCTCGTCTCTCCGCTCTCACTGAAGCGGCGCGAGCTCTCGATCACGCGGAACCGTCCGCTCACGCCGACTTTTGTCCCGCTCACCTGCGCTATGTCGCCGGGGGCGGCGGAAAACTTCCCCGCGATCGTCACACGCAGCGTCTCCGCCCCCTCCTCCGATTTTTTGATCTGATACTCGCCCGTGCAGCGCATCGCCTGCGCGCCGCTCCTTGCCGGCACATAGAAGACCCTGCGGCTCGTACCGCCGCGCGCGCAGAAGGCGGCATTTTTCACGCTCCGGCGCACGCCCGCCTTTTTGTCCACCACCAGCGCCTCGGCGATCACGCCGTAGCGCCTGTCGCAGTAGGCAAGCGCCGTCACGCCCGTCCGCTCGTCGATCGTCACATCCGCGCCGGAGCGCGAACGCCTCAGTTCAAGCGCCCCGCTCTTGTTAAAATACGGCTCAATGCCCCCGTGCAGCGCCGCAAAGTCGTGCAGCACCTTCCACTGGCTCGACCCGTTCGCCACACGGTAACGCGACGCCGCCGCCTCGTCATAGCCCGCGCAGAGGATGCCGTACGGCGTCACGTGATTTTTGAGGATCTCTCCCATCGTCGCCCGTTCATAACTCACCGCTTCGGCCTCGTTGTCGAGCAGGAGCGCGGCAAGGCCACGCCCGCTCAGCTCCAGCTGCATCCCCTTTTCATCGCACATCACATTCGTCTCATCGATCACGCCCGCAAACTCTGTTGCGCCGTCCTCCCGCGCGCGAAAGCGCACCGCGCGGCGCAGCGTCTCCGCCATCGCCGGGTCGTAGGGACACCTGAGCGAAAAGCTGTCGCACGGCACGCTGCCCGTGTAGGAAAACTCCCACCGCAGCAGCGTCGGCAGCTCATACTGCACGCCGTCGCAGGTCGTGATATACCCCTTCATCACGGCAGGATCACCCGCTCTCCCACCGTGATAAGATTCGGGTTTCTGATCTGCGGATTCGCCTTCAGAAGCGCCGCAAGCGTCACGCCGCGCGCATTTGCAATGCCCCACAGCGTATCCCCGCGATGCACCGTATGGACCGCGCCGCCCGTCGTTCCCTTCGCGCTTCTCCCGCTTCCGCCCGCCTCATCCACGCGGATGAGCGACGCGTCGAGCGGGCTTGTCTCCCAGAAGGCAAAGCGATAGCGCACATAGTTCTCAAGCGGCTGCTGGGCAAGCTCGAGCGACACAAAATATGCCTGCGCCGCCTGCCACACCGGATGGATCAGCAGTCCCGCCCCGCCCTGATAGAAGACCGACGCCAGCTTTTTGAACTCGTCGTAGGCACCCTTCCCCGCAAAGACGCCCTCGCCCTCCATCACGCGGTAGCTCAGTCCCAGATCCTGCATCCCGTAGCGCCCGAAGGGCACCTTCGCCACCGCCACACGCCGCTGAAAGCGGATGGTATATGTCTCCGGATTGTGCGGCCACACATAGTCCTTGTATCGCATCGGTGCAAGGTTCATTCTTCTCTCGTCCTCTCTCAGTAGAATAAAAAGCCGCCGTCATAGCGCCGCGCGTCGCGCTCGAGGCTCTGCGAAAAGGCTTCCGTCTCCCGCATCTCCCGCTCCTGCAAGAGTGTGAAGGCGTCCCGCTCTTTCGCCGCTGCAATGCCCGCCGCGGCGGTCATGTTCTTCCCCAGCTCCTGCCGGAGCCATACCGCCGCGCTCCCGCCGCCGTGCGTCGCGCTTTCCTCCCACAGAGGGGCGGCCGCGTGCGCCGTCATGCCCACCGGCGCTGCGCGCCCCTCCGCTTCCTCCCGCGCAGATGAGGGCGCGTCGGGTGCGCCGCGCAGTTTTTGCATTGCCCGCGCCGCCGCGCTCCCCGTTTCTCCGTCCGCCGCACTCTCCGCGCGTCCACTCTGCACCGGCGCCGCTTCTTCCCCGGCGTCCGCCGCGTCGCCGTTCTTTTCCGCCGCGCCGATACTCTTCGCCGCCGGACGGGACAGGCGCTCTCTGAGCGCCTTCTCCCTCTCGCGCCATAGCTCCGTGCCGCGCAAGAGCACCCACTCAATGTAGTTCAAGCCTTTCTCCCCTCCTTCATGCGCAGGTAGCGCGCCATGTCAAAGCCCGCGTTGTCCCCGCCCGCCGTATCGGCGAGCAGCTCTCCGCAAACGCTGCACCGCGCCTCCTCCGCGCGCTGCCTGCACGCAGGACACATCCGCTCCAGCGCTTCCTCCCGGTCGAGCAGCTCGTGCATCAGGCAGTAGAGATAGTCCCCGTCCGTCATCTCCTGCGCTCTTTTTTCGCTCGGCAGCGCCCCGGCATATCGGAGCACGCGCCATTTCAGCCGCTCGTAGGGCGCGTGCTCCAGGCTTTTTTTAGTGCTTCCACCCTCTCGCGCTCGTCCTCGCACGAGGGGTTGCCCGCCCCGTCGAGCAGCGCGTAGCGCGATACGAGCGCGTTGATCTCTCCGACGCTCAGCGCGTTTTCCACATCCTCCGCGCTCGCAAAGACCGCCGCGCCGTTCTCGTTTTCCCGCAGGCTTCGCCGCAGCAGCGCCGCGTTCGCCCGCAGTGCCTGCTCCTCCTCGTCCCGGCAGTCCTCCCGCGCGATCTCGCGCCGCAGCGCGAGCGTCTCGCGGGCCGAGAGCAGGCGCAGCACGCACGCTCTTTCGCCGATGCGCACGCGCTCTTCCCTCTCGCGCCCGAGAAAGCTCAAAAGCGCCCCGTCCATCAGTTCATGATCTCCATGCGCTTGCGCGCGATGATCGTCACCTTCTCCGCGGCGGGGTCGCCGAGCTTGCCCGCCTCTTCAATGCTGCTCCAGCGGCACTGCGAGTAGATGATGCGCTTGTCCGGCTTGCAGATCACAAGCGAAAAGTCGTTCAGATCATAGAAGTTGATGCCGTCGCTGATGGCCTCATCCGTCGCGTACAGGCGGCTCAACTCCAGCGTGTACTTGTTCGCGCCCGCGATCGTCGCCACCGGCTCGTTTTCGCCAAAGGCCTCGATCTCGCGGCTCGTGCGGGTGGCCTTGGTCGTGTAGCTCTGCACCACCGCGACCTTTTTGCCGTCCACCTCCAGATAGATGTCGCTGCTCAGCGGTAAGACCGTATTCGCCATCATTTTCCCTCCTTATACCGTGATATGCGCCGTCAGATAGATGCGGTTCAGCCCGTGCGCCACCGCGAAGCTGAACTCCACTTGGCACACCGTCGGGTCGCTCGCAAGCGCGCTCACCAGCACCTCGCCATAGCTGTCCACGATCTCGCGGTTTTTCATTTCCTCCAGCTCGAGCACCACCTGCGAGCGGATCGCGCCGCGGCTCTGGGCTGTATTCTTGCTGCGGGCAAAGCGTGCGCGCAGCGCGCTGCGGATCGTCGGGATGACCTCGTCGGCGATCAGGATCGTCGTCAGCTCACGCCACGTCGTGTTCGCCGCGCCGCCGCTCGTTGTCTTCGTCGTGATGCCGCGCACCGGCGAGCACACACCGCCCACGTACTCGATGGGCGTCACGCCGCCGCGCACGAGCTGGTCGATCTCGTTGTCGCCGAGGCGCTTGCTCACGCCGGCGATGCCGGAAAGCACCGCGCCGTTGATGGGAACGGACGCATCGCCGCTCCGCGCGATCGCGCCCGCCACCGCCGCAGCCGCGAACACAGCGCTCGCCTCCACGCCGTCATCCAGTATGATATCCGGCCCCACCAGCACCACGCGCTCGCTGTTGAGCTTCTTTGCGTGCTCCGTCATCTGCGCCACGCTCTCCTTTGCGCCGCCCACGACCGCAATGCGTTCGCGGCGCGCCTTCGATGCGTTCTCCACGTCCGTTTTAAGGCTCTGGTGCACCTCGGCCGACGTGCTGTCGCACACCACGATGTCCACATCCTCCTCCTCGTCGAGCGCCGCAAACGCGCTCGCGTAGTCCGCCGCGCCGGTCGCACCCTTGCCGACGGCCACCGCCTTCACCGCGCCCGCGCCGTTCAAAAAGAGCATCTTCAGCAGCGTGCTCATACCCTGCGCGCCGTCTTCGTCCTCGCCGAATGTGCTCTTGCCCTCCTCATAAGAGGTAATGAGGTACACCTTGTTCGCTTCTCCCTTCGCCGCGGCCGCCGCCGCGCCGATGGTCTTCGCTGCCGTGCGTGCGCTCACCACGCTCGATGCGTCGTAGGACGAATACACGCCCGGCCGCTCATGGATCATACTGTTCACGTTCTTTCACCGTGCCTTTCAAAACAAAATCGGTAAATACCGTCTCGTCCTCCGCCATCTCGCAGAGGAAATACGCCTCGTATGCCGCGCTCGCGCGCAGGCGGAACATTCCCGTCACCTTGTCCCATTCCGTCTGCCCAAGGTGCAGCTCGCGCAGCTTGAGCCCCTCCGGCAGCGCCGTCATCAGTGCCTGCATCACGCGCTCCGCCGCCTCCTCGCAACCGTCCGCGCCAAGAGCGCGCGGTGCGAAAACGTCCATTGAAAGCTTGAGCGCCATTCTCCTGCCGTACACCTCGCGCACTCCCTGTGTCCCCTCGTCCGTCCGCCGTCCGAGGTATTCAAGCCCGCCGCCAGGCTCGATGACCGTTTCCCGCACGCCGACCGCCGTCACGGCGCTCTCGCTCATTTTGAATTTCTCCGCGCTGTAGCTCTCCTCCGCCGCGCCGCCCGCAGCGGCGATGGCCGCCGCCACCGCGCGCTTTACCTGCTTCACCGCCGTCATGCGCCCGCCTCCTCCGGATGCAGGATCGCCCAGTAATAGACGATCTCCTCGCCCGCGTAAAACGGCGCAGCTCTGCGCACGACGTACTGTGTCCCCCCGCAAACCACGCGGTCGCCCATCTCGATCTCGACCTCCGCCGCACCGAGATAGCGCCAGCACTGCTCGCTCACCGCACCCAGCACCGTCACGGAAAACGGCTCTTCTCCGCTCTCGCGCCGCAGCGGCTGGACAAAGGCCTTCGTTTGCACCGCGTTTTCCCCGCGGCGCACCTCCGCGCTCATCCCATAGCGTTCAAACGCCTCGCTCAGCATCTTTTTCATCCCTGCACCCCGAAAAAGCAGAACGAGCCGTCCTTTGTATAGGGCCGCATCAGCATCCGCGCCTGCGCGCACAGTGCCTCAAGCCGCCTGCCGCTCTCTCCGGATGCGCGCTTCGTCACCGTCAGGTCGCCCGCGCGCAGGGAGGATAGCTCCTCCCCGCCCGCTCTCGCGCCCTCCAGCGCCGCCGCCGCCAAAAACGCCGCCGCGCAGATGAACGCGCTCTCGCACATCTCCTTGGAAACGCCGTCTCTCAGCTGCTTTTCAAGCGCCTCCTCCTGCGCCGCGCACAGCAGCGCAAGCGTTTCCCGCTCGCTCTCGTCCACCTTTGTCATCGCGCAGGCGATCGCAAGGATCCGCCCGCTCATGCTCTCCGCCATTTCGCCGCCTCCTCACTTTTTTTACTGCAAGGACAGCACCTTCGAGGCCTCCTGATACGGCTTTGCAAAGCCAGAAATGCTCGTGATGGCCGCGCGCTCAAGCTGGCGGTCGATGAGCTTGTCATACTCCACCAGCACCTCGCTGCCGCAGATGCGCTCGAGCGCATAGTTCTTATCAAGGCCGATGATCTTGCCCTCGGGCATTGCGCTCGTGCGCAGGAGCTTCGCGCCCAGCGGGGTCGTAAGCGTACCCGTGCCCTGGAAGTTGAGACCCGTCAGCGGGTTCTGGAATTCCTGCAGCTTGAGCATTTTCAGCATCATGTCGTTGCCCATCAGCAGCGTGTTCATCGTGTAGGGGTCGAACTGCGACCAGAAGCCCAGCAGCGCATCGTAGCTCAGCGTCCCCTTTGCGCCGCCAACGCCCGCATCGCCGACGGTGTAGCGGTCGGCCGCGTTGCCGTTGCCGTCGCCGTTCATCAGCACCTCGATGGCGTCCTTCAGGTGCATACGCGCGATGTACGCGCCGATCTGGCGCAGCGTCACAGAGAAGAGGTCGAGTCTCTGGAAGCGGATCGCCTCGTAGGACGCCACCAGCATTCTGCCGCGCTTGTGGAGCTTCACAAGATTCTCCTGTGTGCGGATGCTGGTCGTCGGGATGCTCGCGCCCTCCTCCACGCGCTTGAGCTCCTTGTCGTCGTCCGTCGGCACGGACGCGATGGAGCGGTAGTCCATCCCGTCAAAGTTCGTCACCGTCGCGGTGATGTCGGGCAGGATGTCGCTCTCCATGCCCTGGCGCACCACACGGGAGACGAACTCCGGAAACAGCACGGACGATTCGCTCGTGTGGAAGAACTTTTCCACCATGTCGCTGCCCGCGCCCTTAACGTGGATGTCAAAGCGCTTGAGCTGTCGCTGGAAGGCGTCCAGCCCCTCGAGCGCCGTGCCCTGATAGCTCTCGCTCGGGTCAAGGCCCTCGAGCACCTTCAGAAAGCTCTTGCCGCTTTGGCCGTACATACCCTTTTCAAGTTTCACGTTTTCATACTGATATGCCATTGTTCCTTTTCCTCCTTAAAGCTTGATGTCCACGGTCTTCTCCATGCTGTCCACATTCAGGATGAGATACTCTCTGCCCTTCGCCGCGTTCACGCTCACGCCGCCCGTACCGTCGGCAGTAAGCTTGCTGTAGCCGGCCGCCGGAGCCGTGTCGCCGCTGTAGCGCAGTCTGACAATGCCGCCGAGCTGCACGCTGCAAGCCTTGCCGTCGTGCGCGACTGAGCGCACCACGCCGCAAAAGGCGTCCTCCGCGCCGCATCTTGCCGCCGCGCCGTCTGCGCCGACCTTGACCACCGTGTCCTCACTCACGCCCGCGCCGCACTTGAGCGTCGCGCACCATTCGCCGATGCCCTGATAAGAAATGCCCATAAAAGTTCCTCCTCCGTTTTTATTCCAAAAGCGCCGCCGCTTTTTGACCCTTTTTATACGCGGAAGTCGCTCTCGTCCTCCGCTGCCTTCGTCTTTTTGCCGTAGGTGAGCTGCGTGCGCAGCCCCAGCTTCTTCGCCGCGCGCGCATGATAGATGCGCTCCATGGCCTTCAGCTCGCCCTCGTCGAGCTTTTCCAGCATCTTTTCAACTGTCTCTCCGTCCGCCTCCTGCTCCGCCACCAGCATCCAGCGCTTCACCTCTCCGCGCAGCGCGCTCATATAGCGCGCACCGAGCGCCGCCTGCTTTTCAAGCGTCTCAAGCTCTTCAAGATTCGCGCGCGACCCGCGGCGCTTGACGAGCATCTTGAGCGTCCCCGCCTCTCCGCCGCCGCAGCGCTTCAAAACACCCGCGCGCGGCTGTGCAGGAACGGCAACAAAGCTCCACTCATAGGCGTCCTGCGCCTCCGTCAGCTCCGCGCAGCAGAGCTTCCCGCCGTATCTCTCACCCTTTCGGTGGGCGCATTTGCCCATCTCCTCGCCGCACACAGAGCATCTGCAATGCGCCACGCTACACCCAACGCTCACCTCTTTTTTGATGCCGCCCTCGATCTCGGCGATCAGCGCGTCGTTCGCGCCGCCGCGCAGCATGTAGGCATATCCCTTGAGATAGCATCGCCCCTCGCCTGCGGAGCAAGCGCCCTCTTCCTCCACCACCTCCGTGCGGTAGATGCGCGCCGCCTGTCCCTTTGCGCTCCACTCGTGGTCAAAAATGCCGCTCTTGCCCACAAACAGTTCCGCCAGTTCCTCAAGCGTTGCGCGCGGGAAGCGCTCGCCGTCCCGGTCCACCTCGTTGTCGCACAGGCGCACGGCAAAGGTGTATACCTCGTCCGCGCCGAGCGCGCGCTTGGTAAAGGTGTTGATGGCACTGAGCTCCTCGTTCGTCACCGCGCTGTTTTTCACTCCCCGGCTCTCTTTTTTCACTTCCATCATCATTTCTCCTCCGCTTCGTCATTTTCCACTCTCAGCTTGCGCGCCTGCTGCAAGTAGAGCGCCGCTCTTGCTTCCTCCACCTCGTCCTGCAAATTGATATCCTCCCAGTCCACCGTAAAGCGGCAGCCGTAGCCGTGCAGGCGCAGCCACAGCGCGCATATGCGCTCCACCGCCGGCGTGAGCGTGCGCCGCAGCGCCGTGATCTCGCTTGTGAGCATATCCGCCTGCTGCGCGCTCATCCGCTCGGTCGAGGACCAGTTCAGTCCCAGCATGAACGGCGGCAGCCCCGTTTTTGCCACCAGCTGCTCAAGGATCTGCCGCACCGGCGTCGTGCTGTCGAGGATCTGGTTGTCCGCGCCGATGGCCTTGATCGACACATCCCCCACCGACACAAAGTCGCGCACGCTGCCGTTTCTGCTCTCCTGCATCGCCCGCGACCATTCCTCCGCGATCTGCTCGGCGCGCTCCTGCGCCGCCCCTCGGTCCAGCTCCTCGCCCTGCGGCTTGTAGACAACCGCAAAGCGCACGTTGCCGCAGCGCTCCCAATTTTTTCCCATCGCGTCGTAGATCTTGATGAGCAGCCCCGTCAGATACGGCATCGAGCGCAGCATCGACACGCCGTAGGGGTGGTCCGCCTCGGGGTTATAGGGCGTGAAGAGCAGCAGATCCTGGTAGGCAAGCCTCACACTGCGCCCGCACTCGTCCCGCCCGGCAAGATAAAAGTCCAGCGGGTTCTCCCCCTCGTGCACCTCCACCTGCGAAACGTCCGCGCACAGCACCGCCGCGATCTCGCGCCCCGCCGCATCCGGCACGATCTCGCCCACCGCTCGCCCGCAGGTGATGAGCGAATCAAGGTAGCAGTCGAGAAACGCGTGGATGCCGTGCTGGCCGCGCCCCACCGGCACCTCGCGCAAAAACTGCCCCAGCTCCCGCTCTGCGTTCCGATCCTCGCAGTAGACCTTCACGCCGTTCGACAGCCGGATGATCTTGCCGATGGCCGCGTCCACCACTGGCACCGCCTCGCGCACCATGCGGTAGAGCGCCGTCTCCCCGTCCAGCAGCGGCACATAGCGCTCCAGCTCGCCGAATGTGCGCTGCCCGGCGCTTCTCAGCTGCACCGCCGCCTCTCCGCCCGTGCTCCTCTCCTTTTGAAAGCGTCTTTTCATCTTCGCCCTCTCCTTTTCGTTTTGTTCAGCGCGCCGTGCGCTCCACCGCGCGCAGCGCGATCGCGCCTCCGCGTCCTCTTCCCGCGATCGACATGGCAAAATACCGCATCTCGTCCATCGCGTGATCTTTTTCCTTTCTTGGCCTGTCGCGCCCCGTGCCGCCGTCCTCCCAGCAGTACTGCGCGATCTCTTTGAGGCTGTTTTCGCACCCCTCGCAGATCACGATCTTTCCCCGCTTCAAGAGGTCCGCCGTCACCCGCAGCCCGTCGGCCACGTTGTTGTCCGCGCGGCTCACAGGAAAGCCCGCGCGCCTCACCGCCTCGATAAAGCTCGCCGCCGACGGGTCAACGATGACCTTCTCCACCGTCTCTCCCTCGGTAAAGCGCCTGAGATCTTCGAGATACTCCGCGTCCGTCTTCTGCCTGCCCTCCTTCCGCGCGTCGTAGTAGTATTCCTTCACGCGGTACCACACGCCGCCCCTCAGCGCCCACAGTCCAAAGCTCATCGGGTTCACCGTCCCGTAGTCAACGGATACCCGCACTCTCTCCCACGGCTTTTCCGGCACACCCGCGCAATACTCCTCGGGCGTAAAAAAGTCGTAGATGAGTCCCTTCGCCGCCGTCCACTCGCCCAGTACAAAGCGGCGGTAAAAGGTACCGCTGTACGCCTTTTCGTACCGTGCGCGGATGCGCGGCGAGAGCGAGGGGTTGTCCTCCATCGTAAAGTGCAGGTAGAGCGCCCCGCGCTCCTCCGCGCGCAGGATCCACTCGCGGTAAAACCAATGCTGCGGCCCCTCGGGGTTGCAGTTGAACCACAGCCTGCTGCCCGATACGCTGCATCGCGCGCTCGCCTGCTCCACGAAAGAGCGCGGCATCAGCGCCGCCTCGTCGAAGAGTACGCCCGCGAGCGTGATGCCCTGAATGAGCGCCGCGCTCCCCTCGTCGTGCCCGCCGAAGAGATAAAAGCGGTTCTCCCGCCCGCCGCAGCGCACGATCAGCAAGTTTTCGCTGCGCTTTTCCTCGCAGCGGAACCCAAGACCGCCAAGCCACGGCAAGATCTCATGCAGCACGTTGCGCCGCAGCGACACGATCGTCTTCCCGCACAGGGCGAATTGCCGCTCGTCGAAGCGCTTCATCGCCCACAGAAAAAAACCAATGCCCATCGAGAGCGTCTTCCCGCTTCGCACCGCCCCGTCGCAGATGATCGCGTCAAACTGCCGGTACTTCGGGTTCGCCCACCAGGTCATCGCCTCTTTCTGCTTGGCGGAAAACTTCTTTACGCCCGCCAATCGTCTCTCTCCTCTCCCGCCTGCTCCAGCGCCTGCAAGAATTCCTCCGTCTCGTCCTCGCCGCCGCTGCCGAGCATCTCGTAGAGCACGCCGAGCGCCTTCACGCGGTCGACGAATTTCACCTCCACCGCTCCGTTCGCCCCCCGCTTGATCTCCGACACCGCCGAAAGGTCCATGCGCTGCACCCGCTGCGGCGTCACCTTCTCAAGGTACATCAGCTCCACGCCGTGGTTCGCCTTGCCGAAGGCGATCTTTCCGAGCGCCGCGATCACATCCTCGCGCCGAAGCTCCTTTTTCGCCATCGTATCCCCCCATTCGCATTTCTCTTTTCACTTCCACCCCGCGCACCCCGCTTTGTTGCACGTTCCGGTGCACGCCGTCTCGTTTTTGGGCAAAAAAAATAGGGGCGGACCGCTTTTTCAGGCGGTCCGCCCCTATTTCGTCTTGATTCTCTTATTCTTCGAGCAGCAGTCGCGTGAGCGCCGGCGCATCGTCCGCGATGACCGTCGCGCCCGCCGCGGTGATCGTCTCGCGCGAGCGGAAGCCCCAGCTCACCGCGATGACCGGCAGCCCGGCGTTCAGCCCCGTCTGCACGTCCACCTCGGAATCTCCGATGAATACTGCGCCCTCGCGCGTTTCGCCAAGCGCCTTGAGCGCATCGTCCACCAGGTCAGGATACGGCTTGCAGCGCACGCCCTCCTTCGCGCCGACGGCATAGTCCATCCGGCCGCCGAAATACTCCTCGCTCAGCTTTTTCACCGCCGCGTCCGGCTTGTTCGACACCACCGCCGTCTTTACGCCGTGCGCTTTCAGCGCGTCCAGCATGTCCAGCAGCCCATCGTAGACCTTCGTTTTGATCCGGCAATGCTCCTGATAATACGCGCGATACGCCCTCAGCGCCTTTGCAATATTCTCCTCGCTCGTTCCCTCCGGCACAGCGCGGCGGATCTGCATCTCCGCCCCGTTGCCGACAAAGCGGCGCATTTCCTCCAGGCTTCTCTCCGGATAGCCCATCTCGCGTAGCACATGGTTCGTGCTGTCGCGCAGATCCTCGAGCGTGTCGAGCAGCGTGCCGTCCATATCAAAAAGGGCCGTCTTATATGCCATCATTCATTCCTCTTTTCTCGCTTTTTGCATTTTTCGGCCCTATTATAATTGCCATGCGCACAAAGTTCAAGGCCATATTCTCTCATATCTTTACTTCTGTACCATTGCACAGCTCTTTTTCATCTGATATAATTTTTCTATCAATTGATAGAAAAGGAGCGCTTTCATCATGCACGAACTGGAACGACTCTATCATATTCACTGCGCCCAGGGCGAAGTCGGCCGCTATGTCATCATGCCCGGCGACCCCGGCCGCTGTTCCTCCATCGCCGCTCTTTTCGACGATGCCCACCTCGTCGCGCAAAACCGCGAGTACACCACCTATACCGGCACCCTCCTCGGGGAGAAGGTCTCCGTCTGCTCCACCGGCATCGGCGGCCCCTCCGCCGCCATCGCCATGGAAGAACTGCACCAGCTCGGCGCGGATACCTTCATCCGCACCGGCACCTGCGGTGGCATCGACCTCTCCGTCAAGTCCGGCGATATCGTCGTCGCCACCGGCGCCATCCGCTTTGAGCACACCTCGCGCGAGTATGCGCCCATCGAGTTCCCTTCCGTCGCCGACTTTGACATCACCCTTGCCCTGCGCGAGGCCTCTCTCGCCCTCGGCTACCCGACGCACACCGGCGTTGTCCAGTGCAAGGACAGCTTCTACGGCCAGCACAGCCCCGAAAAGAGCCCCGTCTACTACGAGCTCCTTCAAAAGTGGGAGAGCTGGAAGCGTCTCGGTGTCAAGGCGAGCGAAATGGAGTCCGCCGCGATGTTCGTCGTCGCCGCCGCGCTCGGCTGCCGCTGCGGTTCCTGCTTCCATGTTGTATGGAATCAGGAGCGCGAGAAGGCTGGCCTCGACCAGGACATGAGCGAGGACACCTCCGCTTCCGTCAAGGTCGCCGTTGAAGGCCTCAAGCGCATCATCCTGCGCGACCGCGAGCTTGCCGCCCTGCCCGAAAACGCGCAGAAGCTGCTCGAAAAGAAAGAAAAGGGGCTGCTCCATGAGTAAGAAAAAAGTCATCGGGATCCTCGGCGGCATGGGCCCTCTCGCCACCGCCGACCTTTTCCGCAAGATCACCGAGCACACTGCCGCCTCCTGCGATCAGGACCACCCCCGCGTGTGCATCGACTCCAACACAAACATTGCCGACCGCACCGCCGCGCTCCTGCACGGCGGCGCGGACCCCGTGCCCGAAATGGTCAAGAGCGCCCAGCGCCTTGCCTCCATCGGCGCGGAGCTTCTCATCATGCCCTGCAACACCGCCCACAACTTTTATGATGCCGTCGCCGCGAGCGTTTCCATCCCCGTTCTCCACATGATCGCCATCACGCGCGATGCGCTCAAAGCCCGCGGCGTCAAGTGCGCCGGCCTTCTTGCGACCGACGGCACCGTGCAGACCGGCATCTACCAGCGCACCTTCGAGGGCAGCGGCATTGAGCTTCTCGTCCCCGAAAACGCCGCCGATCAGGCCGCCGTCATGGACATCATCTACAACGGCGTCAAGGCGGGCGACCTTGCGCACGACGCGGCCGCGTTCCGCGCGGCCTGCGAGCATCTGCTCGCGCGCGGAGCGGAGGTGCTTATTCTCGGCTGCACGGAGCTGCCCCCCGCGTTCGACATTTACCGTCTCGACTATCCCAACGTCGACCCCACGCTCGAGTTGGCGCTTGCCGCCATCCGCGCCGCGGGCTGCGAAACGAAGTAAGGAGGCTCCCATGAGCTACGCCGATCAGGTCTTCCGCGCCAACTGTCTCGACATTCTGCAAAGCGGCGTGCGCGACGATGACCTCACCGTTCGTCCTCACTGGGCCGACGGCACCCCCGCCCACACGATCAAAAAGTTCGGTCTTGTCAACCGCTACGACCTGCAAAAGGAATTTCCCATTCTCACGCTCCGCCGCACCTATCTCAAAAGCGCGGTGGACGAGCTCCTCTGGATCTGGCAGAAGAAGTCGAACAACGTCCATGACCTTTCCTCCCACATCTGGGATTCCTGGGCGGATGAAACAGGCTCCATCGGCAAAGCCTACGGCTACCAGCTCGGTGTGAAGCACCAGTACAAGGAGGGCCTGTTCGATCAGGTCGACCGCGTGCTCTATGACCTCAAGCACAACCCCGCCTCGCGCCGCATCCTGACGAATCTCTATAACTTCGAGGACCTGCACGAGATGCACCTCTACCCCTGCGCCTATTCCATGACCTTCAACGTATCGAATGGCACGCTCAACGCCATTTTGAACCAGCGCAGTCAGGATATGCTTGCCGCCAACAACTGGAACGTCTGCCAGTATGCGGTGCTCGTGCACATGCTCGCGCAGGTCTCCGGTCTCAGGGCGGGCGAGCTTGTCCACGTCATCGCCGACGCGCACATTTACGACCGTCACATTCCCATCATCGAGCGGATGCTCGCAGAGCCTGAGCATCCCGCCCCCACCTTCCGTCTTGACCCCGCCGTCACGGATTTTTACGCCTTCACGCCCGACAGCGTCCATCTCGAGGGTTACGAATACAGTCCCTTTGAAGAAACGATCCCCATCGCCATCTGACGCATCCCTGCCGGACAAAAAACACTTTAGAAAGTCTGGAGCATCACAAATATGACTGCAATCGTCTGCGTTTCCCAAAACTGGGGCATCGGCCGCGAAGGTGCGCTGCTGTTCCACATCTCTGCCGATCTCAAGCGCTTCAAGTCGCTCACCGTCGGCAGGACCGTCATCCTCGGGCGCAAAACGCTCGACACCTTCCCCGGCGGCAAGCCCCTCAAGGACCGCCGCAACATCGTTCTCACCCGCCGCGAGCGCAGCATCCCCGGCGCGGAGATCGTCCACTCCTTTGACGAGGCCATCGCCCTCGGCGGGGACGACGCTCTCGTCATCGGCGGCGCAAGCGTCTACATGGCGCTGCTCGACCGCTGCGAGCGCGTCTGCGTCACCAAGGTATACGCCTCGGCGGACGCCGACAGCTTCTTTCCCTGCCTCGACAGCAGCCCCGACTGGCGCATCGAGCACGAGAGCGAGATGCTCGAGGAAAACGGCCTCAAGTTCCAGTTCGTCGACTACGTCCGCAATTGAATCACGAACGCGCAAAAGAGGGGGCCTGCCCCTCTTTTGCGCATTGCTTTTGTGCCCCGCCTTTGCTACAATAAGGTTTAAGAATTTTTCCGCAGGAGGGCCATTTCCATGTCTGTCAAGATCGCACCGTCCATTCTCTCCGCCGACTTTTCCGAGCTCGGCGCCGGCGTTGAAGCCATTTCCACCGCCGATTATGTCCATTTCGACGTGATGGACGGCTGCTTCGTCCCCAATATCAGCATCGGCATCCCCGTGCTTCAGTCCATCCGCAAGCGCACGGCGCTGCCCATCGACGTACACCTGATGATCGTGCAGCCTGAGCGCTATGTCGATCAGTTCTGCGACGCGGGCGCGGACCTCGTCACCTGCCATGTCGAGGCCGACACCCCCGAAAAGATCTCCCTCGCGCTCGATAAGATCCGCGCCAAGGGCAAAAAGGCAGGCGTCGTCTTAAAGCCCAACACGCGCGCCGAGGCGGTGCTCCCCTTCCTCGACAAGTGCGACATCGTGCTCGTGATGACCGTCGAGCCGGGCTTCGGCGGGCAGAAGTTCATGGCCGACATGATGCCCAAGGTCGCCGCCATCCGCCGCTACATCGACGAGCGGAACCTTGACTGCGAGCTTGAGGTCGACGGCGGTGTGGACGCCGTGACGTGCAAGACCTGCATCGAGGCGGGTGCAAATGTCCTCGTCGCCGGCTCCGCCGTCTACAAGGCCGCCGACATTCCCGCCAAGATCAAAGAGCTGAGAGGGTAAGGCCGATGGAATACTTTCCTGCGGCGCTTGAAAAGCTCGTTGAGCAGTTCGCGCGCCTGCCCGGTATCGGCAGCAAGAGCGCCCAGCGCCTCGCCTTTTTCGTGCTGAGCCTGCCCGAGGATGAGGCCAAAGCCTTCGCTGACGCCATCGTCGACGCCAAGCGCACCGTCACCTTCTGCCCCGTCTGCCGCAATTTGACCGACGGCGGGCTATGTCCCATCTGCTCGTCCACAAAGCGCGACGAGCACCTCATCTGCGTCGTCGCTGACCCGCGCGACGTGGTCGCCATCGAGCGTGCGCGCGAGTACAACGGCCGCTATCATGTGCTGCACGGCGTCATCTCGCCGATGAACCATGTAGGGCCCGACGATCTCGAGATCAAGTCTCTTCTCGACCGTGTGGCACAGGGCGGCGTCGAAGAGGTCATCATGGCGACGAACCCTGACACCGAGGGCGAGGCGACGGCGATGTACCTGGCCCGGCTCCTGCGTCCCTTCGGCGTGCGCGTCACGCGCCTTGCCTACGGCATCCCCGTCGGCGGACACCTTGAATTTGCCGACGACGCCACGCTCATGCGCGCCCTCGAAGGCCGCCGCGATATCTGAAAATGCACGCAAAAAAGGACGAGTTCAAAAGAACTCGTCCTTTTCATTTTGCTTTTCTTACATCATTTTGATGGTGTAATACACCGCGAGCAGGAAGGTCGCCGCGGCAAGCACCCACAGCCCGTAATAGGCAATGCCGGAAGCGAACAGCGCGATCACGATGGCCGCGAGGCACAGGCCCAGCACCGCATAGATGAGCTTGTAGTTGCCGCCCTGTGACACGATGCGAAGGCCGCCGAGCTTTTCAAGCTTGCCCTCGTTCTTGCCCGCCTTGCACACGGCGATTGCAAGCGCCGCGATCACAAGTGCCGCAAAGACGCTGCACCCGATTACAAGAGTGCTCCACGTCTCGCTTCCGCCGCCGCGGTGAACAAGATACATCGCCATCATCGCCGCCGTCAGCGCAAGTGCCTGGAGCGAAAACTCGCGCGGATAGAGCAGGAACACAATGCCCAGCAGCATCGCCACCGGCACAAGCACGCACATTGCCTTCGTCCCCTGCGGATAGATCTTGAGCATCAGCTCAGAGGACATTGCGAAGAAGAATCCCGCGCACAGAAGCCACGGCGCGGCAGGCGCGAAGCGCGTCCACTTATTGCGCATGATCCACAGCACAAGCCCCGCGCCGAAAGCTGCGGCGCCGGCGATCCCGAGGACCTTCAAAACGCTCATCATCACAAGGACCTGTCCCACAGCGCCCTTGACGAAGTAATTGTTTACCATCAGCAGATAAAATTCAGCCACCAGACCGACCGTGAGCAGGATCATCGCGCGGTTGACGTTGCGGTCGCTCTTGGCCATACGCTCTGCGCGCTTATTGTTATTTGCCATCTATTCGAGCCTCCAAAAAGGTGATCGTTTTGTAAGCGCCCTTTGCGGGCGGAAACACTACAGCATAGTATAATAGCAGAAGCGGGCGCATTTGGCAAGGGAAAATTCTTATTCTTCTGTCATTCGTTCCCTTTTTGTGCTTTTCTGCCGTGCTTGCAATTCTCTCCCGCAGCCCGTATAATAGGGCCTCAGATCACAAAAGGAGGAATCCCTCATGTCCATGGTTCAGATCAAAAAGCTCCGCGAAAATGCGGTTCTTCCCGCGCGCGGCTCTGCCTTTGCCGCCGGTTACGACCTCTGCGCCTGCCTGGAAGGCGACGAAACCGTCATCATCCCCCCGCACCACACCCTCAAGATCGGCACGGGCCTCGCCTTCGCGCTGCCCGAGGGCACGTTCGGTGCGGTCTTTGCCCGCAGCGGCCTTGCGAGCAAGCAGGACCTGCGCCCCGCCAACTGCGTCGGCGTGGTCGACAGCGACTATCGCGGCGAATGCTTCATCGCCCTGCACAACGACGGCACGCAGGAGCGCACCATCCGCCACGGCGACCGCATCGCCCAGCTCGTGCTGCTGCCCTTCCTCCCGATGGAGTTTGAAGAGGTCGACGCGCTTTCCGAAACCGCGCGCGGCGAGGGCGGCTTCGGCAGTACGGGGCGGTAAATCGCCTTAGAGCACGAACGCTCCGTCCACCGCCAGCACCTGCCCCGTGACGAACGACGCTCTTTCCGAGGCAAGATACGATACCGCCGCGGCGATATCCTCGGGCGTTCCGATGCGCCCGAGCGGCGTCTGCTCTCTCAGGTCACGGATCGTCTCCTCGCCCAGCGCCCTGACCATGTCCGTCTCAATGACGCCGGGGGCAACGCAGTTGACGCGGATGCCGCTCGGCGCAAGCTCCATAGCAAGCGAGCGCGTGAGGCCGATGATGGCGTGCTTCGTGCAGGAATAGGTCACCTCGCACGACGCGCCGTGCTGGCCCCACATCGACGAGATATTCACGATGCAGCCGCATTTTTCATGCAGCATCCGCGGCAGCACCGCCTGGATCGTGTTGCGCGCGCCGCAGAGGTTCACGCCGAAGTAGCGGTCCCACTCCTCGTCCGTCACGTCCTGAAAAAGCCCCTGCCCGGCAACGCCTGCGTTGTTCACGAGCAGTGTGACCGGCCCGAGCTCGCGCTCGCAGCGCGCGACCATGTCGTTCACCTGCGCGCGCACGGAAACGTCCGCCTGCACCGCGATGGCCTCGCAGCCCTCGCTGCGCAGCAGCGCCGTGAGCTCATCGGCCTTGTCCTGTCTCTCATAATAGTTCACGCACACGGCGCAGCCGTCGTGCGCAAGCTGATATGCCGTCGCGCGGCCGATGCCGCGGGACGAGCCTGTGATAAGCGCCACTTTTTTCATGTAGCCGCCTCCAAAAAATCCAAGAATCTTACTTAGTATATTGGAAACGTCCCCAAAAAGCAAGCGACAGGGCCCTGCTTTCTTTCTCTGCGGAGCCGCAGTCCCTCTTTTGGGGAACTTTTTTGCGTTTTTTCCGTCTAATATAGGTAAAGGGCGCAAGGGGGTGAGCGAAAATGCGCCGCTTCAATCTCTTTTCCCGCGGCATGACCTCGCTTTTCAAGCTAGCCGTCCGCCTGCTTGTCATCGCCCTGAGCGTATCGCTGCTTCAGCAGGCGCACCGTCTGCCGCCCGCACCGCCGCCCATACCGCCGCAGCTCGACCGGCGCGCCATGCCGGAGCTCTCCGCCGCGGCGGCGCCCGTCCTGGAAAGCAGCGCTGAAAAGCCCGCGCCAGACTGGCGCTTTTTCGTCCTTGAGTACCACAACTTCACCGACGATCCCGCGCAGGCAACGGATTACACCATGACGATCTCCGGACTGCGGCGCGATCTCGATTTTCTGCGCGACAGGGGCTATACGACGATCCTTCCGCGCGAGCTTGCCGCCGGGCAGCTCGACAGCGGTGCGCCGCTGCCGCAAAAGGCGGTGCTGCTCACCTTTGACGACGGCTACGAGAGCAACTACACCCTCGCCTTCCCTCTGCTGCGGGAGTATGGCGCAAAGGCCGCTGTCTCGCTCATCACCGCGCGCATCGACGAGGGCACAAGCGGCTTTCTCTCCTGGGATGCGTGCCGCGAGATGGCGAAAAGCGGCCTTATCGAGTTCGCCTCCCACACCAACGACCACCACATTCGCAACGATGCCGACGGCATCGAGCGCAGGGACGGGGAATCGGAGGAGGACTACCTTGCGCGCATCTCCTACGATCTTGAGACCAGCGTCACCCGCATTCTTCTCGAAACCGGTCAGCGTGCCACTGCCTTCACCTACCCGCTCGGCAGGATGGAACCCTGGGCCGAGCCTTTCCTGCAGCAGCATTTCTCCGTCACCTTCTCCGGCGTTTACGGCAGGGCGCGCTATGGCAATTCACTCTACCAACTGCCGCGCTATAATATCAGCGACGTCCACCCCGCAAGCGAATACATGCGCCGCGCCTGAGCTCCATCGCGCCTTGCCGCAAAGCGGCAACAGCGCCGCGCACTTTCGTCCGGCGCAGGCATTCCTACCCACGCCGTCCCCTCGGCGCTTTTGCGCCGTGAAATGCTTTTGCTGCGCAAAAGCATTTGCGCAGGCGGAATTCACTTCCGCCGAGCATTTTGATGACCCACGGAATCCCCGCGCGAAGTCGCGCGTCAATTCGCAGCGCAGCGGAGAATTGCAATAGGCGGAATTCACTTCCGCCGTTAAATTGTCTAAATCAAGCCGAGACGCGCTCCGCCGCGTCGAGGCCAAAAAAAGTCCACGACGAAAGTCGTGGACTTTTTTTGGAGCAGGGTACGGGAGTCGAACCCGCCTTAACGGCTTGGGAAGCCGCTGTAATACCGATATACCAACCCTGCGAACGTTGCTATTATAGCAGGTCGGCACGGGTTTTGCAACCGCAATTTCTGTCGAAGCGCATGATTTCTCTCCTGTGGGCATAGGAATAGGAAAAACGCAGGGAGGGGTCTTATGATGAGAAAGGTAAGGCGCACGATCTGTCTGCTGACGGCGATGCTGTGCGCGCTGGGTCTGTGCCCGGTGCGGGCAGAGGCGGTGGAACTGCCCATCACCAGCCGGGCGGCGCTGCTGATGGAGCGTTCCACGGGGCAGGTGCTGTTCGCGCAGAACGAGCATGAGCAGTTGGAGCCCGCCAGCGTCACCAAGATCATGACGCTGCTGCTGACCATGGAGGCCATCGACAGCGGCACTATCGGCTACGACGATGTGGTGACGGTCAGTGCCGCAGCCGCCGGGATGGGCGGCAGTCAGGTCTATCTGGCGGAGGGCGAACAGATCACGGTGGAGGAGCTGTTGAAATCGGTGTGCGTGGCCTCCGGCAACGACGCGGCGGTGGCGCTGGCGGAGAAGGTCGCCGGCGTACACGAGCTGTTCGTAGAGCAGATGAACCGGCGGGCCTCTGAGCTGGGCATGGCGGACACCCATTTTGTCAACTGTACCGGCCTGACGGCGGAGGGACACGTCACCAGCGCCCACGATATCGCCCTTATGAGCCGGGAGCTGCTGCTGCACCATCCGGACATACGGCGCTTCACCACCATCTGGATGGACACCATCCGGGACGGCGCTTTTCAGTTGGCCAACACCAACAAGCTCATCCGCTTCTATGACGGCGCCACCGGCCTGAAGACCGGCTACACCGCCTCGGCGGGGTACTGCATCAGCGCCACGGCGGAGCGGGACGGCATGGAGCTGATCGCCGTCATCATGAAGGCGCCGGACAAGGACACCCGCACCAAGGACGCCAAGGCGCTGCTGAACTACGGCTTTTCCACCTACGCGCTGGCGGATGCCCTGCCGCCGGAGCCGCTGACGCCGGTGGCGGTAGCCATGGGCGCGTCGGACGCCGTACAGCCGGTGCCGGAGGCAGAGAACACCGCCGTGCTGGTGGAAAAGGCCAAGGCCGGCGGCCTGACCCGCACCGTTACGCTGGAGCCGCAGGTCGCCGCTCCGGTGGAGGCCGGGCAGCGGCTGGGCGAGTTGTCCGTGCTGGACGGCGACACGGTGCTGCTGACCGTGCCGTTGGTGGCGGAGGAGGCCGTGGCGCGGCGCAGCTGGGGACAGGTGTTCACCCAACTTCTGCGCATGGCGGTTTTCGCGGCGTAGGCGGCCTTTTTCCCCTTGTAATTTGGGTACAATCGTTGTAAGATGGGAAACACCGAAAAAGACGTCTTTTACCAAGGAGGAATCATCCTATGATCCGTGTGGACCTCAATAGCTGCAACAGCTTTATCCCGTTGCCCTACGAGGCGGCGCTGGCGCCCCGCCTGCGCATCGCCCACGACCATCTGCAAAAGGGCGACGGCGCCGGCAGCGACTTTACCGGCTGGGTGCGCCTGCCGGAGAACTACGACAAGGAGGAGTTTGCCCGCATCAAGGCCGCGGCAGCGCGCATCAAGGCGGACTCTCAGGCACTGGTGGTCATCGGCATCGGCGGCTCTTATCTGGGCGCCCGGGGCGTGATCGAGTGCCTGCGCTCCCCCAACTACAATCTGAAAAAGAAGGGAACCCCCAACATCTACTTCGTGGGCAACGGCCTGTCCTCCGACTACATGAGCGAGATCGTGGAGCTGCTGGACGGCGTGGACTTCTCCGTCAATGTCATCTCCAAGTCCGGCACCACCACAGAGCCGGCGGTGGCGTTCCGCTTCTTCCGCGAGCTGCTGGAGAAGAAGTACGGCCCGGAGGAGGCCGCCAAGCGCATCTACGCCACCACCGACCGGCACAGAGGCGCGCTGAAGTCTCTGGCGGACGCCAAGGGCTACGAGACGTTTGTGGTACCCGACGACGTGGGCGGCCGATACAGCGTGCTGACTGCTGTAGGGCTGCTGCCCATCGCCGTGGCGGGTATCGACATCGACGCCCTGATGAACGGCGCCCGCGAGATGATGGACACCTGCACGGCGGCGGACATGAGCGCCAATCCCACGTGGCAGTACGCCGCCGCCCGGTACGAATTGTACCGCTGCGGCAAGAAGATCGAGATCCTGGCGGCCTATGAGCCCTGCTTCCGGTTTATGGCCGAGTGGTGGAAGCAGCTGTACGGCGAGTCCGAGGGCAAGGAGGGCAAGGGCCTGTTCCCCGCCAGCGTGGAGTTCACCGCCGACCTGCACTCCATGGGACAGTATATCCAGCAGGGCGAGCGCCATCTCTTTGAGACAGTGGTGCGCTTCGGCCCGTCGCAGCACGAGAACCCCGTCCCCTACGACGAGACGGACGGCGACGGCCTGAACTTCCTGGCGGGCAAGAGCATGGACTTCATCCGCGAGCAGGCCATGGACGGCACGCTGCTGGCCCATGTGGAGGGCGGCGTCCCCAACATCACCCTGTACACCGGTGGGCTGGACGAGGGCGTTATGGGACAGCTCATCTACTTCTTCGAGTACGCCTGCGGGCTCAGCGGCTACCTGCTGGATGTGAATCCCTTCGACCAGCCGGGCGTGGAGGCCTATAAGAAGAATATGTTCGCGTTGCTGGGCAAGCCCGGCTACGAGGAGCTGCGCGAAACGCTGCTGGCCAAGCTGGGACGGTAAGGCGTTTTGCCCAAAAAAAGAGCCACTTTTTTTCGTTGCTATTTTCTACATGGTATGGTATTCTACAGACAGGAGTAGAACCAACTCCATCTATGACAAAGGAGTGATTTCTTATGGTTAGACTGATCATGGGCGCGAACGGTGCAGGTAAGACGAAGCAGCTTATCGAGCTGATCCACACCAGCGTGGATTCCGAGACCGGCAGCGTTGTTTGCATCGAACCCAGCCGCGACATGACCTATGACATCAGCTACAATGTGCGTCTGGTCAATGCCAGCGAGTACAATGTGGATTCTTTTGACTGCCTGCGCGGTTTCCTCTGCGGTCTGTACGCGGGCAATTACGATATTTCCCATGTGTTTGTGGACAACCTGTGCAAGATCGCCGGCAGCACCGACTGGCAGGCGGTGGAGAACTTCCTCCAGTGGCTGGATCGCTTCAGCGAGAAGAACGACGTGAAGTTCACCGTCACCGTCAGCGCTGACGAGGATGTGGCCACCGAGGGTATGCGCCAGTACATCTGAACAGAAGCATAAAAAAGAGACGCCTTACAGGGCGTCTCTTTTTTATGCGCTTTATGTGTTTACTGCTGGCGAAACCGCTCCTGTAAGGCGCGGAGCGTCACCTCGTAGGCCCGCTGCTCGTGGGGACAGTCCTGCGCCTGATAGGGCAGTCCCGCCCGGTGGCACAGCAGCTCCGTGAAGTAGGCGTTGACGTGAGGGTTCTTCATCAGCAGAGGGCCGATGAGATGGGTGCCGTAAAAGCTGCCCTCCCACGCGCCGTCCTCCGCCGTATCAGCGGCGTTGCCGGGGCCGTGCTCCATGCGGAACAGCGGATGGGCGACCTCCGTGGTCTGACTGGCCTTGTTCACAAAGCCCACCGCCGTCTGCCCGGTGGCAGCGCCCACCGCCAGACAGTCGCCCTGTATGCGCGCCGTGTCGGACACGGTGGTGCGGAAGGGGAACAGTCCCAGTCCGGCGTGCGCCGTGCCGTCGGGCGAGGTGATGCTGCTGCCGAACAGCTCCATGGCGTTGCCGGTGGCCAGCACCACAACGCCGCGCGCCAGCGCCACACCTACGGTGTCTGTATAGCGGCGCAGATCCTCCAGCGCCACAAGCTGGGCGCTTTCGGTGCCGGCGCCCATGTAGACAAAGTCCGCGCCGGAGAAGTCGATATCCTCATACAGCGTGCCGGTGCGGACGACGACCTCCGCCCCCTGCCGCTCCAGACTGCGCCGCAGCGCCGCCACGTTGGCGTACTCGCCGTACAGATTCATCAGATCGGGATAGAGATGCAAAAGCTGGATGCGCATATGCAGACCCTCCTTAAAGCGTATTGACCAGCGACAGGAACTTGCCCTTGTCGGAGAAACAGGTGATGGTATAGGCTTGGGTCACGCCATCCCGCACGGCGGCGTCCACGCCCTCGCTGATGCTCTCGTAGGCGCTGAGCTTCTCCGGCGGCACGTCGGTGTAGGAGAACCGGACGTACAGATCGTCGGCATATTTGCCCAGCAGATAAATGTGGGAGGTGTTCTCCGTGTTCAGCATACCGAAGTCGATGTCCCACAGCCAGCTGGTCTCGCTGGTGAAATACTTGCGGCTCACCGCGTCCACGATGATGATGACGGCGTGGGGCTCCTTCTGCTGCACCGTGTATCGCAGGGACTGGTCGTAGGACACGGAGTTCTCGTGCTTGGAGGCCAGCAGCGTGCCGTGCATGGTCTGGTACTGCCAGTTGACGATGCGGCCGTTCTTCAGCACATAGCGGCTGATGCTGCGGGCGATATCCGCGCCGTCCACCCCCGCCAGCGCACACACGGTATAACAGGCCAGAATGTTATAGGCGTTGTAGATGCTCTTGAACGCCAGCTCGATGCGGTCCCTGCCGTTGATGGTGAGGAAGCCGGTATCCAGATCCGCGTCGGTAACGGTATAGGCCGTCTCCGGCCGGTGAAAATCGCATTTCGTGCAGTGGTACGCGCCGATGTGGTTGTAGTGGTAGTAGTCGTAGGCCATGGGCGCGTGGCACAGCGGGCAGTATTTCCCGTCGTTATAGATGCCGGTGCAGCGGTCGGTGGAAAAGCGCTGGCGATCCATGCCGAACCAGACCACCCGGTTCTGCCGTCCCCGGGCGAACAGCGCCACCAGCGGGTCGTCGGCGTTGAGGATCAGCGTGCAGTCCGGGCCGATGCTGGGCTCGATGGACTTGAACACCCACTGGGGGTGGCCGTTGCGGGTGAGCTGGTCGCGGTACAGGTTGGTGATGACGTAGTGGGTGGGCTGGAAATAGCGGAAGGTGTACTGGGCGTAGCGCTCATCGGACTCGATGACCGCCGCGTCGCTCTTACACCGTCCTGTCAGGGTGCTGCTGCACAGCAGCATGGTGGTGACGCCCTCGATCTGGTTGGAGCCCTCCCGGTTGAACACCACCTTTTTTCCGGCGGCGGTGAGCACATGGGCGATCATCTCGGACGTGGAGGTCTTGCCGTTGCTGCCGGTAACGGCGATGATCTCCGGCGGAAGCTGCACCCGCTGCAAAATGTCGGGGCAGATCTTCAGCGCGATCTGTCCGGGCAGGCTGCTGCCCCGGCCCACAAAGGAACCGACAAAGCGTATGAGCTTGCAGACCAGAATGGCCAGAAATTTTCTCATGGAAACCCTCCTTATCGTGTTGCGCGGCAGCGTGCCGCCTTATCCTTGCAAAACTATCCGCGGCGGGACTGGAGCCAGATCATCAGCGCGCCGATATCCGCCGGGGATACGCCGGAGATGCGGCTGGCCTGCCCCAGATTCAGGGGGCGCACCGCACTCAGCTTCTCCCGCGCCTCCAGACGCAGGCCCTGAATATCGCTGTAATCCATGTCGTCAGGCAGTGCGTGCTTTTCCAACTGCTCAAACTCCTCCACCTGCCGCTGCTGGCGGCGGATGTAGCCCTCGTACTTGACGGTGATCTCCACCTGCTCCCGCACGGCCTTGTCCAGCGTCGGTGCGCCGGGGTCGAAGGGCCGCAGATCGTCGTAGGACACCTGCGGGCGGCGCAGCAGGTCGATGAGCCGCGCCCCGTCCGCCACAGGGGCGGTGCCCCGCTGCACCAGCAGGGCGTTGAGCGCGTCGCTGCCGGCCACGCCGGTGTGGGTCAGACGCTTGACCTCCTGCTCCACGGCGGCGTACTTCTCCTCCACCGCCCGCAGCCGCTCCGCGGACACCAGCCCGATGCGGTGTCCGATGGCGCACAGCCGCTGGTCGGCGTTGTCCTGCCGCAGCAGCAGCCGGTACTCCGAGCGGGAGGTCATCATGCGGTACGGCTCCTCGGTGCCCTTGGTCACCAGATCGTCGATGAGGGTGCCGATATAGCTCTCACTGCGTTTGAGGAGCAGGGGCGGCTCCCCCTTCAGCGCCAGCGCCGCGTTGACGCCCGCCACAAAGCCCTGCACCGCCGCCTCCTCGTAGCCGGAGGAGCCGTTGAACTGTCCCGCGCCGTACAGCCCGTCCACGCTCTTGACCTCCAGCGTGGGCTTCAGCGCCAGCGGATCGATGCAGTCGTACTCGATGGCGTAGGCGGGGCGCATCATCTCCGCGTGCTCCAGACCCGCCACGCTGTGGAGCATCCGCAGCTGCACCTCCTCCGGCATGGAGGAGGAGAAGCCCTGAATATACATCTCCTCCGTGTCCAGACCCATAGGCTCGATAAATAGCTGGTGGCGGGGCTTGTCCGCAAACCGGACGATCTTCGTCTCGATGGACGGGCAGTACCGGGGGCCGACGCCCTCGATGACGCCGGAGTAGATGGGGCTGCGATCCAGATTCTCCCGGATGATCCGGTGTGTCTCCGCGTTGGTGTACGTCAGGTAGCACACCGCCCGGTTCTCCGGCGTCTGCGCCGTGTCGAAGCTGAAGGGCAGCGGATCGTCGTCGCCCACCTGCACCTCCATCCGGGAAAAGTCGATGCTCCGGCGGTTCACACGGGGCGGCGTGCCGGTCTTGAAGCGGCGCAGGGGCAGCCCCAGCGCCAGCAGGCAGTCCGTCAGCGCATTGGCGGCGTGCATCCCGTCGGGGCCGGAGGACTCGATGCACTCCCCCACGATGGTGCGCCCCGTCAGGTATGTGCCGGTGCAGAGGATGACGGCGCCGATGCGAAACACCGCGCCAGTACGCAGCACCACGGCGCTGACGTGTCCGTCCTCGCAGCGAAGCTCCGTCACCTCCGCCTGCCGCAGCGTCAGGTTCTCCTGCCGCTCCAGCGTGTGCTTCATCACCTGCTGGTACAGCCGCCGGTCCGCCTGCGCCCGCAGCGACCACACCGCCGGGCCTTTGGCGCGGTTGAGCATCCGGTACTGGATGCAGGCGCGATCCGCAGCGCGGGCCATTTCACCGCCCAGCGCGTCCAGCTCCCGGACAAGGTGTCCCTTGCCGGTGCCGCCGATGGCGGGGTTGCAGGGCATATTGCCCACCGCGTCCAGATCAATGGTGAAGCAGATGGTGCGCATCCCCAGCCGCGCCGCTGCCAGCGCCGCCTCGATGCCCGCGTGACCGGCTCCGATAACGGCGATATCAAATTCTCCCGCAAAAAACTCTTTCATAGTCAGCATATCCCCGTTTACACGTTCATACGAAGCCATTATATATGGTATGACCCGCAAGTGTCATTGTGCAATCTATCAAAAATTAACGAAAACAAATTGTACATTATGTATAAATTTGCGCTTGCAAAGTTGACAAAACCGGCATATACTATAAGAGTAAACAAATGAAGAAAGGAGCGTGATAAGGATATGATGAACAACTGGATCCTGGGCGATCTGGACGATATGATCTTCGGTGACTGCCAGCAGCAGATCAGCGAGCGGTAAGCGTCCCACCCACAGAAGATGACCACCACGCCTGTGTGCGTGGCGTTTTGCTTTTTATGGGCAATTTTTCGCCCTGTTTATACAATATTCTACCGCAAAAACGATCATCACAAGGGGGAGAGGGAGCGGCTCTGCGGAGCCGCTCCCTCTCCCCCTTCGGCGCAAGGCACGGCGCAAAGCCGTTTTCCGACAACGGGACGCGAACGCCGATCTGCAAAAAGCGCCGCGCCCCATTGACCGCGGCGAAAACCTCCTATATAATAGGTGGTCACAGAGGAAATTTTTCGCAAAGGAGCTTTCGCGTATGAACGAGATCTATGTGACCGGACACCGCAATCCGGACACCGACTCCATCGTGGCCGCCATGTCCTACGCTGCGCTGAAAAACGCGCTGGGTGAGAAGGAATATGTGGCCGTCCATCTGGGTACCGTCAGCGACGAGACCAACCGGATGCTGGAGCGGTTCCATTTCAATCCCCCCCGCTTCATCCAGAATGTCCGCACACAGGTGAAGGATCTGGATTTCGACCGTCCGCCGTGTCTGGACGCCTCCGTCACCATGGACCGGGCGTGGAAGCTCATGCGGGAGCAGAAAATCTCCGCCATCCCCGTTGTCAATGAGGACGGCTCCCTGTACGGTATGCTGTCCGCCGGCGACATCGCCACCTTCAGCCTGAACACCGTGGGTGAGCCCCGTGTGGAGGCCATCCCCCTGTTCAACCTGCTGAGTGTCATTGAGGGGCGGATCATGGGCGACGGCGGCGACCTGGTGGACAGCGTCAGCGGCTCCGTGTCCATCGCCCTGCCCCAGGACTGCGAAAACCTGCTGTTCGACGGCCCCGACAGCATCGTGCTGTGCGGCAGCCAGCCGGACATGATCCAGCGCGCACTGGATAAGCAGGTGGCCTGCCTGATCCTGTGCCAGACCGATGTGGAGCCGGCTTGGCTGGAAAATGCCGGCAAGACCTGCGTCATCTCCACACCGCTGGACGCCAGCCGCGTACACCGCCTGATCTATCAGGCCACGCCCATCGCCCGGCCCTGCGCCACGGAGGGGCTGATCTCCTTCCATCTGGACGACTACATCGACGACGTGCGGGAGGTCGTGCTGAAAAGCCGCTACCGCTGCTACCCCGTGCTGGACGAAAATGAGAAGGTCGTTGGCACGTTGTCCCGCTACCACCTGCTGAAGCCCCGGCGCAAGCGGGTGGTGCTGGTGGATCACAACGAGCTGTCCCAGACCGTGCCCGGCATCGATCAGGCGGAGATCCTGGGCATCATCGACCACCACCGTCTGGCGGACATCCAGACCCGGCAGCCCATCACCGTCCGCAACGAGCCGGTGGGCAGCACCAACACCATCATCACCTCCATGTATCAGGAGCACGGCGTCACGCCGTCGCCCCACATGGCGGGTCTGATGGCGGCGGCCATCCTGTCCGACACCGTTATGTTCAAGTCCCCCACCTGCACCAAGCGGGACATCGCCATGGCGGAGCGGCTGGCCCGCATCGCCAAGGTATCCCTCAGCGATCTGGGGCGGGAGCTGTTCAGCGGCAGCAACGACAGCCGTTCCGCTGAGGAGCTGCTGCGCAGCGACTTCAAGGAGTTCCATATTTCCGAGCAGGTGCTGGGCGTGGGGCAGGTCACCTGCATCGACTCCCAGAAGCTGATGGAGCGCAAGGACGAGCTGCTGGACGCCATGCGTGCCGCGCAGAAGGCCAACAGCTACGACATGGTGATCCTGATGCTCACCGACGTATTGCAGGAGGGTTCCCAGCTCCTGTATATCGGCAGCGATGACACCATCCGCAACGCCTTCGCCGTGGAGCCCAAGGACAACATGGTGTTCCTCCCCGGCGTCATGTCCCGCAAGAAGCAGGTCATCCCCATGCTGACCACCCTGTGGGGCTGAGAAATTGCCTTGCCCCGCATTTTGAAAGCAAAAAAACATCCGCCGAGAGGCGGATGTTTTTTTTGCTTTCGTAAACTCTTACTCGGCCTCGGCCAGCGCCTTGGCGGCGGCAATGGCCTTCTCCTGTGCCGCAGCGGGGCAGTCCTCGTAGCGGACGAAGTTGAAGGTGAACGTACCGCGGGACTGGGTCATGGAGCGCAGGTCGATGGCGTAGCTCATCATCTCCGCCATGGGGACCTCGGCCTCCAGCACCGTCTCGCCGTCGCCGGTGGGGTTCATGCCCATCACGCGGCCGCGGCGCTTGTTCAGGTCGCCCATCACGTCGCCCACGAAATTGTCGGGTACGGTGACCTTCAGCTCGCCGATGGGCTCCATCAGCACGGGCTTGGCCTCGGGCAGCGCGGCCTTGAACGCCAGGTTGGCGGCCAGCTTGAACGCGATTTCGGAGGAGTCAACGGGGTGGTAGGAGCCATCCACCAGCGTGGCCTTCAGGAACACCACGGGATAGCCGGCCAGCACACCGTGCAGGCAGCTCTCGCGCAGGCCCTTTTCCACGGCGGGGAAGTAGTTCTTGG
>ENA-OUQG01000253-OUQG01000253.1-human-gut-metagenome-genome-assembly--contig:-NODE-253-length-34836-cov-11.845059_pt1 | contig 34836 bp, 27 predicted proteins | sample MGYA00237943_ERZ548823 | MGnify/ENA primary metagenome ERZ548823 (study PRJEB26490, sample SAMN05194731) | human gut metagenome | biome: terrestrial biome; feature: human-associated habitat; material... | reverse complement strand
GATACATTTTAGCATAAGAAAAAGGTAGATACATGGTGGTTTTCCATGTGTCTACTTTAATTTTACTATTGCACATAGCGGGTGGTTATGATTTTAGTAAGAAAAGTTGACAAATCTTTACAAATATGATATACTAAATAAGATATTTTACCTTGGCAGAAATAAAAAATCGGGAGAGAAAAATGAAGAGTAAGCTAAGTTTTAAGGAATATGTTTATGTGGCAAGTATGCTTTTCGGAATGTTTTTCGGAGCGGGCAATCTGATTTTCCCTGTATTTATGGGTCAGCATGCCGGCAGTAACGTCTGGATCGCGACAATAGGCTTCCTCATTACGGGTGTGGGAATTCCTCTGCTTGCCGTTGCAGCCCTAGGCATGAGCCGTTCAAACGGACTTTATGAAATGTCAAGCAAGGTCGGAAAACCGTACGCTATGTTTTTCACCTGCCTTTTGTATCTTACTATCGGGCCGTTTTTTGCGATACCGAGATGCGCCACGACCTCGTTTACGGTCGGAATGGAGCATTTGCTGCCGGAAAACAGTAACACCGGACTTTACCTGCTTCTGTTTTCGCTTGCATTTTTTGCGGCGGCACTCTTCTTTTCTTTAAGACCGGGGAAGATACTTACATGGATAGGAAAAATACTTAATCCGTTTTTCCTTGTTTTCTTGGGAATTTTAGTTATTGTGGCGCTTATATCACCGTCTGCGAGCCTTGGCAGTGTTGAACCTGTGGGTGATTACGCTTCAAAGCCGTTGTTTACCGGATTTTTAGAGGGCTATAACACAATGGACGCCTTGGCAGGTCTTGCTTTCGGTATAGTTGTGGTTCAGGTAATAAGAGATCTCGGTATAGAGGAACCCGGCTCGGTTGCCGCAAGCACGGTTCGTTCGGGTATATTCAGTTGCTTGTTTATGGGACTTATTTATCTTGCGGTTACCATTGTCGGCACACAGAGCAGAGGACTTTTCGAGCCTGCGGAAAACGGCGGAATAGCACTCGCTCAGATAGCGCGCCATTATTTGGGAACGGTAGGTATGTTTGTCTTAGCAGCAACAGTAACCCTTGCCTGCCTTAAAACCGCGGTAGGTCTTATAACAAGCTGTGCGGAAACATTTTCATCCATCTTTAAAAACGGGCCCGGATACCGTGAGTGGGCAATAATTTTCGGAGTAGTTTCTTTTATCTTTGCAAACCTCGGTTTGAGCGCAATAATCGAATATTCCATTCCGGTACTTATGTTCTTGTATCCGCTTGCGATAGTTCTTATAATACTTGCGCTGTTCGGCAAGCTGTTTGAAAATAACCGTGCGGTTTATGTTTCTACAATAGTGTTTACCCTTGTAAGCGCATTTTACGATCTGCTTAATAACCTGCCCAAGAATGTCAAGGGCGCTTTGGGCTTGAACGCTCCGCTTAAAGCAGTGGCTAAGGTACTTCCCTTGTCGGATATAGGTTTAAGTTGGGTGTGCCCCGCCGCGATAGGGCTTATTATAGGTCTTGCGATATATTTGGTTAATACTAAGATACGCAGAAAGAACATAGCGTAAAACATTAAAATAACAGCCGTGCAATTCAAAAACAGAATTGCACGGCTGCTTTGTTACTCTACTACGGGCGGAACAAAGTTTTCAATGGCGTTTAAAAGCTTTGGGTGTTTTATTACAAAATGAATAGCAGGGGTTTTGTTTTTTGAAACCATCGCCCATTGCTGCTCGTGAACGGTTATCTGCAAATTACCGAAGGCGGGGGAGTGTATCTTCTTTAATTTGTAATTACGGTGTTCTGCGGCAAACTCCTCCGTAATTTTCAGATGCTCAAGATATTGTTCATAGCTGTAAACTATATCCTTTTCGTAAAACACACCCGAAATATCAAGCGAAAGCGGACGGATATCAAATTCTTCCTTTGATACGGCGGCAATCTCATCCTCAATAAAACCGTTTTCAAGTATAAGCTTGGCTCTGTGTTTTTTAAGAACAGCATATTCACGGATTGCTTTACGGTCATTTTCGGGTATCTTATTTGCCGCAAGCACAGCTTCTAAAAGCTCCTCGCTTACCGTGTATAAGGGGAGAGAGGAAAAAATATTTTTCCTTACGCCCGGCTTTGCCGTATCGGCAAGCAAAAATGCGTTAAGCTCGTTTTTTCTCTCACTTCTGTATATTTCCATAAGCGGATACGCACAGTCAAGCAGTTCATTTGCTCTTTTTGTGTAGTATTCGATTTCCTTTTTGGATTTGGTGAGGTAGTATTTTCCGTCGCTGTGGTATCCCGCAATAGCTTCGCCCGTAAGCGCGGCGGCGCCCGAGACCTTTAGAAAATGCAGAAACACATTGTTCTGAATGTTTTTAAGGTAATAGGGCGAGATTTGACCCGTCATATACATAGGAATCCAGCTTTCAAGACCCAACATCATATCTTCAAAGGAACGGTCAAGATTATGTATCTGATTAAGATGCAGACCCTTTTTAAGCATCAGTGCCATACCGTACATCCATTTTTTCGGAAATTCAGGGTCCTTTGCCATTTCACCCATCGGCATATCGCTGTACATGGTTACAGGCTCGGTGGATTTTGAAAGAACGGTCGCCTTTAAAAAATCAAGCTCGCTTTCCATCATTTCCTTAAGACCGAAATATGACCTTGACGAGGGTATCTGGAACGGCACGGTAGGGACCTTAAGCTCATCAAAATGTATGGCTTTGATATATTCGTTTAAATCAAAATCGTTGAGCTTTGTAAGAAAACAGGCAATCTCATCGTTTACGGAACCGGATTTTTGCTCATTGAGGAGCCAATACTTCAGCTTTTCACATCGCACCGATAGATCTGTCAGGTCATCCTCACAGCCTATCAGCTTTGAAAGTGCCATAAGACCTGATTGCGTTTTTATCTCCTTTGCCGTAAACACAGCGACGGCATCCGCAAACTGCTCTGAATTTGCGGGATTCCGTGTTCCGTTACGGATACGGAAAACGGTCGAAATATCATAATTAATGTGCTTGCACATACGGGTGAGATTAATGTTAAGCACGGTAATCATGGTATTGAAATTGCGGCGGAAGATTTCCTTGTCAGTAGTGAGAATATCCTCGCAGGTAAATAAATCTTCCTTTACGGATTCTGCCGTAATATGGGGGAGATTTCTTTTCTTTGCCGTTTCGGCAATGGCGAAGCAAAGCTTTTCAAAGCCTTGTGAGGATGGGTCGGGAATACGCTCTCCGTTTCTGTATCTGCTAAATGTTGAGGCAGATATTTCCGAAAGGGTATAAAGCTCTTTGGCGGGACAGGAAAGCTTTGCAATATATTCGTTTAGCTTTTCAGAGAATGTCATAAAATCACCGTGTCAGTTAATAAACATAAGTATAATATAAAACGCTCCGAACGCTTATGCGTTCGGAGCGTTTTGGCGTTCCCGAGGTGATTCGAACACCCGACCTACCGCTTAGGAGGCGGTCGCTCTATCCAGCTGAGCTACGGAAACATAATCTATTATTAATGCGTTTGACCGAACGCAAAAATCATTATAGCATATGGGGGCGCAAAGGTCAAGATTTACTTAATTTCCGCGCCCTATTTGTTGTCCTTGACCGACGATAGGGGATTTGAGTCGACCGCGCGCTTTATCTGCTTGTCCGAAACATGGGTGTAAATCTGTGTTGTGCCGAGATTTGAATGGCCTAAAATATCCTTTAAAACCCTTATGTCAACATTTCCGTGCTGATACATAAGCGTGGCGGCGGTGTGGCGAAGCTTGTGAGTTGAAAAGCCCTGACCGTCGAGACCTGCCTTTGCAAGCGTTGTTTTTACAATGTACTGCACGGTTTTGGGGCTGAGCCTCCTGTGGTTTCGGCTTATAAACAGGGCGTTTTTTTCGGTAACGGGCAATCCCTCGTTGGGTCTTACCTCAAGATAGCGTTTTATTGCCGTCTTGCATGAATCGTTAAGATAAACGGAACGCTCCTTATTTCCCTTACCGGTAACGGTTATTATCCCGTCTGTGGAAATATCGGAAAGGTTCAGTCCGCAAAGCTCGGAAAGACGCAGACCACAGTTTAAAAACAGAGTGAGTATGCAGTAATCACGCCGTTCGTTTGCGCCGTCAACGGCATTCAGAAGATCCAGCGAGTTTTCAAGCGTCAGGTGTTTCGGCAGTGACTGTTTGACCTTTGGAGACTCCAAAAGCTCCGCGGGATTTGTTTCCAAGCGGCGTGTTTGAACGGACATATACTTAAAAAAGCTGCGGAGAGTGGAGGTCTTGCGCGCTCTTGTAGCGGTGTTGTTGTTAAGCTCATCCTTGCAGTAAACCATAAACCCGTACAGGTCGGACATGGTAACAGTCTTTACAAGCTCTGTATCAACGGGGGATATATCGATTTTATTAAATTCCGTACCGGCAGGCACATTTCCCCTAACAAGCAGAAGATACCTGAAAAATGTACGCAGATCAATATAATAGCCCTCTACGGAACGGGAGGATTTACCCCTTATTGTTTCATTATATGTAAGAAAATCACGCAGAAAGTCGGGACATTCCCTTAATATTTCCAGTTTCATAACTCGTCTCCGCTAAATTGTTATTATTAATATATCATTTTTTCCCACTCTTTTCAAGCAGGCTTAAAAAAATCTTAATAAATTCACCTCTTTAATTTTAAAACACGGTTTGTTATAATAATCATGAAAGGTCGGGAGAGAGCTTGTATAACATTTTAATTTGCGATGACGAACGGGATATTGTATCCGCGCTTAAAATATATCTTGAAGCGGAAGGCTACGGCACAGTGGAGGCCTATAACGGAAATGAGGCTTTAAGCGCTGTTAAACAAAACGATATACACCTTGTGCTTATGGATATAATGATGCCTGAGTGCGACGGAATTACGGCTATGATAAAAATAAGGGAAATATCCAATATTCCCGTAATTCTTCTTACCGCAAAGGGCGAGGATACCGATAAAATTTTAGGTCTTAATGTGGGAGCGGACGATTACATAACAAAGCCGTTCAATCCCGTTGAGGTGACTGCAAGGGTACGCTCGCAGTTAAGGCGTTATATGCAGCTGGGTGGCGGAGCAAAGCCCGAAAGCGGCGGATATTCAATCGGCGGAATAGAGCTTAACGATAAAACAAAGCAGGTATTTGCGGAGGGCGAGGAGGTTTCCCTTACCCATACCGAATTTGAAATTTTAAAGCTGCTTATGAAAAATGCCGGAGATGTGCTTTCGCCCAAAGAAATATATGAAAAGGTATGGGGCGGCGACGGCTACGGAAGCGAAAGCACCGTTGCGGTACATATAAGGCATTTAAGAGAAAAAATTGAGATAAATCCTGCGGAGCCGAGGTATCTTAAGGTGGTTTGGGCGCACGGATATAAATTTGAGAAGGGTGACAGGCATTGAAAAGACTTATGGGCAGTACGGCGGCTAAAACGGCGGCGGTAATTCTTTCTTTTGTTATGGCTGTTATATCGGTCGGGTGTGTGCTTTCAGGCGTTTTTATGTATTCCGAAAGATTTTATACAAAAAGCCTTGAACAAATTAAAGAGGAAAAGTATGAGGATATACTTTATGTGGCGGCGAACAATATAGTCGACGCCTATAAGAATTTCCAAACAGAAAGACTTAAGGAGTATGACACTCTTTATTACACCGTAACCGACAGCGAGAGCGGCGAAGCTTTACTTAACAGCTACGATAACCAAAAATATATCGGTAAGGCTGTTTTCAAAAATATGGGCGTTTATTACGACAAATATTATTATGAAAACGAAAAAAACGATATTGACGGAGTTTTTATAGAAAAACCACAGGGTGAAATGGAAGTGACCGTCTACGCCGCTGAAAACTATCCGCTTTCATACACAAGCCTTTTTTATCTTAAAGCGGCGGAAATTTTGTACCCTTTAAAATACGGTATTATATTTATAGGCGCCGCTTCGGCTCTCTGTTTTATACTGCTGCTTGTGTTTCTGTATTCGGCGGCAGGCAGAGGTGCAGACGGAGAAATCAGATTAAGCCCCTTTGACAGGATACCGTTTGATTTGTTTACTTTTGCGGCGGCAGGTTTGTCGGCGGCAAGTCTATTGCTTATCGGATGTAATTCCGTAAGCACGGAAATGCTTATTATAACAGCGTTGATACTGTTCGCCGATTATTTTATCATACTGTTTTATACAATGAGCTTTGCCGTGCGAATTAAAACGGGAACTCTTATAAAAAACAGTATTATATATAAGGCACTTCGGCTTATTGGCAGAGGTCTTAAAAAGCTGTTCGGGTTTATAGGATTTTTATTTAAAAACCTTTCGCTTGTAAAAAAGACCGTGCTTATCTGCCTTACAGTTTTGATATTCGATTTGCTTGCGATGCTTTTTTGTGTATCACAGGGCATATTAGAAGTATATGTGGTTTTTGCCGGAATTAATGCGGTTTTAATAGCAGGTCTTATAATACTTACCGCGGTTCAGCTCCAAAGAATTAAAAAGGGCGGAGAAAGAATAGCCGAGGGCGATGTTGAATATAAAATAGATACCGCGTATATGACGCCCGAATTCAAGAACTTTTGCGAAAGTCTTAATAATATAAGCGTAGGTATGCAAAGCGCCGTGAATGAAAAAATGAAAAGCGAACGGATGCGAACCGAGCTTATAACCAATGTTTCGCACGATATTAAAACGCCGCTCACCTCAATTATCAATTATGTTGACCTGATAAAAAAGGAAAAACCGGAAAACGAAAAAATCAAAGAATATATAGGGGTACTTGACAGGCAGTCCGTTCGGCTTAAAAAGCTGATTGAAGATCTGGTTGAGGCTTCAAAGGCGTCAACGGGCAACCTTACGGTAAACCTTGCCGAGTGCGAGGCAGGCGTTCTGCTTTCCCAGACTGTCGGTGAATTTGATGAAAGGCTCCGTGATGCGGGGCTTACACCGGTTCTTAATATGCCCGAGGAGCCGATTAAAATTATGGCGGACGGCAGACGGCTGTGGCGAGTTTTTGAAAACCTTATGAGCAATATCTGCAAGTATTCGCTTTCGGGCACAAGGGCTTATATGGAGCTTTACCAAAGTGAAGGCAAGGCATTTATAGTCTTTAAAAATATATCGAAATGTGAACTTAATATTTCATCCGACGAGCTTACCGAGCGATTTGTACGGGGCGATACGTCAAGAAATACCGAGGGCAGCGGACTTGGGCTTTCAATAGCTAAAAGTCTGACAGAATTACAAAAGGGGGAAATGCGGATAGAGACGGACGGAGACCTCTTTAAGGCTACGCTTATCTTTGACGCAATATAAATGTACGAGAAAAGTTACGGGAAAAGCCGCAAAAGCTATGCGCGGCGCAAAAAACGCATAAGAAAAATAATGCTAAGACGGTTTGCGTGTCTGCTTTTAGCCGCCACGGCTGTAACGGGCGGTATTATAGCGTTAAAAAAGCACAATGCGGACAGTAAGACCGTACCCGAAAAAAGCGTCACGGAGACGCTTAAGGCAATCGAAATCCCCGATTGGATAGACAAACAGATAATCCGTATGCACAACACCGCAAGAACCGGAACAGAGCTAGACGGCGTTAAGAATATCGTAATACACTATGTCGGAAATCCGGGGACTACGGCGCAGAATAACCGAGATTATTTTGACAAGCCATCAACCGAGGTAAGCTCGCATTTTCTTGTAGGTCTTGACGGCGAGGTGATTCAGTGCGTGCCTTTATGGGAAAAATCCGCCGCAAGCAACTGGAGAAACAGCGACACCGTATCGGTAGAGGTCTGCCACCCCGATGAGAGCGGCAAATTCAGCGATGTTACATACAAGTCGGTTGTAAAGCTCACCGCATGGCTTTTAAAGGAAACAGGACTTGATGAAAACGCGGTTATAAGGCACTATGATATAACAGAAAAGCTTTGCCCTTTGTATTATGTAAAAAACGAGGACGCATGGAAACAGCTTAAAAAGGATATCGGCAACGCGCTCAGTGAATTAAAAGGTTAAAAAATTGTAATTATTGTTGACAAAGGGAAATTGCGGTGGTATGATGTATCTGTACTATTTGAGTTAGTACAGTTGGTACAAGAGTTTGGAGGCAGTTATGTTAGAAACAAAAGACCTTGTGAAAATTTATAAACCTAAAAAGGGAGTTCCGGTAACGGCGCTCAATAAAATCAGCCTAAAATTTCCGTCACGCGGTATGGTGTTCCTGCTCGGAAAATCGGGTAGCGGAAAATCCACTCTATTAAATGTTTTGGGCGGACTTGACAGGTACGACGGCGGAGAAATAATCATAAAGGGCGTTTCCTCAAAAAGCTTTAAGCAACAGCATTTTGATTCCTACCGCAATACCTATGTAGGCTTTATTTTTCAAGAGTACAATGTGCTTGACGAATTTACCGTGGGCGCAAATATAGCGCTTGCGATAGAGCTTCAGGGGCGTAAGGCATCAGACAACGAAATAAACGGTATTTTAAAGCAGGTGGATCTCGAGGGCTTCGGCAACCGCAAACCGAACGAGCTTTCGGGCGGACAAAAGCAGAGGGTAGCCATTGCCCGTGCGCTTGTTAAAAAGCCCGAAATCATTATGGCGGATGAACCGACGGGTGCGCTTGATTCGGCAACCGGAAAACAGGTCTTCGATACGCTTAAAAAGCTTTCCGAAACAAAGCTTGTAATAGTGGTTTCGCATGACCGTGAATTTGCCGAGCAGTATGCCGACAGAATAATAGAGCTTTCGGACGGCGTTGTTATAAGCGATGTGGAGCTTGACGGCACTGCGGACACCGAGGAATTAAAAAATGAAATCGTTTTTTCCGGTAATACGGTAGAGGTTCCTGTCGGTTATCATCTTACGGAAGCGGACAGAACTGCTATAAACGACTACCTTGATAAATTAAAGTCAGGTACTCTTAATATAACGGCGACCGAAAAAAGCAGCTCCAAAAGGTTTAAGAATACCGATACCTCCTCTATCAAAACGGATGACGGCTCCGGCTTTAAGCTTATAAAATCAAAGCTGCCGCTTAATAACGCCTTTAAAATCGGCGCAAGCGGATTAAAGCACAAAAAAATAAGACTTGTAATAACAATATTGCTTTCCTGCGTTGCGTTCGGGCTTTTCGGACTCTCCGACACCTTCGGAGCGTATAACCATGTGAAAACCTGCACCAATTCGCTCATCGATACGGGGATAAAATCTGTTTCGGTTGCAAAGTCAAAGAAAAACGGCGAGTATTGGCGTGATTACGGATACCGTATTTCCGAAAAGGAGCTTTCCGAAATTTCCGACGGTATGAATGTTAAAATGCACGGAGTTTATCAGCCGATTAATTTCAACGGCAGATTTGAGGACAGAATCAACCCCGAAATCAAGCTTACCGAAACGGATTATAATATATACAATCCTAATTTTTCGAGCGGATTTGCCACTATAAACAAAGAAATCCTAAAGGATATGGGCTTTAAGATACTGGCGGGAAATCTGCCGGACGGCAATAAAAACGAAATTGCCGTAAGCGACTATATTTTTGAGGTGTTTAAAAAGGCGCAGTATTTTGACGGCAAAACATATACAACCGCAAAGGATGGCACAAAAAATCCCGTTTATACCAAAATTAATTCCTACAATGACCTTTTAGGTAAGACAATACCCGTTTCGGGAACGGAATATACGGTTACGGCGGTTATAGATACAGGCTTTGATATGTCGAGATACGCTTCTCTTACAGAAAAAAAGGATCATCAGAGCAAGGCGGAAAAATTAGTGGATTATGTGCTTTATAACGAGTACTGCTCCGCTTCGGGTTACAGCTATGCCGGCATAGTGATGGTCGGCGACGGTTTTATAGATAAGCTCATAGCCGCAAGACCGGTTATGGCTCCGATAACCGAGGGATATTTAAGCTTCAACGGCGATAAGTTCAGCGCAAATTCGGATAATCTCGCAAGACTTTCCGATATAACAAACGAAAAGATTATTTGGGTAGACGGCGAGAGAAAAACTCTCGGTGAAAAGGAAATAATAGTAACCGCCGACGCTCTTATAAGATCCGGCGATGAGGGTGATACCGCAAATACCGGCGTAGCGGGAGAAATTTCCGAAGATGAAAATGCGGCTGTGGATTACGCAAAGCTTTTAAAGAACAAAAACAATACTACGATGTGGAAGTACAAACATTCCGACACTAACAATGACGAACAAAATTTTGATGGCTATAAAATCGTCGGCGTTATAGATAATGTAACAAAGGATAATAAATCCAAGCTTACATCAACCGTGGTTTGCGCGGACAGCCTTTACGGCGAAATGACCGAGGGCAACGACAAGGTATACAGCTATGCGGTAGGCTCTATGCCTACGGAGAAAAGCGAAGTGCAGTCGCTCGTTTCGTATTGCTACAACGAGGATACGGGTGTCCGTTACGCAATACAGAACTCAGTTACCTTTGAACTTGATTCGGTAAACGATATTTTAAAAACACTGTCAAAAGTGTTCTTCTGGATCGGCATAGGTTTTGCGGTATTTGCCGCCATAATGCTTGCTAACTTTATAGGAACCAGCATTTCCTATAAAAAGCAGGAAATAGGTATACTCCGCGCGATAGGCTCAAGAAGCAACGATGTTTTCAGAATTTTCTTTGCGGAAAGCTTTATTATAGCTATGATTAACTTTGTGCTTTCAGCAATAGGCGTGTTTGTCGCAACTCTTATAATAAACGGATTTATAAGAAATGTTGCAGGAGTATTGATAACCGTGTTGAGCTTCGGACTAAGACAGATACTCTTGCTTTTGGCGGTAAGTATACTTGTGGCTTTTGCGGCTTCGTTCCTGCCGGTTAAAAAGATAGCCTCAAAACGCCCGATTGACGCAATAAGAGGCCGTTAAATGAAAAATATTATTGAGATGCTTGAAAATTCGGCTCGCAAATATCCCGACAAACAGGTCTTTGCGGACGCCGACAGGGGTATTTCCTATTCGGAATTTCTTGACCGCGTTTATTCCATAGGCACAGCCATTGTAAATTCGGGGTTTAATAAAGAGCCGATTGCAATAATCGCCGAGCGGTCTGTTTGCTGTCTTGAAATAATGTTCGGTGTGCTGGCAGGAGGATGCTTTTACACCGTAATTGATTCGGAAATGCCGACGGACCGTATAAAAGCCATATTTAATACGCTTAAGCCGTCGGCTGTAATAGCGACGGACGGCTGTGCCGAAAAGGCGGCAGATGTCGGGGGAGTACGGGTAATTGAATACGGTGCGGCGGCGTCCTGCCGTGCCGATAAGGAGCGGCTTTCGGGCGTTAGAAAAAATATTATCGATACCGACCCTGCGTATGTTCTTTTTACCTCGGGTTCTACCGGAGTGCCTAAGGGAGCGGCGGTTTCTCACCGCAGTGTGCTTGCTTATATTAAGTGGTTTGCGGATACATTCGGCATTGACGAAAACACGGTATTCGGCAGTCAGACCCCGTTTTATTTCAGTATGTCGGTATCGGATGTGTTCAGCACGGTCTATGCCGGAGCAAGCCTTACCGTAATACCGAAAACACTCTTTTCATTTCCGATGAAGCTTATAGAATTTATCAATGAAAGACGGGTAAACACTATTTATTGGGTTCCCTCGGCTCTCGGGATAATCGCAAACTGGAAAGTTCTTGATTACGGGGAGCTTAAATATATTAATAAGGTGCTCTTTGCCGGCGAGGTAATGCCTGTAAAACAGCTTAATTACTGGAGAAGTAAGCTACCTGACGCTGTGTTTGCAAATCTGTTCGGACCGACCGAAACAACGGACATTTGCACCTATTATGTTGTTGACCGTGAATTTTCGAATGATGAAACTCTGCCGATAGGAAAACACTGCGACAATTGCGATGTTTTTGTTGTTAAGGAGAACGGAACAAGGGCTCAGGACGGGGAAGAAGGTGAGCTTTACGCAAGAGGCTCGTTCCTCGCCCTCGGGTACTACAACAATCCCGAAAAAACGGCGGCGGCGTTTGTGCAAAATCCGCTTAATAAAGCCTACCCCGAAACGGTCTATAAAACAGGCGATCTTGTAAGATACAACGAAAACGGCGAGCTTGTTTATATTTCCCGTAAGGATTTTCAGATAAAGCATATGGGATACAGAATAGAATTAGGCGAAATTGAGGCGGCGGCAGGGGCGATAGACGGTATTTCCTCCGTCGCGGCGATTTACGACAGCAGGGAAGACAGCATAGTGCTTATATACGAGGGCAAGCAAAAGGATACCGCCGCCGTATTTCAAGCGCTGACCCTAAAGCTGCCTGATTATATGATGCCGCAAAGGGTTATACGCATAAAGGCTATGCCGCACAACCAAAACGGCAAAACAGACCGAAAGTGGCTTTCGGAAAACTATAAAAGTATTTAAACGGAGAATTAAAATGGAACAGCTTATAAAAATTCTTGAAGATATTAAACCGGGCGTTGACTACAAAAGCGAAACGGATCTTATAGGTAATAAGGTGCTTGATTCGCTTAAAATAGTTCAACTTGTGGGCGAGCTTAACGATGAATTCGATATAGAAATAACGCCTATCGATATTGTGCCCGAAAACTTTAAAAGCGCGGAAACGATTTACGCTATGATAAAAAGGCTCGAGGACGAATAAGCTTATGAGTTATACCTCATATAATTATTTGCTTTTATTTTTAGGGAGCGTTTTTATTCTCTATACCGTTATTCCTAAAAGGTTCAAATGGCTTGTACTTCTTATTTCAAGCTATGTGTTTTACCTTATAAACAGCGGAAGACTTGTGATATTTCTTGTTCTTACCACTTCGGCGGTATATTTTGCGGGAATATTTTTAAACCGCATAAACGATTCGTTTGCTATTGCGAAAAAAGGGCTTGAAAAGGCAGATAAAAAGCTTTTAAAGGCAAATATCGCATGGCAGAAGAAAGCGGTTATTACTACGGCGCTTTTTATAATATTCGGCTTTCTGTTAGTGCTTAAATACTCGGGATTTTTTGTTTCGACTGCCGAAACGCTTTTGGGGGCTTTGCGTCTGAAACCTAAATTCCCCGTATTTAAGTTTATGCTGCCGCTCGGAATTTCGTATTACACCTTACAGGCGGCAGGCTACTTAATCGATGTTTACAGGGGAAAATACAGGGCAAGCGAGAATTTCGCAAAGGTGGCGCTGTTTCTTTCATTTTTTCCGCAGATCGTGGAGGGACCTATCGGCAGATTTGATTTGCTTGCCGATCAGCTTTACTTCGGACACAGCTTCGATTATGACCGTTTTACACATGGTATTCAGCGCATAGCTTGGGGACTGTTTAAAAAAATGGTAATAGCCGACCGCGCGAACATATTGGTTTCAGAGGTGTTCGGCAGCTATCATAAGTACAGCGGCAGTGTAATACTGCTCGCGGGCATACTTTATACCGTGCAGATATACGCCGAATTTTCGGGCTGTATGGATATTGTTATAGGAAGCGCCGAGCTTTTCGGGGTTAAAATGTCCGAAAACTTCGAACAGCCGTTTTTCTCAAAATCGGTAAACGAGTTTTGGAGGCGCTGGCATATAACATTAGGCGCATGGCTCAGGGATTATGTATTTTACTCTGTTTCGCTGTCAAAACCGTTTATGCGGCTCAGCAGGTATACAAAGGAGCATATGAGCGAAAGGCTCGGCGCTCTTGTGCCTGCCTCGTTTGCGCTTTTCTTTACTTGGTTCGGAATAGGCTTTTGGCACGGAGCGGGTATAAAATATATAATTTACGGCTTTTATTATTATTTGATAATGATGACGGGAATGTACGCCGAGCCGCTTATTGTAAAAGTATTCGAAGCTTTGAAAATTAAAAGAAATTCCGCTCCGCTTGAGCTTTTGCGTATATTAAGAACAACCGTGCTTGTGGTGTTCGGTATGATGCTTTTTAGGGCAGATACCGTAAAAATTTGGTCGGGTATGGCAGGAAAGATTTTCACGGATTTTTCGCCTGCGGGCTTTTTAAAGCAATCGCTTTCCTGCGGTATGGATAAACACGATTTTATTATTATAGCGTTAGGCGTTGCGGTTATGTTCGTCGTGGGTCTGCTTAAAGAAAAGGGCGTAAAAATAAGAGAAGGCCTTGCAAAACAAAAGCTTCCCGTCCGTTGGGCGGTATATGCATGCCTTGCGCTTTCGGTTATCATATTCGGGGCGTACGGAATAGGGTACGACGCGGTAGATTTTATTTACGGACAGTTTTAGGGAGTGTACTATGAAAAGCGGAATTATAAAGTTAATAAGGGCGGTCTGCTTTACGGCTTTGCTCGTCCTGCTTGTAGTTACCTCGTCGTATATGCTGGCGCCTAAAGATAATACAAAGGAGAGCGGAATAGTAAACCCCAGCGCAAACGGATTTTTTTCCGAGCCTAAGGGCAGCATTGATGTTTCCGTTATAGGCAATTCGGACGCATACAGCGGTTTTTCCCCGATGGAGCTTTGGAATAATTTCGGGTATACCTCATATGTAAGCGGAGAGGGCAGACAGACCGTGGCGCAGGCATATAGTATGCTTAACAGGGTTTTAAAGGCTCAGACGCCTAAGGTGGTAATACTTGAAACAGACGGCTTTTTTACCGATTCAAAGGTTGTAGAAAGTGCGGCTAAAATAGTGAATGCGTCGCTCGGCTCGTCCTTTTCGGTGTTTCAGTATCACGACCGCTGGAAAAAGGTAAAGCCTGAGGAGCTTTTTAAAAAACCGCATTATACGGGACACTGCGCGCCCAAGGGACAGTGGATGAGCAACGATGTCAAGGGCTATTACGGCAAGGAATATATGAAAAAAACGGATAAATCCGCCAAAATACCGTTTAGTACAAAACGGTCGGCGGAGGCGTTTGTCAAGACCTGCAGGGATAAAAATATTGAAGTGCTTTTCCTTGAGCTGCCGTCTCAAAGCTCGTGGAATTACAAAAAGCACAATGCCGTGCAGGCGTTTGCCGATAAGCTCGGCGTTACTTTTCTTGATATGAACATAGAACGCAGTCGTTTTGATTTTGACTGGAAGACCGATACACGAGACGGCGGCAACCACTTAAATAACAGGGGAGCCAGAAAATGCACCGTGTTTTTGGGCAAATATCTCGGAGAAAGGTATAATCTTACCGACCACAGAGAAGATAAAAACTTCTGCCGTTGGAAAGAGGATTATAAGAGTTATTCGGAAAAGGTGAAAATATAAGTATTTTTAAAATGCGGCAGCGATTTTATGAAGCTGCCGCATTTTCGCATACAGGCGATAATAATTATTGCGTATTTTTACAGCATATGGTATAATTATGCTGAGGAAAACAGGTGAGGTGTCGGCTGATTGTTAAAAAACAAAAAAGTAATTCCCATTATTATAATTGCGGTATTATGCGCGGTTATATTAGCGCTTTCTTTAATACCGCATATTGAATTACATAAATGGTCCCTTTCTACGGCGCAACAGATAGACCCACCGCACTTTGTTGTTGCATATAACAGCGATTATAACACTTCATTTAACGACAGTGCTCTTTTCGAGTATGCAAAACCGATAAAGCTTATTTTAAAAGCCGAAAACGGGAAGCTTACAATAACCGATAAAACAAATAACAAAATCTATAACGGTACATACAAGCTTAAATCCCGAAACAGATTTTCATCTCAAAGCTACGATATTGTTATAAACGGTAAAGATGGAACGGCAAATGTTAAATTAAAGCTTAACAGCACACTGTTTATTATAATCGACAATTACAATTTGATATTTAACGCCGAATAGAACACAGGAGGATAGCTTTGTGAAAACGGTTTTTAAGAAAATTCTTATGGTATTTCCGCTTGGCATATTATCCGTTGCTTTTTTGTATTTATGGAAATTTATTTGCGCTTTATTAAATATCAGCACAAAAAATCCCGAAATTATTTCAGTATGCGTTGTGTCATTGAGTTTATCAGTTATCGCTGTTTGTTTGCGTAAACATAAAATTCGGGGTGACAGGCTTCAATTAAACGGCGGTAAAGAAACAGTGCTTTATATCCTGAAATCTAAAGATTACATTACGGAAATTATTTCCTTTGAGGTGATTTCTGCCGTATTTGTTGTTGCAATCGGTATAGAGAACAATACGCCGCTTCTTCCGCTTGTTTTCGGAGCGATAATTTTAATCATTGTCTCTTCATTGGCTTTTGCAATTATAGATTTTTGTATTTGGCTTGCGGCTTACAAAATTCCTTAACTGAAAATCGGTGAGCATTCCTTCTTTAAAAGAAATGCTCACCGATTTTAAATTTATGATATTTTAAATTTTTTCAAGCAGTTTATCCATAATATCGGGACCGTGTTCTACGAATAAGCCGGTCTTTTCCGCATTTTTCTCTGTGAATGACGGAACTCCGTTCTCCGTTTTTCTGCTGTCGTAAATCATATACGGCACTGGCGCGGAGGAATGGGTCATAGTTTCAAGCGGAGTCGGGTGGTCGGGCATTATAAGTATGCGGTAATCGTCGCCTGAGGAGGAGAGATAGTCAAGCATCGGCTTTAAGGCTCTGTTTTCTATGTATTCAATAGCTTTTACCTTGTTTTGAGCTTCACCTCTGTGACCGCATTCGTCCGGCGCCTCAAAGTGAAGATATACCAAATCGGTACCGTTTTTAAAGGCGTTTATTCCGGCGTCGGCTTTGCCCTCAAAATTCGTATCGATATATCCCGTTGCGCCCTCAACCTCGGGTGTGTCCATTCCGGCGCAGATTCCTATACCCTTTAAGAGGTCAACCGCGCTTACAACACAACCCGAAACACCGTTCTTTTCACGGAAGTTTTCAAGCTGAGGCTTCCTGCCCTCGCCCCACAGCCATATTGAATTGGCTTCGTGAAGTCCTTTACTGCGGCGCTTTATGTTTACGGGGTGGTCTTTCAGTATTTCATAGCTTTTTTTCATAAGCGCAATAAGGGGGACGGCGTTTTCGGAATTGCTTAAATATTTTCCGATTACTCTTCCGCTGATGTCGTGCGGCGGAGTCATATTGCCAAGCTCCGTTGTCCCGTTTGATACCACAAGGCAATGGCGGTAGCTTACGCCGCCGTAAAACTTGTATATTTCATTTCCGAGTTCCTTTTCCACGGTCGCAATTATTTCGTGTGCCTCCTCGGTTGAAATGTCGCCTGCGCAGTAATCAACCATGGTCTTGTCCTCATAGTTCTCTTCGTCCGACAGGGTTACTATATTGCACCTGAGCGCTACATCCGTAGGTTTAAGCTCCACGCCTATCGACGCCGCCTCAAGCGGAGAACGGCCGGTGTAACAAATTTTGGGGTCGTAACCCATTACAGACAGGTTTGCTACATCACTGCCGGGCTTTAAGCCCTCGGCGACTGTGCGGCACATACCGACCTCGGAAACGGCGGCAAGCTTATCCATAAGGGGCTTTACGGCACATTCCATCGGTGTTTTTCCGTTAAGCGCCGGGTTTGGAGTGTCAGCCATCCCGTCGCACAGCAATACCATATATTTCATAATCCATTCCTCCAATATATTGTCTATTATATCAGCTTAAATTTTCAATGTAAAGCAGAGTGTTAAAAAATACTTTAAATTTAATTAAAAATGGTATATTATAATAATATAAAACAAAAAGGGGGACGCATAATGTTAAATCAAATTAAACTTACTGTGGGCGGTGTAAACTACACCGTCAAGAGCGATGACAGCGAGGAATATTTAAACGAGCTCGGCGAGGAGCTTGAGCAAAGGCTGCGCAGAATTACAAAACGCAATCCCACCCTTTCAACCACTATGGTTGCCATAATGGCGGCACTTGAGGCGGCGGACGAGGCAAAAAAAGCAAAGGCAGAGCTTGAGGAAATCAAAAAACGCCACGAAAGCAAAAGGAAAGAACCCGATCTTTCAAATCAGATGAGGATACAGGATAAATGAGTTTTTCCGGTGAGACCGAAATTTTATCGCCCGTCGGCAACAGGGAAATGCTTGTTGCCGCGGTAAGAAGCGGAGCGGACGCGGTTTATCTCGGCGCTAAGGAATTTTCGGCGCGCAGAAACGCCGAAAATTTCACTTTAAGCGAGCTTGAGGACGCCGTAAGCTACTGCCATATAAGAGGAGTCAAGGTTTATCTTACCCTTAATATACTTATTAGGGACAGCGAGCTTAAAGCCGCGGTAAGCCTTGCACGGGACGCCTACAACTGCGGAATTGACGGCATTATAATTCAGGATTTAGGTATTGCGGCGGCGCTTAAAGAGCTGTTGCCCGCTTTGCCGCTTCACGCTTCAACGCAAATGTCGATACATACACCTGCGGCGCTGAATACTTTAAAAAAATTAGGCTTTTGCAGGGTGGTTGCCGCCCGTGAAATGTCAAAGACCGAGCTTTGTGAGTTTTGTAAGGAAGCGAAACGCTTAGGACTTGAGGTTGAGGTGTTTGTTCACGGGGCGCTTTGTATGTCCGTTTCGGGACAGTGCCTTTTATCGGCGTTTTTAGGCTCAAGGAGCGGAAACAGAGGATGCTGTGCGGGTCCTTGCAGACTGCCCTTTAAAGCTCCGAACGGCACGGGGTACGATTTAAGCCTTAAGGATCTGTCACTTTTTGAATACATAGGCGAACTTGCCGAAATGGGAGTTACTTCCTTTAAAATTGAGGGAAGAATGAAACGCCCCGAATATGTTGCGGCGGCGACAGCCGCAGGCAGGGCCGCAATAGATACGGGCAGTGTGCCGGACAGGCTTTACAGTACGCTTGCGAATGTATTTTCGCGTTCCGGCTTTACGGACGGGTACTACAAGGATAAAACGGGTCCTGAAATGTTCGGAATACGCACAAAAGAGGATGTAAAGGCGGCGGAAACGGCTTTTCCGTTTTTGCACGGGCTTTACAGGGGCGAGCGCTCCTCGGTTGCCGTTTGCGGCAATCTTACGGTAAAATCGGGCGAACGGATCACGCTTACGCTTTCCGACGGAGAAAATACCGTTACGGCAACAGGTGAAATTCCCGAAGCGGCACGCAGTTCAGCCGCCGACGAGCAGTCGTTAAGGGAAAATATCTCAAAGCTCGGCGGCACGCCGTATTACTTTAGCGACCTTAAAATCAGGTGCGACGGCGGACTGTTTGTAAGCGCAAAACAGCTTAACGGCTTAAGGCGACAGGCAACAGCACTGCTTGACGAAAAAAGAGCAGAGCCGAAAATGAAAAAAAGCAAAGCGTTTTATACCGAAAAAACACCCGACCGCAAACGCTCGGCTGTACCGAAAATTTATATCAGGTGCGAAAACGAGGAGCAGATACCGGAGGATTTATCGGATATAGGTATGCTCATTTTTCCGCTTGAAAAAAATATCGCAAATATCCCTGAAAATGTTTCCTTTGCCGTTGATATACCGAGATTTGCCGACGATAAATATATTAAGGCAAGGCTTTCGTATTTTAAAGAAAAGGGGGTTAAATGTGCGCTTTGCGGTAACATTTCCGCTATGGAAATAGCCTTGCGTGAAGACTTTTTTATAATAGCGGACACAGGAATTAATGTATACAATTCAGAAAGCGCAAAGGCTGTCGGCAAAATGGGAGCCGAAGCGGTAATGCTATCGGATGAAATTACGCTTACTGCCGCCGCCGCTTTAAATTCACCTGTACCCAAGGGAATAATCGCATACGGCAAAATACCGCTTATGCTGTTTAAAAACTGCCCGTTAAAAAACGGCAGAAGCTGTAAAGAGTGCGACAGGAAAGGAAAAATTACCGACAGGCGGAATACGGAATTTGCCGTGCGGTGCAGGGCAGGGGCAAGCGAAATGTTAAATTCAGTCCCGGTTTGGCTTGCCGACAGAAGTGACGACCTTAAATCGGTGGATTTTGCGGTTCTTTATTTTACCGACGAAACCGCTGATGATGTAAGGAAAATAATTGATTCGTATAAAAAAGGTCTGCCGCCCTGCGGCAGTTATACAAGAGGTCTCTTTTACAGAGGGACAATTTAAAAGGGTGCCGAGAATTCGGCGCCTTTTTTCGTTTTGACCCGACAAATTATACTTACTCGGTGTGACATAATATACGGCGGTACAGGCGTATAATACTATTAAAGGCTTTGATGAAAAAGGGGGTGCCGCTATGGTAATATACGCCGACATACTTGTGATTTTAAACCTTATTGTCGATTATATGCTTTTACTTGTGACAGGGAAATTTATTAAGCTGAGACCCCCTGCCGCAAGGCAGATTGCGGCGGCGTTTGTCGGGGGGCTTTCATCTCTTTACATATTTGTCCCGAACGGCGGTACTATTGGCGGAATATTTATACGGATTGCCTCCTGCGCTGTTATGGTGCTTATAAGCTTCGGTTTTAAAAGCCTTAAATGCTTTGCAAGGGGCTGTGCGGTGCTTATGCTGGTTTGCTTTGCTTACGGCGGAATTATGACTGCGCTCTGGTACTTATTAAAGCCTGACGGTATGGCGGTTATAAATTCGGTGGTGTATTTTAATATTTCTCCCGCATTGCTTATAGGGTCTTCGGTAACGGTTTATTTGCTGTATACGGCGCTTTATTCTTTGCTTAAAAAAACCTCGGCTTTGGCGGAACGGTGCAATATTACGGTATTTGCGGGCGACGGCAAGGTCAGTATGGAGGGAATTATAGATACTGGCAACTCTATTGAGGACGCTTTCGGGAACTCCGAGGTTATAATTACGGACAGCAAGGGTGCTGCAGCTCTTTTCGGAAACATTGATATTGAAAGCAACGAAAGCTTAAAATCACGATACCGCCTGATGCCGTGCGGAACGGTGTCGGGAACGGGAGCGCTTGACGGTTTCAGATGCGATAAGGCTACGGTCACGGACGGCACACGCACCGTACGGCTTGAAAAGCCTATTCTTGCCGTTTCCAAAACAAGGCTTAATGACGATTATCAGGCAATAGTCAATCCGAAAATATTTATGTAGGGAAGAAAACAGTATGAAAATCAAGGCTTTATTTCAAATTATCCTCATAAAACTCGGCATAATTAAGCCGACCTTTTATATTAACGGCGCTGCAACGCTTCCGCCGCCGCTTTCGGCTGAGGAGGAGCAGGACCTGCTCAGAAACGGCGGACAAAGCGGTAAGGATAAGCTTATTGTACATAATCTGCGTCTGGTGGTATATATTGCCCGAAAGTTTGATTCCGCCGCAGTCAATATAGAAGATCTTATTTCAATAGGTACAATAGGACTTATCAAGGCAGTAAATACATTCTGCCCCGACAGAAACATAAAGCTTGCTACATATGCTTCAAGATGTATTGAAAATGAAATTTTAATGTATTTGAGGAAAAATGCGTCTCAGAAAAACGAGGTGTCGATAGACGAGCCGCTTAATATCGACTGGGACGGAAACGAGCTTTTGCTTTCGGATGTTCTCGGCAGTGACGGGGACGAGGTGGGCAGGGGAATAGAGCAGGAGGACGAGAGATTTCTGCTTATGGGCTTTGTAGGAGAGCTTCCGCCGAGAGAAAAGCAAATAATGGAAATGCGGTTCGGTATGAACGGGTATGACGAATACACGCAAAAAGAGGTTGCGGATACTCTCGGAATATCACAGTCATATATATCAAGGCTTGAAAAAAGAATAATAAATAAGCTGAAAAAACAAATTGAAAAAGCGGTATAAATATGATAAAATAATCTCGGTGGTATATTTGGAGGATGTCGGTTTATATCTTTTTTGGTATCTTGTTATAATAAATCTCGTTTCCGCGGCGGTATGCTTTTTTGATAAAAGACGGGCTGTGAGGAATAAATGGCGTATCAGCGAAAAATCGCTTATGCTGCTTGCGGTATTGGGCGGCGGCGTCGGTATGTATGCCGCAATGCTGGCGGTACGGCACAAGACGCGCAAAAAGAAATTTATGATAGGAATACCTGTTATTATTATAATTGAGACTGTCGCTCTTATATACGCTTTACATTAAAAGAAAAATAAAACGGAGGAATTTTAAATGGCTTTTTGTACCAAGTGCGGAAAAGAGATTACGGAAAACGATAATTTTTGCCATTCCTGCGGCGAACCGGTAGCCGATAAGGACACAAAGACAGAAAATAACGCTCAGAATGATTTTGTGCAAAGCTTTAATGAGTTTACCGACACAGAAGACAGAACCGCCGAATTTGACAGTGCGGATATTTCGAACAACAAGGTATACGCAATACTGGCGTATATAAGTATATTGGTGTTGGTTCCGCTTATCGCGGCACCTAAGTCCAAGTTTGCCCGTTTTCACACCAATCAGGGATTTATCCTTTTTGTCGGCGAAGCGGCTTACTCGGTAGTGCGTAAGGTGCTGCTGTCTGTCTTAAGCGCTGTGGCGTGGGGACCGGTCTGGATAGTATATAGGGTTGTAGCGCTTGCCACTGCGGTAGTCGGTATAGTGTTCCCCGTATTTTCGGTAATCGGCATAATATATGCGGCACAGGGAAAGGCAAAGGAACTGCCGATTATAGGAAAAATAAAGCTGTTCAAGTGATTTTTGAATTTTAAAACGGATGACAGGGCATAAAGCCCGATTGCCAGTTTAATATATAAATAGAAACAGGTCTTAATCCGTATGGGATTAAGACCTGTTTTTGGTGAAGACAAGTGGACTTGAACCACCGACCCCCTGCATGTCAAGGCGCCTGCGACGGCTCTTTCCAATCAAATCAGCTTTTTCCGCCCCTTTCCGCTCTGCAAACCGTCCTCTTTGACACTCTTATATCCACTGTTTCCGAGTACTCCGAAACGGTAAATGGTCAGGTATGTGGTCGGGAAAATACTATGATGCTCAAAATTTGCGCCGCATAATTCAAAGAAAGGCAAAAATAAATTTTGAGATAACAATCGGTAAACATTAAAACTGTTTCGCTAATTTTGCGGAGCAGTAATTTTTTTTAAAATATTTTTTAATGCGGACAGTACTTGTCCGGGTTGGGGTATAAAATCGTCTCGAAAGGAGGCGACGAAGAAATGGGAATGACCGAAAGGCGCAATGAAATCTTGAAAGTTTTATGCCGCAGGGGATTTCAACTCTGTTTCAGAGGTCAAAAAACTGTGTTCTGAGTGTTTGCCATATTTTCAGATTCCTAATTATATCGAAATTATGCCGGAGATTTCGAAAAACGGTTCCGGGAAAATCATTAGGAGGTAAAATTATGTTGGAACACGAAAAGAAAACTATGCTCACAGAAGATGAATATATTTCGATTGTAATGCTGATGTGTAAGTATGCACCGTTGCAGACTCAAACCAATTATTATTTTGATACCGAGGATTTTTCAATGAATAAAAACGGGATTACTTGCCGAATCCGCGCCAAAGACGGCAAATTCAAATCAACTGTAAAAAGGCATTATACCGGTGATGAAGATTGCAGTACTGAGATTGACGGAGAAGTTAAGGATTATTTTGATTTAGATACATTCAAGGATATGGGACTTATTTTGCAGGGGAGTCTTGTTACAGAAAGAATTGTGCTGCATAAGGAAAAGTTCTGTAAAGCTGTAATAGATCGAAACACATATTTAGGTTTTACTGATTATGAGCTTGAAATTGAGTATACAGAAGGTCACGGCGATGAGGCAATGCATATAATTAAACACATTGTGAAAAAGCTTTCTAATTATTTGGAATTTTACCCTGCGGAAGAATTATTGAGCCGAGTTGGCAAGTCAAAATCTAAATCCGAACGTTTTTTTGAACGTAAATTAAAGTCTCGAAAGGAAGGAGGTCATATAAATGATTTCGGTTTTAAATGAAATAACAAAATTAAGAGACGGCGGTTCGCTTACAATCAATTATAATAATACCAACCGTTACCGCGTTTTAATAAATGAGACAAACGGAACAAAAACTGCCTATTATTTCAGTGCTCCGGTTTATAACTGTAAAAGCAGAAAGGTTGTAGATATGAAATTTTATAAAAAAGACGGAGCGGTTTATTCGGTAGGCAGCAATGCGGATATTACCTATTCAAATCATATAAGAATGGAAAATACCGAGGGCTATTGTACCATTTCCTTAGAACAGCCCGTAAGTCTTGTGAGCGGCGGGGAGCTTATTTGCGGAAAAGACCGCCTGTATCCGACAACGAACGGATTTATGTATAAGGCGGCGTGCAACGCAGTAAACCCCATATGCTTTGATTTGGAAGTAGGAACGCCTTTTATGGAGATACGGGCGAACGATAAATACTTTTCGCTTATGCGCGAACGCTTCAGACCGTTTGTTACGGTTTCCTGCATAGGTACGTTGAAAACGGACGGCGAGATTATCGCGCCTGCAAAAATTTCTTTTCAAAAGCTCACCGACCGTAAATATCGTCTAACAATTAGACCCTGCAGTCCGCTTGGAGGATGGGTGCTGTTTGAAGCCAACCTATACGAATCAAAGCAGATTCAGGATACAACGGTAGAGAGCGCTAATCCTGAGGTAAATAATGCTTTCGGAGGTACGGCTTTTATAGGCAACACTACGGAATTCGGAGAACAATGGCTTTATTCAAGACCCGATTATTCGAAATTTTCCGAGCTTACGGACAGGCATATAATAAAGGCGGTTCTTCATATGCCAAAGCTTAACCGTTCAAATGTTCAAATGAGTGCCTTTCAGGTTTCATCGCGCTTTTGCAGCTTCGGTTCAAATTGGAATAATAAAATAGTGGAGTCTTCGGTGGTTGCGGAGTCGGCCGCGGAAGGGCGCTATCATAATATAGACATTACTCCCTTATTTGCCGATAAATTCGGAAGGTTTACGCAAACAGAGGGAATAATACTAAAACCGCGCGTAAAAGGCGGCGGCTTTGCCGCTGTCTCGACAGGCGACAGCAGCTACGCGCCGCAAATATATGAAATAAATTACAGATAAAGAATATGCAAAAAAAATAAAAAATTTTTTTAACTCGGACAGAAACTGTCCGGGTTATTTTTTATACTATGCTTGCAGCTGCAAAAAAAGATATAAATTTAAGAAAGGGGCCATAAAAAATGGACAAAATCAAAATGGGCGATATAGAGGAATTATATCTCGCGCCCGAAACAGTTAACAATGTTGAGGAAGTGGTTATAGACCATTCCGAGGAAACAGAAGCGGCTCAGGCAGACAAGCATATTATACCCGCAACAGGAAAAACAGTCAAAACCCGAGTTAATGAAATTCAGGAGCTCAGAGGAGCAAACCGCAAGGTTTTCCGTATGAGCGACGGAACAGAGCAGGCGGTGTTTTATCCCACTTCCGTGCATGTGTATGATGACGAAACACATAGCTTCAAGGAGGTAGAAAATACCCTTGTCGAGGAGGAAGACGGCAGACATTTTGTGTGCGGTAAAAATAATTTTGTCGCAAAATTCAGCCGCGAAGAAGAAAACGACGAGCTGTTTTCTGTTGAAAGCGGTATGCACCGCATAACTGTAAGTGCCAAAAAGGTTAGAAAGCAAAAAAATAAAGGCGTCGTTCCGAAACGAGGCAAAAGGAAGGCAGAGGAAACCGAAAACACAGAGTTACTCACTTTTGAGGAGGTTGAGAGCGGTGCGGATTATGAGTATTCGCTTGATACAGCGGGTATAAAAGAAAATATTGTCATAAAGGAAAAAAGTAATTTGTACCGCTATCCGTTTATTCTTAAATGCGAAAATGTTACGGCACGCTTTGACGAAGACGAAAAACGCATTGCATTTTTGAACGACGAGACAGGCGAAGAGGTATTCTTTATTCCCGCCCCGTTTATGATCGACGCTGACGGCAATATTTCGGACGCTGTGTTTTATGAAATGAAAACAACGGCAAACGGAGATATTAACCTTACAGTAACCGCCGACAGCGAGTGGATCAACGCAGAGGGCAGAGCTATGCCGATTGTTATTGACCCACAGATAAAACTTTCGGGAAGCAGTAATCTAAGAAGCTTCAGCTGGGATAACGGATATATGAGCGAACCGTCAACTCACACAATTAATATTTCAAACAACTGCGGAAGTCGTACGGAAAAACAAATGTATCTTAAGCTTACAAAGCCTGTTTTGCCGTGTAATCCGCGAATTAAAAAAGCGGAGTTGGAGCTTACTGTATATTCCGGATACAATAACAGCGGAAGTATTAAAAAGCTTGGACTTTATAATGTGACAGGAAATATAACGACGGGATACTGTTCGCCACAGTATGACGAAACGATTCTTGATTACGCCGGAATAGGTACAAGCGTAAAAGCATACAGCAAAGTCGTTTTTGATGTAACAAACCTTTTGGATAAGCTTTATAGCGGCGAGACTTCTACAGCTAACCTTATGCTTAAGCTGATGGACGAAATAACAACGGTTGGGATAACATTTTACGGAGACAATTATTCTTCTTATGCGCCTAAGCTTACCGTCACATATGAGTCAAGCTACGGAGTTAACGGCTCTTATCGCAGTAATACCCACAGATTAGGCAGATTTGGTTTGGGAAGCATTGATTTAATCAGCGGTAATCTTATGCTTGAATCCGAGGACTTCGCATGGTCGGGCAACCGTATGCCTGTGACGATCAAGCATTTGTATAACAGCGCGCTGTCCGATCATAAATATACGAAAAACAGCGCGATAAAACTTAATACGGCTGATTATAGTTCAATGAGTATAGGCCTCGGTTGGAAGCTTAACATTATGCAGAGTATGATTTACGATTCTCAAACCGATAGATATGTTTTTACCGATGAAAACGGCAACGAAACATATTTCAAACTGAGCAACAAAACCACAAACTGCTGCAGTAACTCTCAGTGCTATAAGCTGTATGAGGACGAAGACGGGAGCGAAATGTATTACGATGATCAAAACCGAGCGCTAACTGTGGGAGACACAAAATATTTCTTTGACGGAGGCGGCAAGCTTGTAAAGGTTACCGAAGGCAACAATACAATGCATATCAATTACACCTCCGGAAAAATCACCTCGGTTACAGACGGTGCAGGACGTGACTTTGGTTTATGTTATGATGCAAACGGATATCTAACCTCTATAACCGCGCCGGATTATTCCTCCCAGAATCAAAACGCTGTTTTGTATTCTTATAGTGACGGCTTGCTTACCGAAGTAACCTATCCGGACGGAAGAAGCGCTTCAATAGAATATACAGACAATAAGCCGAAAACAATAATTCTTAAGAATACGGACGGAAATCCTGTTTATAAGGTTGAGTATACCTTTAACGGAAATCGGGTTGCGAGCGTGACAGAGTTCGGCTTTGAGAACGGCGTATATATAACAGGGGTAAGCTCAAGTTATACCTATTCGGCAGCAGCAAACAGGACGCTTGTTACAACTATCGAACCTAAGGATTCCTCTTTGGGCGAAACAGAGGATAAAACCGTAACTACTGTTTATTCCTTCGACGATAACGGCACAGTAATAGGTGAATACGCCTACAGCACGGACGGTGAGAAAAACGGGGTTTCGGGAGGCTCGGGTATTAATCCGTATTCTTCGGGTATGAACGCGGTAAGCAATGTTGACAATCTGTTGCTTAACCATAGCTTTACCGATCTTGAAAACTGGGCGTCGGAGTCCGCAAACGCCGGTAATTTTAATATACTTAATTATGCATACGAGCCGTATGCTAAGTTCGGCAAAAAGGTACTGCGCTTGCAAAGCTATAACAGCACCTCTGCCGGTAACGGAGTATATCAGAATACCGTTACTCTTCCTGCGGGAGAATATACGCTGTCGGCGTATACTCGAATAGTGTCGGCATATAGCGGAAACGATAATCCGGGAGCCTTTATTCGAGTAACCAAAACCGACGGTACGGTAATTGCGGAAAGTGAACACATAAAAAAATACAACAGCGAATATGTCCGAATAATCGCACCGTTTAAGCTGGAAACTGCACAGAACGTCTGTGTTCATCTTATTGTGAACGGAGCCGGTACGTCGTATTTTGACGGAATACAGCTTGAAAAAAATGCTTATGCAAACAGCTATAATATGCTTATAAACTCGAACTTTGAACGGGAGCTTAACGGCTGGAGCAAGAGCGGCAACGCTTTATTAAGCGATAATGAAAGCTTTAATATGACCCATTCGCTAATGCTGACAGGCAACCCGGACGAAAAATGCAATGCTGTTCAGACCGTAGCCGTAAAGAGCAACAAGGGGACAAGGGAGACCTTCACGCTTTCAGGCTGGGCAAAGGGCTTTGCTTTACCGAATAACGAGCGAGAGAACTGTGAAGCCGCGGAATTCAGCCTGAGTGCTGAGATAAAATATTCCGATTCAACTACCGAGACGCACACCGCCGCCTTCTCACCCTGTACCAATGAATGGCAGTTAGCTCAGGTGCAGTTTGCAAAGCAGGAGTATAAGCAGGTAGAAGAGCTTAAAATATACTGCAATTACAATCACAACATCGGTACAGCGTTCTTTGACGATATTCGCCTGTTCAGAAACAGCCTTGAAACAGGGCTGTCCGAAGCGGATTTCGCCAGTGATGAAGCGGATATGGATTCTGTGACCGAGGAAGATACCGCCGAGAAGTTTAAAGAGGTTACCGATTACTACGGCAATACTCTTACCGAGACAACCTTTGCAGACGGCGAGTTCGGCACTGTATACCGTTCGTATGAATATACCTCTAATTGTAACTGCGCTGAGAATGCTGGCAATGACCTTATTTCGGAAACCGATTCAAGGGGCAATAAAACCAAGTATACCGTGGACGCAGACACATCAAGAAACGAGGTAATAACCGACCGCTGCGGCAATAAGACGGTTTACGCTTATGATATAAACGGCAGAATAACGGGTGTTGTCAATAAGTCTTCGGACGGAACAGAGCTTTCAAGCGTTTCCTACGGCTATGACGGATTTAACAATTTAACCGAAATCACCCGCGGGGACGGAATGAAATATGCGATTAGCTATAACGCTTTCCACAATCTTGAAGCCATAGGTATTAACGGTATGGTTGACAAAAACAACAATCCCGTGAAGCTTATAAAATACGGCTACAAAAACGGCAACGGCAGACTTAAAGAGATGATCTATGCGAACGGAAATATTATGCGGGCGACATATAACGGATACGGTCAGCTGATTGCTGAGAAATGGTACTCTGCCGCGACAGACGCCGAGCCGGAGGCGCATTACAGGTATGTCTACGATAATTTAGGAAATATTGTAAGATCTATTGACATAAAAGAGGAAAAAGAGTATAACTATACCTATGAGGAGGGCAGAATTGTCCGTGCAGCGGAGTATGGCATTACGCTTGACGGAAGCCTGAACGTTACGGCAAAATCGCTTATTTCCTCGATAGAGTACGCCTATAACAGCAAGGGATTGCTGTCTAAAAAGACGGTTGTGGTCGGAGATACCCAAGCGGTGTATTATACCGAGTATCCCGAGAACGCAAGCCCTGTTATTAAGCTTACGGTAAACGGCAAAACGGCAGAGTGTCACAGCAAGGCCGACAGCTTCGGCAGAAAGGTGTTTGACGAGCTTCGCCTCGGCACGGGCTTTGTATCGCGGCAGTTCAGCTACCACGCAGGCAAGGCGACCGAAGAACATAAGAAGAACGGCAAGCTTAAATCCTCGCCGACTACAAACCTTGTAAGTCAGATAGTCCTATCGGACGGCGGAACGCTTTCCTACGCTTACGACGCAGAGGAGCGCATAACCTCGGTTATAGAAACCTATGTGATTGATGAAGCTACGGTTACAAATACCACGGCATACACCTATGACGAAATGGGCAGACTGCTTACCGAGACCGTGAACGGAACCGCCGTAAATACAATGACCTATGACTCTTACGGTAATATTCTTACAAAGAACGGCGTAAGCTATGAATATGACAGCGTATGGAAAGACCGCTTAAAACAGGTCGGCACCGAACTCACGGTTGAATATGACGATCAGGGCAACCCGATAAACTACCTCGGACATACGCTTAATTGGGAAAAGGGCAGACAGTTAAAATCCTTTGATAACAACACATACGCCTACAACGCAAACGGTATTCGAACCTCAAAGACTGTTAACGGAATAAAGCATAGCTTTGCGCTTGACGGCTCGAAAATACTTCGCGAGGAATGGTGCGGAAATACACTTATACCGCTGTATGACAACGCGGACAGCGTATGCGGAATAATGTATAACGGACAGCATTATTTCTTCCTTAAAAACCTGCAGGGAGATGTAATTGCAATAACCGATTCAAACGGCGATACGGTTGCAAGATACAGCTACGACGCGTGGGGAGCTTGCACGGTTACACAGGATAGCTCTAACCGGTCTATAGCCACGGTAAACCCCTACAGATACAGAGGATATTATTTCGACAGCGAAACAGAACTTTACTATCTGCAAAGCCGTTACTACGACCCGAGCGTCGGCAGGTTTATTAACGCAGATGCGCCGGACTATGTAGCTATTCAAGGCGGCAATCTGTTTGCATACTGCGGAAACTGCCCGACCAAAAATGCGGACTATGCAGGGTTCTGCTATACGCCGACTTATCCGGAGGCGAGTGTAAACGGAAATTCCAATTCAAGCTTTAATTTAAATAATTATACCGACAAATCTTGGGTTGCCAAATTATTTAAAAAATTAGGGTTCAAAGGCAGTTTGGGTAAACCAGATACAATTAATTTAATCGATTCAAAAGCAATAAGGATTTATCTGCAATTAAAGGCTGATTATACCAAAAATATTGGTTCATTTATGACTGTATCTAATAATGAAATCTCATTCAACTCAGGAAATACATCTTTATCTTTTTCAAATAAAGTATTATTTACTGTTTCACTGCCTTTGTTTTCTTCTTCAATAAAGGCTTCAATTGGATTAAACTCTAAAACTTTGTTTTTAGAATTAGCAATTTGTCAAAATGTATCTTCTGGTAAAAACAAGGTGTCATTTGCAATTAAATTTGTTATGGAGGTGGATTTATGGCTTATTGCTCTTGTTACAGTAACTGTAGCTGCTCTTTCTCTCATACCGGTATTTTCACCTGTTGCAGGACCAATTACTACAATGATTGGTAGTTTGGTTTCACAGCCGGAAATCACACTTCCAGCCTTTTCTACATCTATGGTTACGGTATTATATGCTATTCCATGATAATGAATTTATAATTTTGTTTGAGGAGCAAGTTTGAAACAAAATAACTATTCACACAAGCAAAAAAAGAGCATAGCAAACAAGCCGTCGAAAAGGCGGCAAAAAGAAAGTCTTGGAAGCGGTTAAGGTCAAGGTGAAGAAGAAACAACCTCATCCTTGAAAATGTAACCTCTTTTGCGAAGCAGTGCAAGCCCTTCCGCTTTAGAGATGACGACAGAATGTTCTGTAAGCTTATCCCTAAGATAACCGTTTGGAGAATAGGGCTCAAGCTTGGACAGTATGTTCCAGATAGCGGTCAGGAGCATACGGCAAATAGCAATAATGGCTTTTTTATGTCCACGACGAGCCTTGAGTCTGCGGTATCGTTCTTTGAATTCGGGATGCTTGTCCGAACGGATTACAGCATTAGCAACCTGAACAAGCAAAGGTTTAAGATAAGTACCTGCTTTTGAGATACGGGTAGATTTAACCTTAGAATCGCTTTTTTCATTACGGGGACAACATCCTGCCCAAGAAACAAGATGTTTTGAAGTTGGGAAAACGGACATATCTACACCGATTTCGGAAATGACAGAAATTGCAGTAATAGGGTCAGAATTCAAGTCCGGAACAATTTGCAGTAATTCAAGAGCATATGCATACGGTTCGGCTAAGTGTTGAATTTTAAATTCAATATTTTGCCTATGAGTGCGGTTTTCGTCAATGTGGTTCAGACACTCTTTAAGTCTTGTGGCTTGTTCATGGGAAACAGCACCGTCAACAGCAGCCTGAATTTCTTCAATAGACTTTTTACAGCGCCTGTCTACAAAAGGTGACACATCAAAGCTTTGACCCGGATGCCCTAAAATGTAATTGATGATGGAACGTGAGGATTTGTCAAACACGTCGGAAAACACATCATCAAGCTTTAGATTAGAAACTGTAAGGCAATTTAGAGCACGGTTCTTTTCGCCGGTAAGGATATTCGTCAATTTGGTTTGGTAGCGTACTAAGTCCCTAAGTTGACGTATATCCGCCGGTGGAATAAAACTCGGTTTAATCATATCTCACATAAACAGGTCACAAATCCATTTAGCGTCTTTACGGTCGGTTTTGTTTCCTTTTTGCGGTTTGGTATATTTAGGGTGAGCGAGCGTTACAAAACAAGATTTTTCAAGGATGTTGAATACCGGAATCCAATACTTGCCTGTAGATTCCATACAAACATCGGTACAAGAATATTTTGCAAGCCAATCAGCTAATTCCTTTAATCCTTTAGAGAACGAGGAAAAGCGAGCCTGCTTGTACTCTGTACGACCGTTTGTATCGGTAATACCAATGCAAGCATAAATCCAAGTCTTGTGGACATCAAGTCCGCAACAGTTTTTACGAAAAATTTTAAATGCCATAAAACCTCCAAAACAAATTATTTTGAAGATTCGGCATTGACTGGTTGTTCGGCAAAATCGAGTCGATTTGAAAGAGATAAGTTTACGGGCTACTTTTTTGCGCCATTCGTTGATGCCTTAACGAACAACCGAACCATATAATCATGCGGGGTTTGCCGCTATACAGCCCTGCCACTCACCTCCACGGGTTCTGTAGTTTACCAAATCTCCGAGGTTATTATATCAAAAAATATTATTAGCGAAAGTTAGCCAAACGGGTTTCATAACCCCGTTGGTGCCTTTCGCGGAAAGGCAGATTATAAACATGAAAAAAAGGATTATCGTTATATCAGTCTTGATTGTGTCTTTATATTTGATTGTTGCTACGATTTACAATAATAATAAATCTAAAAATCAATCGATAGATATTGACGTAGAGTTCTTACAAACAAATTTAACAACTCCTATGGATGAAAAATATGATGTAGCTGAAGTGCTTCATGTTGAAAAATTCACTAAAGCGGAATCTCTTGTTATAGCATTAGCAAAAGATTCAAACGGTATTCCTTGGATTTATGTTACATGGGATGGAATATCAAGGTATTGTCACGGAATATACTTTTCAATATACGATTTAACTAATTTTAACGATCCGTATGATTGTATCGAACTGGAGTCAACCGAGTTTGGACAGCCGTATGTTTGTGTTTTTCAGAATCCCGATCAAGATACTATAGTTGTTAACGGAATAGAGCACGATGTGTTTATGTTTGATTGCACAATCGATGGCGTTGATTATAATCTTGGTTTTTATTGCGGATTAATTGAAAATAAATAATTTAAAAGAGGATATGTGACGGTTCTTTATCTTGAGAAAACCTCCTAAAAAGAGCGGTTGGCTTCGGCTGACCGCTTTTTGTTACACACTATACGGTTAGGCAACGGCAGACTTAAAGAGATGATCTATGCGAACGGAAATATTATGCGGGCGACATATAACGGATACGGTCAGCTGATGCTAAAAACACCTTTTTTCGGTGGTTTCTGACGGTTCACCGACTGGCAAGCCAATCAGGGCGTTTGCTCCTGATTGGCTTTTTCTATATTTGCGAACGGAGAGGAAAGCGGAATAAATACCCATTCGGTCGACGGCGGCGCAGGGTATTCTTGCGGCGGGTGCAAGCGTTTATGCGAATCGGCTTATTGTTCAGACATAAAAGGAGGAATGAAAAATGGATATTATAAAAGCATATGCGGTAAATAATTTGTGCTATAAAGCGGCGCAAAAAATGACGCCTAAGGGAATTGTAGTTCATTCGACAGGCGCTAATAATCCGTATCTGAAAAGATATGTGGACTGTCCTGAAAAGCTCGGAACAAACACAAACGGAAACCATTGGAATCAGCCTGAGCCTGACGGCAGAAAGGTATGTGTTCACGCTTTTATCGGGTACGATAAGGATATGCAGGTCAGGGTCGCGGAGATTCTTCCGCTTAATATTTGCTGTTGGGGAGTCGGGCAGGGCTCAAAGGGAAGCTATAATTATTCCCCCACATATATTCAGTTTGAAATTTGCGAGGATAATTTAACTGATAAGACTTACTACGTAAAAGCATTCTCAGTTGCAACTGAATACTGTGCCGAGCTTTGTAAAATCTTCGGTATTGCAGTTGATAAAATTGTAGGACATTGTGAAGCTTATCGTTTGGGCTATGGCAGTAATCACGGCGACCCAGAGCATTGGATGAAAAATTTCGGTGAAACGATGGACGATTTTCGAAAAGCAGTTTCCGAGCTTTTGAAAGACGGCGGTGAAAACACGCTGAATAGCGCAAATTCTAAAGCAACGGTTGCTTATGAAATTTGTGAAGGCGATTTAGTTGCAATAGCAAAGGACGCGGTTTATTATTCGGGCGCTACTGTTCCCGATTGGGTTAAGAATCAGCGTTGGTATGTTAAAGAAATATCGGAAAGTGACAGAGTTGTAATTGACAAAAACGAATCCGGCACAAATTCCATATGCAGTCCGATAAGTAAAAATATTTGACTGTGATAAAGTCTGACGGCGGAAATGATTGTAATTCGGAAAGAAATGAATGTCCTTATCTTGTAAAGGTGATCGTAGATGTACTTAATATACGCAAGGGTGCGGGAACCGATACAGACAAGGTTGGTAGCATTACCGATCGCGGCGTTTACACAATTGTTTCCGAAGAAAACGGCATAGGCGCCTCAAAATGGGGAAAGCTTAAATCCGGTGCAGGCTGGATTTCGCTCGACTATACGAAAAAAATTTAATTTTTTATATTAATTTTTTTAACTCGGACAGAAACTGTCCGGGTTATTTTTTATACTATGCTTGCA
>ENA-OUQG01000252-OUQG01000252.1-human-gut-metagenome-genome-assembly--contig:-NODE-252-length-34914-cov-7.717089_pt1 | contig 34914 bp, 28 predicted proteins | sample MGYA00237943_ERZ548823 | MGnify/ENA primary metagenome ERZ548823 (study PRJEB26490, sample SAMN05194731) | human gut metagenome | biome: terrestrial biome; feature: human-associated habitat; material... | reverse complement strand
GTCACCGTGAGGGTGATATTTACCCATTACTTCACCGACAATACGAGCTGACTTTTTAGTCTGGCCAGTACTCCATACTTTTAGATCATACATATCAAAAAGAACACGTCTGTGAACAGGCTTTAAACCATCACGCACGTCAGGAAGAGCACGGTCTACGATAACAGACATCGCATAGTCAATGAATGACTGCTTTAACTCGTCTTCAAGTTTTACTGTTGGTACAGATGAATTAACACTCTGTGCTGTAGTTAATTCATTCTCAGAAGACTGTGATGCGTTCTGCTCTGAATTTTGATTATCGGTATTATCTGACATTAGTTCTACCTTTTAATTTTCATTAGTCTAATAGGCATAAATATTATCATTTTTGTATTAAAAATTCAATGAAATAAATGGCTTAATCATAGCATTAGAACTTGAAAAAACAGCCATTTTTGTCCATAATTTAGGCAAAATTTTTTAAGTAGGAAAACATAAAATATGTGGTTTAAAAATCTTCGTTTCTACACTGTTGATTTATCAGAATTAAACGGTGTTTTAAAAGACGATGCACTTGTTGAAGAAGCGCTAGAAAAAGCTAGTTTCAAGCCTTGTGCTGCTCAAGAACTGGCCTCTGTAGGCTTTGCGCCTATTTTTTCACATGAAGGCTTGTATCACTTCTCATCAGGTGAGAATCACTTTTTTAAACTTATTGAAGAAACAAAACTTTTACCTTCATCTGTTGTTAAGACAGAGTTAAACGAACTTACTGCTAAAAAAGAAATAGAGCTTAAAAGACAGCTACGTAAGAACGAAAAAGAAGCTTTAAAAGCGGCTGTTGCAGGAAAGCTTTTAGCACAGGCATTTGCAACCCGTCGTGAGCTTTTAATCTGGGTGAATACTGATAAAAGTCTTGTAGGCGTTGCAGCCACTTCTAGCAAGAGAGCTGAAAAAGCTTTAGCCATGTTACGAGAAGCTTTCTCTACCTTCCCTGCTAAACTTTTAGCTCCACACGCTATGGTAGATGAGAAGATGACATCTTGGTTAAAAGATGCAACAACTCTTCCTAAGCGTTTTACTTTCGGATCAGAGACTACCTTAAAGAGCACAGATGAAGACGGTGGCATTATCAGAGCTTCAAAAGAAGATCTGACATCAGAAGAGATAGCTGTACATTTAGAGGCTGGTAAAGTCGCAACCGAAATTGGTTTATCTTTTGATGAATCCTTAGAGCTTACCCTAACCTCAGATTTGGCTTTAAAGAAATTAAAACCTACAGATATTTACCTTGAAAAGAATCTGCCTGAAAAATCAGATGACGAGACCGCTGATGCTCAGGCTCTTTTAGTTCTTCAAGGTGAACTGTTAAGCGAACTATGTGATTACCTAATGGAGATTTTTAGCTGTGACCGTAACTAAAAAGCCTGAACTTTTAGCTCCAGCAGGAAGCTTAAAACACTTACATATGGCCTTAGCCTATGGTGCTGATGCGGTGTATGCTGGTGTTCCTAAATGGTCTTTGAGAGTACGCGGAAATGGTTTTATCCGTGAAGACTTTATTAAAGGCATCGAAGAAGCCCATGCTATGGGAAAAAAGGTACATGCAGTACTCAATATCATTCCACATGTAAGACGTGTAGCTGCATTTGAAAAAGTAGTAGACGAAATGGCTCAGTTAAAGCCTGATGCTTTCATCATGGCAGATCCTGGTCTAATCGATATTGTCCGTAACCGCTATCCTGATATTCCAATTCACTTATCAGTTCAGGCAAATACTGTTAATGCAGGTTCAGTTAAGTTCTGGCAGAAAGTAGGTCTTACAAGATGTATTTTAGCTCGTGAACTTTCCTTAACCGAAATTGACATGATTAAGCAAGAATGTCCTGATATGGAAATTGAGGTATTTGCTCACGGAGCTTTATGTATCGCAGTATCTGGTCGTTGCTTAATTTCAGGTCTGCTATCACACCGTGATGCCAATATCGGAGCTTGCAATAATTCATGCCGTTACGGCTTTAACATTCGCAACGTGCATGCTGCAACAGCTGACGATGTAACTACCTTTGAGGCTGATGACGGTACTACTTTATCAGCTCAGATTGAAGAGTCTATGCATCATCCAGGAGAATGGATGACCATGGAAGAGGATCTGAACGGTTCATATTTGATGAACTCTAAAGATCTGTGCACACTTCCTGTTTTAAAGAAGCTAATTGAGATTGGCGTTGATTCTTTAAAGATTGAAGGTCGTTCAAGATCACCATTCTATTCTGCTGCGATTTCTCGTGCTTACAGATTAGCTATTGATGCCATCTGCGAAGGTAAAGAGATCCCTGATGAAAGTTACAACATCGTAAACTCTATTCCATCAAGAGGTTACACCACAGCTTTACTTGAGCCACACCGTCCTGATAAGACCCAGGATTATGAGACTAACTCACCAAATCCAGGCAAATTACAGATCTGCGGTGAAATCACCTCACAGGATGCTGACGGGACCTTAAATATCGATGTAAAGAACCGCTTTGAGAAGAACTCACATATTGCGTTATTTACACCAAAAGGACTAGTTGATCTTGACGGGTCAACACTTGTAAATGCTAAAGATGGCAAACCTTTAGATGTAGCACCTGGCACTGGTTGGTCAGTAAAACTAAAGCACAATACTAAAGTTGATTTATCAACAGCTGTGATGTTAAGAATTGATGATAAATAGGATTTAGTTCTTAAAGATGAAGCCTCCTCTTTTAGCTGGAGGCTTTTTATTTAGATCTTAGAATAATCTTTTCTAGTACTTCTCTTGGTCTCATACATTAGTCTGTCAGCAGCTTCAATAAAATCTTTAGCAGTCTTAAAGCGATTATCAAAACGGACATAACCAGTTGAAACAGAAAGTTCATATGGAGCTAATGAGAGGATTTTCAGTCTAGCTACGGTCTTGTCAATGTAGTGGCAGACACCGGCAGCTCTTTCTTCATTTGCATTCTTCATAATTAAGATAAACTCGTCACCGCCATAACGGCATAAGAAACAATTAAAGGTCTCAGCAACACCCTTTAATAATCTTGATAGCTGCATTAGGACCACATCACCTTCGTTATGACCATAGTTATCATTGATTGACTTGAACTTATTCACATCAATAAACATCATATAAGTAGTTTTTCTTTCAGCTTCAGAAAGTGAAACTAAGTTTAAAAGATAACTTTTAAGCTCATTACGATTGTTTAAAGTAGTTAAATCATCAATAGAAATACGCATATGTTGATGTAAGGTCATCAAGAAGAAGAAACATACTGCGTAGCAAGGAGAAACCAGTAAAACGTCATCTACAAGTAAATTTACTGGAGCTAATACGAATGGTAAAGTACAAGTTAGGTAAAAGAGTATGTAGTCAACCTTAGAGATTGAAAACTCAATCATCTTGTCCTGTCTTGATGCTACTACGTACATGAAGTTTACTAGAGCTAGGATGGAGTAAAAACCTACAGTGCCTACTAATGCTGAGTAATACTTACCATGTACATATGCTCCATGATAGGTTAAGAATTGGATATGGCCATTAGCAGGTGATGTAAGCACGAAATAACATAAAATCAAAAATGGAATAGATAGCACACAAAGCTTAATACCTTTGGTTCTGGATTTTTCAGCCTTTATTAAATAACTGATGACAAAGAGTACATATGGAACCAAAAGATTGAAGAAAGATAACATACAGCTGAAGATAACCACCTGAGTTACATCTTTGGTACAAACTTCATTTTTAGCAAAGAGAGCATAACAGCTAATGCTTGTATAAGTTTTTAAAAAGATATCAGATAAAGCCTGGAAAATAACTAAAGCCAATACCAAGATATAGCTAAATCTTGCTCTGTCACCACTTTTCCAAATATTTGAAATTACACAGATAAATACAACAATGCAGATAATGTCAATTTCGACTGAATAAAATAATGTTGATGCCATTACTAATTATTCCTCTGTGCATTGTTAATCTTTTTAATTCTCTTTTGCTCATACATGCGTCTATCAGCGATTTTGATGATGTCGTTCATAGAAGCATTTGGAATATCCAAACTTGTAGTTCCTAAAGAGAATTTTACCTTAAATTCAGAAAAGTTAGCCGTAGCTTTTTCATCTAACAGCATTGACAGTGTTAATACCATCTTGTCGTAGTCTTCTTTATTTGAGTGACCTGAGGTTATGGCAAATTCGTCACCGCCTAAACGAGCGATAAAAGAACGAGTCTGCGCACCTACTTCACGCATTGCCTCAGCGACAGTTCTTAAAGCAAGATCTCCAACAACATGCCCGTAATTATCATTGATCTTTTTAAATTCATCAACGTCAATGTAGGTTAGGTACATATTAGAACGATTCACAGATGATGACATCATTACTGTAGACAAGTACTTTTTAAAGCGGTTTCTATTGTTAAGTCCAGTTAGAGCATCAATGAACACTCTATCCTCATGAATGTTAATGAAGGTAATGATGCAGAAAACTGTTTCTGTAACATAGAAAATATTGCTCATGTTGTAAAATGTAAAAATCTGAATACCACCACAGATTAGAGTTGGAATGGTAAGGAACATAGCATATTTTTTAAGTTCACTGTTTGAAGATAAGAGAATTGTAGTCAAACATAGTGCAAGGGATGCTGTTGAGTACAAAGCTACCAAGATATCCATTACAAAGGTGTAGCTACCCTTTACAGGATCTCCGAACAGATTTAATTTAAAAAGAATTGGCATGAAAAGAGAAGCACAAGCCATCAGAGTAACAATTACCAAAGGAGCTTTTTTCAAATAAATTATTAAGCCTTGATTAAGGTAATGACTGTAACCTAGTTTTTCAAATACAAAGTGTAGCCACCAGTATGGGATGAAGATCCAAAGTACTGACTCAATTACATACAGTACCTGATGCACTTCAGCGTAATTTGTATAAGGTACAATTGACTCTATGTAATGCATAGAACAGCAGACTATGACTGCATAGCAGGTATAAACGAATGGTTGGTTAAATCTGTCATGCTCTCTTGAGAAAGAGCGTACTACTATTACCATTAGAAGGATCAGCAGTATATTAATTTCAAACTTAAAGATGTACCACATAAAGGCTATTCACTATTTTAATTTTTTAAAGGCATTAGATACGGAACCTGCCTGATCTTTAAACAAATTAGAATCACCGTTTTCTTTCTTTTTATCTAGCACCTTATATTTTTTCTTCTCAGTCTTCTTTTTATCAAAGCTAGACATTAAACCTTGTTCAAGATTTTGACTTTGTTTCTTTTTAAAGCCACCGTTCTTTCTCTCTGCAAGTATCTCTTCACCATGTTCTCTTGCATTTTCAAGATTCATCGAACGCTTTAACTCTTTCAAATTAGGATCAACTGGTGCCACATAATTACGATAAAGAATAGCTTCTTGAGTTTTTTTTCTAATTACAGACTCAAGTAATCTATCTTTTGGAGACTTAGAAGCTTCTTTTTGTAGCAAAAAAGAATTGTTCTTCTCTACTAACTCTAAAAGAGAAGAATCAATATCGATTTCATTTGCATATGTGTTTTCTGATGTAAAACTTACTGCAAAGAGTATGGATAAAACAGAGACAACACACAGAAGGTTCTTTTTACATTGCATACAAAACCTCACAGTCCAAATTATTATATGCTTTAAGCCTCAATAAAATCAGTGAACCTTCTTGCAAAAAGTAGTAATTTTTTATACTAAAAAAGACATCATCACCAAATCCAGATACCCCGTCACCATCTTCAAGAACCCAAGAACCGCCGCACCTTATGCCATCTTTTACCAACCAGCCGAAAAAACAACTTTCATGGAAGTTCAGGCAGAGCCGGACATGATAGGCAACTACATCGAAATGTACCATCTTGCTCCGGCAAAGCACATGGATCAGAAGCACTGGCTGGCAGTTCCGCTGGACGGTTCTGTCAGCGATTCAAAAGTTCTGGATTTACTCGATATGAGCTACGACCTCGTAGACGGACAGGCAGAAGCAGATGGAGAAACAGGAGCAGATAGACAGATAGGGGCAGACGGACAGGCAACAGACAGTACGCCAGAAGAAAAAGATTGACAATTCTGACCACACATTCCATAATGACGATAGTGGTTCGAGAGAACTAACAGGAAAAATGGGAGAGACAACATGAAGAAAAAAAGCTCATACCGATGGCTGATATGGATCATATTGGCAGTGGTTTTGATCGGGGTAGCACTTATGCATATCCTGCCCCCATACATCGACCGATGGAAATCTGCCAGAGATTATGACAAACTTGCCGAAGAGTATGTAAATGATGAGTCCGAACCAGATGATGGAAAGCAGAAGAAAAAAGACTGGTGGGCTACAGATGTAAAAGTAGAGTTTGACAAGTTGAAAGCTGAGAATCCAGATGTCATCGGATGGATACGGTTTGATAATCAGGATGAACTTGGCATCAATTATCCAATTCTGTATTCAGGAGACAATCAGAAATATCTGAGAACCGACCTGCATGGCAACAGTCACATCGCAGGATGTATCTTTTTGGAAGGCCTTAACAAATCTGATTTTTCGGATTATTACAACATTATCTACGGTCATAATATGAATGACGGAAGCATGTTCGGGAGCCTGAAAAAATATAAGGATGACGGTTTCTGGAAAGAGAATCAATACTTCACTGTATATTCTGAGACAACCGCCTACCGTTATCGAATCTTCTCTTATGAGGATGCAGTCAATGGCGGTGATGTATACAAAGTAGGATACCAGCCGGGCGAAGAGTATCAGAAATTTATCGACCAGATGATAAAAGATTCCGATGTTGATACAGGAGTAAAGCCGCAGACCAGTAACAAGATACTGACACTTTCTACCTGTACAGGGAACGGATACAGCAAGCGGCTTGCCATCCATGCAGTCTGCATTGACGCACAAACTACAGATGAGTCAAAATTAAAGGAAACAGGAAATTAACTATGAAAATATCCAAAAGTATGTCGAAAAAATATCCAAAAACATGTTTTTGGATGAGCGTGTAGATGTATCCGGTATCGAGATTGAGAATGTTGTGGCAGTACGTTATGAATGTACACAAAAAGGCTCAGGCAATAAATGGCCATCTATGAGAGAATTCAAAGTATCCACAACACCGGAGACAGGAGTTGAGTTTACGAAAGAAGTCATCCGTACACAGGACGGATGGGCTCCATATCAAGGAGAAGAAAGTAACTTGATTGACGAAAATACACAGACATCAATCTAGTATAATGTAAGACAGAATGGAAATCCGGCAAATACTACAATCAAAGGTGACTATGTCGGAGTGAAATTATCACAGCCAATCACGTTAGGTAAAATTGATATTTTACAGGGTAAGAATGACAATGATGGTGATTACTTCAAGAATGTAAAATTGCAGTATTCAGTAAATGGAACAGACTGGAAGGATATTCCGGGTGTAGAGCCGTTTAAAAATACAAGACATATTCAGGTAGATCTTTCGGACAAAAACATCGAGGCACAGTATGTTCGTCTGGAAAATCAGGAAAATCAGGAGAGCTGGATTGCTTTCAGAGAATTTGATGTAGATGCACGTTATGTACGTCTCATCAACAAGACAGATGCGAAGAAAACATTCGATATTCAGAAGTTGTCATTGAAGACATTTGAGATTTATGAAAAATCACTTGTAGCTGATCAGACAACGTTTGCAATCGGTGAGGCGGCAAGCAATCCGGCAACAAACCTGTTTGACGGAGACCGCACGACACAGGTTATCTATCAGGGAAGCCAAAATCAGGGCGCAAAATTTGTCTATGATCTGGGACAGACAATTGACCTGAAGACATTGAAAGTAGTATGTAGAGACAGTGAGATTGATTTCCCACATCACGCAGAGATTTCAGTATCAACAGATGGTCAAAAGTGGACAGATGTGATGACAATCGGTAATCAGGATAAAGAAAATGAAGGCGAAGCTTCAAACGAAGATAATATCAATGATGTACTTCCGTTACATGAGACTTCTTACAATGCAAAATTGGAAGAAAATATCAACCAGAAAGCTCGTTTTATCAAGTTTGAGATTACAAGAACAAAAGTAGGTTCAGATAAATGGGTGAGATTCCAGGAATTTGAGATCAATGGCGGTGAGTATATGCCGACAGTGAACGACCCGACATTTGAAAGTGACTGTCTGGATACAAGAAACGGAAAATATGCATACATGGTAGATGCTGATTTGTCTACAGCATTTGTTCCGGCAAAAGAAACAGGAACATTGAACTATACAGTTTCTGACAATAACAATGTCAATGTGATTAAGATCATTCAGGGAGCAGACGCAATTTCCAATGCGACTGTAAAAGCCCGCACATTGAAAAATCCGGACAAATGGATTACACTTGGAACGCTTGCACAGACAGTAAATGAGTTCGTATTAGAAAAAGATACCGTTCTCTTAGATGTGAAATTAGAGTGGAAAAATGTGACACCATCTATCACAGAATTAGTATTTGCAAAAACAGATACTGTGAATGTGGACAAAGCAGAACTGAAAAAGCTGTTAGACAACAAAGAAGATACTTCTTCTTGGACAACAGACAGTAAGCAGGCATATGATGCGGCAATTGCAGCAGGTCAGAAAGTATATGACAGCGAACATGCAAGCAAAGGAAGCGTTGACAGCGCAGTACTTGCAATTAAAAATGCAGTGGCAGACAAAGAGTTGAAAGGCGATATGTCAAAATTGCAGGCAGCATTGGACAAGGCGCTGAAAGATTCTGAGAACTACACAGCAAGAACATGGCGTGTATACAGCAACGCAGTAAGTGCGATTGAAACGCAATGGAAAATGCGGATAATACATCAGTAGCAGATGTAGAAAAATTACTTGCAGATTTAGAGGCGGCAAAATCAGCGCTTGTATACAATCCGTCTGCAATGGAAGAATGTATGCTCGCAGTGCAGGCAGAAAATGACTTTATCAATGCAACAGATAAATCTATCTATACAGAAGAGTCTTGGAATAATTTTGTTGCGGCAAAAGAAGCAGTGGAACAGCTGATTGAAAAGAACAAGACAACACCGGTACACCCATCAGAATTTAAAGATGCATTGAAAGCGTTGAAAGATGCAAAAGAGGGATTGACTTTTGTACCGGTAGCACCTGTATCAAAAGAAGTGTTGTCTGGATTGATTATATGTCTGAGACGAATGTGGAGGAATTGAAAGAGAAGGCAACAGCATTTTTAAAACAACTCCATCCGGATCTGATCAAGATTAAAGAAGAACTGCAGTCGGTGATTGACCGTTCTTCAAAAGAACTGGGAAGTATTCTGACAAAAGCAAAACAGATGGATCAATTATACCGCACATATCTGCAAGAAGCAGAGAACGTATATTATCTGACTGATCAGGAAGGGCTTGCCTACAATGAGATTGATACTATTTACAATCAGTTGAGAGAATTGCGCAATACGTGCTGGAAAACACAGGGGATATGGAATACTATCAGAAGGCAGAAAGTCAGCTTACTGATACCGCGGCACAATTAGAAAAACAGATGGAGAACCGGGTGATTTCATTTAGTAAAGATTCCGGAATCATTGGGGAGGACCGGACGCTTACTTTGAGTAAGAGTGAGAATGCTAAAAATTATGAGATCCGCTATACAACAGATGGAAGTGTTCCGAGAAAGACATCAGAAAACTACGAGAAACCACTTCAGTTGAGTAATCAGGAGGACACTGTTGTCAGAGCAGCATTGTTCTATAAAGAGCAGAGAGTCAGTCCGGTATATACAAAGAAATATATGACAGAAGGTATTTCCGTTAAAGATTTGGTAGTATCCCATGAAAACCATTGGGGAGATACTTATGCAAAAGAGAAGATGATTGACGGAAATCCGGCGACAAGATGGGCATCAAAAGGTGTAGATACTTCCAAACCGATGGAGCTCACATTGACATTTGCAAAAGCAGAGCCACTCAGCCAGATGAAATTTGACCTCTTTGTGTCAAGAAATAATGCGATTGGTGCATTTGAAATTCAAGCGCTTGTGGATGGAACCTACCAGACAGTGTACGAAGGTACAAAGATGGGGGATATCAATGACAAGGTGGGAGATGTAGATGGAAACAGCGAAGGATATCATGCATATTACTTAGCGGAATTTCCGGAGATCAATACGGATTCTGTAAAAGTGATACTGAAAGCAGGATTCTTAGGCGAACCATCTCTGTATGAGGTGACACCACTTTGTGCAGGTGTTCCGGCAGATAAAGCTGGTGACGCAGCAGAATTGGAGAGCATGATTGGATTGGCAGAGGAAGCAGACCGTACATCAGACTATTATGTAAATGCACCGCAGGAACTAAAAGATGCATTTGAAGAAAGCATTTCAGATGGAAAAGAAATGTTGAAAGCATCACAGGATTTGATGGATTCCAGAACCGAATTTTTATCAAATAGATATGACCGTCTTGGCTTTGGGGAGACAGATAAATCGGCGCTGGAGACATTGATTGCACGGGCAGAAGAAGCGCTGAAAGGCGAGTATACAAATGAGTCTTTGTACCAGTTAAAGAAAGTGCTTGCAGAAGCAAAAGAAGTTTTGGCTGATGAGAGTGCAAAGCAGCCTACAGTCGATCAGACAGCGCAGAAACTGCAAAAAGCATTAGATAATTTGGAACAGGGAGGATTTGAAGAGATACAGGTTCCTTCAGGAGAGCTGCAAGGCTCTGATAAATGGATTCAGGCAGGTAAATTCAAGGCGACAGCAGATGACAATGCGGGACCGTTGACGTATGAATTTACCGGACATTTCATACAGGTTCCGACTGTAAAAGGAGATGACCACGGAGTCATTCGGGTGACGCTTCAGGATCAATCCGGAAAACAAATTTATCAGGAAGAGATTGATACATATGCGCAAAACCGAGTGGAAGGAACAGAGCTGATGCAGGAGGAATTTGCAGAAGGCTCGTATACGATTCAGTTTGAGCGAGTGGGAAAAAGCACACAGGCACAGGATAAAAGAGGCTGGGTTGAGGTTGGCGCACTGACGATTCGGAAAGAAAAGAAAGAAATGGTGGATAGATGCAAGCTTGAAGAAGAATTGAAGCTTTGTGAGGGTCTGAATGAAAAAGAGTATACAACAGAAAGCTGGACTGCGCTTCAAGAAGTTGTAAAAAGTGCAACAGAACTTTTGAAAAAACCAGATGAAGAGACCTGTACATCTGAGATGAACGATAAAGCAGCGGAAGTAGAAGCGGCAAGGGAAAATCTCCAGAAAGTGACGGTAGATATATCGGAACTGAAAGAGGTCATTAAGACAGCGAAAGCAATTTCTTCGGAGGGATACACAAAAGAAAGTTTTGAGGCACTGCAGCAGGGTATCAGAGAAGCAGAGGCATTGTTAAATGGCACATATACACAGGATGAGGTAAATGAAAAGACGGCCATTTTGAAACAGCGAATCAGCGGACTGCGTGCGGATAAGACTGCACTTCAAGAAAAGTATGATAAGATTAAAGATATGACACAAGGTCAGGCGACGGATGAGTCATGGAAAGAGTTTACAGGACTTAGAGAACAGGCGAAAAATGTATTGGACAATCCAAATGCAACACCGAATGAGGTATCTGAAATCTTAGAAAAGCTGAACAAATTTGAATTTACATACAAGGATAAAGAGAGCGGAGAAGAAGATAAAAAGGATCCGAATCCGGGCACTTCGGGAGATTCCGAACAACAGGGAACTTCTGATACATCTCACAAAAAGGAGAGTGTAAAAACGGGAGACACTACAGCCATTGCTGTTCCAGTCGCAGGAATTGTGGGAGTAGCAGTATTGTTGTATGTGATGAGAAAAAGACGAAAAATAGAATCATAATATGTAAAGCGGCTATGAGGCAAACTCACAGCCGCTTTCATTATACGTTATATCTGATAGCAATACGCTCCATTTTCTTTGACTCCATAAAAATCGGCAAAGGAAAGATGGAAAATATCTTGTTCTTTTCCGGATAAATCAATCTGATTTTTGATTAAATACTGATAAATACCGGAATAGTCAATTTTTCCCTGTAGTAAGATGCTGTCAAGCTTTCCATCTCTGATGATGGCACGTCTGTAATTGTGAGCATCTTCCTCCTCAAGCACGATATCGCCTTCCTCGGCAACACCGCGACCGAGGGAGAGTGTGACGAGCCCGTAGAAGTTCATTGTGTTTTTCATGGCGTAGCGGTCTGTGTATTCCGCCTGTATTCCGCACATATTGAGCGCAGCAATCTGTCCCTGCTTCATTGCATTTGGCCAGATTCCGGAAAGACCGGTTACATCTCCTGCCGCATAAATATTCGGGCAGTTTGTTTCCATGGTATCAGAAACCTGAATAAAGCGGTCTACATGAATTGGAGTATCAAGGGCACATTCCACGGCAGGGCGGACACCGGCTGCAACGATCACCAGGTCGCAGTCAATTTTCGTTCCATCATCAAGGAGAACAAAATCAATTGCGCCGGCTTCGTTCATATGTGTCTCTGATGCTTTTTTGCCGAGAAGAAATTTGCAGCCATGTGATTCGAATAAAGTTCTGTACGCATTGCCGGCGGTCTCGTTCAGCTGGATCGGAAGAATGCGGTCTGCCATCTCTACAACGGTTACATCTTTCCCCTGCTCTAAAAATGCGTATGCAGCGTCCATGCCGACCAATCCGGAACCAACTACAAGGATACGGTTCGCCTGATCAGCAAGAGACCGGATTGCCTGCGCATCAGACAGGTGACGAAGGCCAAAGACATTATTAGCTTCCCGAAACTGTCCGACCGGAGGAATAAAGCTGTTCGCCCCTGTTGCGATCAGCAGACGGTCATAGGAACAGCAGGTGTTATCATTGAGAACAACGACCTGTTCTGCGGTGTCGATGGTGCGGACAGAGACACCGTTTCTCCATTGAATCCGATAAGTCTCAAAAAAGTCCGGCTCTACAAAGGACAACGTATCCTCATTACGCTCATGACTCAGATAGCGGTGGAGCATACAGCGGGAATGTACATGCTCATCCGTTGAAATCATTGTGATAGCAGCATCCGGGTCATTTTCACGGATTGTTTTTGCGGCGGTGATACCGGCAGCGCCGACTCCGATAATTACATGAATCATAAAGACACCTCCTCAACATAGATTGCTTTCTTTGGACAGGATTTCACGCAGTTTGGCTTTGCATCGTCCTTCATACAAAAATCACATTTGACGACTTTTGTATGGGTTGCGGTGTCTGCTTTTAAAACGCCGTAAGGACAGTTCATGACACACATAAAGCAAGAGCCGCATTTTTTTTCGTCGTAAGAGACAATTCCCGTTTCCGGATCTTTGGAGAGGGCGCCGCTCATGCAGGACATGACACACTCCGGTAGATCACAGTGTCTGCAGAAAATCGGGCGGTAACTGCCGTCCGGCATTTTTTCAATGTGATTGCGAGATTCATTGTGAATATCCGTAAGGTCTAAGTCATAGACGGTTCCAGGGGTATCCCTGTGTGCCTGCATACAGGCGACGGTGCAGTTTTTACAGCCGTCACAGAGAGAGGCATTGATCATAATTCTTCTCATAGCAGCACCTCCTATATCTGTAAGCCCTGACGTTTTTCTAAAATGATCTGTTCCAAAATATCGGCAGAGGCTTTTGCGTCATCGTTGATAATCACCTGTCCGCCGGTCAGTTCTTTCATATCCTCTGTCAGAACCTTCACGGCAGTCTTGCTTCCGGTTACAAATGGAGGAAGTCCAAGGTGAAGCGGAAGACCGAGAGCCAATCCGAAACATCCGTCAGCCAGTGCCTGCTCTTCAAGCCATTGAGCGGCAGACAGAACGAGCGGGAGCTGAGGAAGGTCAACACCAAGTTCTGCGGCAATCTCTGTCGCAACAATTTCAAGACGTCCGATTGCAAGGCAAGGACCAAAATTCAAAACAGGCGGAATATTCAGTTTCTGACAGACTGCACGCAGGCGAGGTCCGGCTAATTCGGCAGCCTCCGGTGTCATCAGGCCACAGTTTTCGATTCCTCCTGAAGAACATCCGGCTGTCAGAACAAGAATATCGCGCGAAATCAATTCTTTTGTAAGTTCCACGCTTAAGACATCGTGTCCGCCGGCTGTTAAGTTTGAGCAGCCTACGACACCGGCAATTCCCTTAATCTCACCTGCTGCGAGCAGTTCAATGAGAGGAGTCCATTTCCCACCGAGGAAGGATTTTAAGGAGCCTTCGCTTACACCGGTTAACGTATGGTCATTTCCATGCTCTTCCATCAGATTGAGTGGAACGCATCCTCGTCTTTCTTTGTAAGCCTCCACAATTTTATCGATGATGAGATCACTTTGTTCTGCGCGGTGTTCAAATTCAAATGGCATCAGTTCTGCATTTGCTTTTTTCGCTACATCATCCAGACAAATCTGTTTGATCTTCAGCTCGTCACAGATTGGCTCGATACCCGGAAGTGTACAGTTGAATTCGGACAAAACTGCATCAATTGCTCCGGTTGCGAGAATTGCTTCGCTTGTGTAGTTATTACCGGCATGTCCGTCGAATACTTCTGTATAATGAGCGCCACGGAGTTGTAGATCCTGTCCCACACAGGTACATCCAACCAACTTGAACCCTTTTGCACCGGCTGCCAAAGCTTTCTTTTTTGCCTCTTCGGAGATGAGTTTTTCCTGCAGATCGACAAAAATCGTATGCTGATGTCCGGTGATCATGATATTGATGTAATCCGGATCAATGACACGAAGTCCGACCGGAGCAAGACGAAGTTCTGGCTGACCAAGAAGTACGTCATTGAGAAGGTTGGTCAGTGTCAGTCCGTATACGCCTGTTGAAATTCCAAGTTTTAGACAGTCAGTGAGCATATCGACAGGGTCAGAGTTTAAGTTTGTGGAACATTTAACCACACCTTTGAAAACTTCTGCTTTTGCACCGCCTGGCATGATACCGAGTTCTTTCCAGCGCTTGATGCGCGGAGCATATGCGATTTTTTCAATCAATTCAGCGGATACATATTCAGGCTTATATAAATCAGCAAGAACGGAGTCGGCGACTTTCTCAGCTTTCACATAGATATCCTCATCTGTGATACCGAATAATTCAGCAAGATGATCCAAAGATTTCAATCCTTTTAATTCACCGCGGATCTGAGCTGTTTTTTTCAAATTCAATGCGGTATTTTCAACAATATGTATATAACATCCGCTGCCGGAAGCGACTGCTCTTAAAAAGTTTCGGGTGACGATCGTGTCTGCGTTGGCGCCGCAGATACCTCTTGGAGCCTCCGGAGTGATACGGCAAGGCCCGTTAGAGCAGAGACGGCAACAGACACCTTGAAGACCAAAGCCACATTTGGTACTCTGACCCTCCACACGGTGATGAGAAGTTTCCACTGGGAGCGAACGGATAAATCCTTCTAAAGGTTTATCGGCGCTTTTGCAAGTTGTACATCCATAACATTGATTCATGATAAAATCCTCCTTTTAAACTTGACTAAAATAGTAAAGATTAGGCCTGAAAAATATGCCTGGCACATTTTTCGAGTATACAAATTATCCGAAAAATAATTCAGATAAAGATTTCTGACGCATCTCCTGCAAAAGCATGGATTGCAGGCGGCAGAATTCCCGATGTACCAGACATGGTTTTTGCTGATTGTTCATAGAACAGTGATAGCCGTCTTTCATACACTCTAAAAGCAGAATGTCAGGGTCTACGGCGGCGCAGATGTCATAGAGAGAAATCTCAGATAATGTCCGGTTCAGACAATATCCGCCATTTGTGCCGCGGCAACTTTTTAAAAGACCCTGTTTTTCCAGTTTTCTGGTAATTTTGTATGTCATTGCAGAAGGAAGCTGCTCTGCTGCACAGATATTGGAGACACTGACAAGTTCTCCGTCTGAGAGCGCTCTCATAATTCGGATCGCATAATCACATTCTTTTGTAAACAGCATAAAATACATACCTCCTGAGTCATTTCGCCCAATCCTGTTCGGGTTGTATTTACTATATAATACTGGATAAAAATGGTCAAGTATATAGAGACTACTTGTAAAAAAACGGTAATATAGACAAAAACAGGAGGCATTTGTCTATGTTTTAACAAATAAAATTATACAACATTAACAAAACAAACCATTGTGTGTTACAAGAATCTTCGAAGTGGAATGGTTATCACACGCAGTATGGCATAGAAGATCTTTTTTCCAAAACTCAAATCTTTGGAGTGATAGTTTTCACCGTAATCATATTCTCCGTCATTTCCCATTGTTTTGCTGTATGTTTTGTCGCGTTCCATTTCAGTTTGGATGATGGAATTTAACTCCGGGCAGTCCACTGCAAGCATCAGTTCGGTGTCCTGATAGGTGCTTCGCATATCCATATTATAAGAGCCGACAATGCTCATGCGGTCATCAATCAAAACAGCTTTTGTGTGACAGGAATGAGCTCCCATAAATTCATAGACGCGGGCGCCGGTTTCCCAGGTGTTTTTTTCTGGTTCAGATAATCTGTGCATCCCCAAGGATTTGCGCCGCTTGCCACATCATTTGTGATGATCTCCACCGGAATGTTCTTTTCGTGAAGTTCTGTCAGATCCTGATACATTTCTTTTCCGCAAATAATATAAGGAGTGTAGATACGCGCCTGTTCGCCTTGCATCATGAGCTGATGAAGAGAATACCACATCCACGGCTCTTTGTTCTCGGACTTGATTGGATTGGAGAGCAAAGATACTTTATTTGTCTGCAGTGTGAGTGCTTCATAGTCCCATGTACTGTAAGCGTCCGGATATTTTTCTTTTAGAGAAGTGTACCGATTTTCTAGTTTTGCTTTACAGCTTTGAATCTTTTTGGTCATTTTTTTGCAGGTATATTCTTTGCTGTCAGAAAGAGCCCAGACAGATTCAAAATAGTCAGTGAGCTGGCGGATGGAGGAAGAGTCGTTTTCTGCCGTCTCATAGACAAATAATTCACGATCAATATTTTTGGACCTGGAGTAGTCGCCGAGAAATAAATTTGTCGTATTTCTTCCGCCGAGCAGATACATTTTCTGGTCGACAATGACGTATTTGTCATGCATCCTTGCCTGTAAGTTCCAAGGTTTTAAAAGATTTATAGGATTGTAAATGCGAACCGAGACGCCACGGTCAGCAGCGTGCAGCAGAGATGCCATCATATCCTGCCCTGATTTGTCCGCATTAAAATCAAAAGTAGAGAGGATGATTTCGTCTTTTGCCTCGTCAAGCATATGTAATCGGTACAATAAGGCATCTGTGTTGTCATTGATATATGCAACCCGTTCCGTACCGGCAGTATCACTGTAAAATGACTGTTTTGCGAACTTTTTCTGATAAGATACAGAGACATTCTTGTGTTGAATATATGGAATGGCAAGCAGCGCAATATAAATTAGCAAAAAGAGAAGTAAAATCTTTCCGATTGGTAAGCTTCTGAGTGAAAATAAGTGTTTCTTTTCCATAATAAAATCCCTCCTGTATGCTAGTATAAATCGAAATATACCTTTTGTGTTGGATTTGAAATATTAAATTTTTAGAAAGCGAGCTAACTTTTATAGGGCAGAGTGGGAGCAGTGAGAAAAAATAAATTGACATTTCCCGATGAAGAACTTATAATGTAGGTATATTGGGTGTGTAACTGTACGGCAGGCATTAACCTTACATGAACGTTATTTTGGATGTTTTTGTAGGTTAATGCTTTTTTGTTGCATAAATACATGTAAAACTCCAAAGTATCTTCATAAGAGCCAAACGAGTCAACAAGAAAGGGGAAAAGAAAGGTGAAAGACAAGATTTTTGGTATTTTACAGAGAATCGGAAGATCTTTTATGCTTCCGATTGCAATTCTTCCGGTGGCGGGTCTGCTGCTTGGAATCGGAAGTTCGTTTACAAATGAGACAACAATTGCCACATACGGACTTCAGAAAATATTAGGAGACGGGACAGTGCTCCATGCACTGCTTACGATCATGAATAAGGTCGGAAGTGCGGTGTTTGATAATCTGCCATTGATTTTTGCGGTTGGTGTTGCAATTGGAATGGCAAAAAAAGAAAAAGAGGTTGCGGCATTATCTGCATTAATTGCATATTTTGTTATGAATGTGGCAATCAATGGTATGCTGGTAGTAACAGGGGAAATTACAGCGGATGGGCAGATTGCCAAAGATGTGCTGGAAGGAACAATCGCATCTGTATGTGGAATACAGTCTCTTCAGATGGGTGTATTTGGGGGTATCATTGTCGGACTTGGTGTTGCGGCGCTTCATAACCGTTTCCACAAAATCGCACTTCCGAATGCATTGTCATTTTTTGGAGGTTCCAGATTTGTTCCGATTATCTCTACAATTGTATATATGTTTGTTGGAATTGGTATGTATTTTGTGTGGCCGCCGGTTCAGAATGGCATCTATGCGCTTGGAGGGCTGGTTACAGGAAGCGGATATGCGGGAACTTTGATTTTTGGTATTATTAAGCGTGCCTTGATTCCGTTTGGACTGCATCATGTGTTTTATATGCCGTTTTGGCAGACAGGTGTCGGCGGAAGTATGGAAGTGGCTGGACAGGTTGTGCAGGGAGGTCAGAATATCTTCTTTGCCCAATTGGCGGATTCGGCGAATATCGCACACTTCAGTGCAGATGCAACCAGATATTTCTCAGGTGAATTTATATTTATGATCTTTGGACTTCCGGGCGCTGCGCTTGCGATGTACCGCTGTGCAAAACCGGAAAAAAGAAAAGCAGCAGGCGGATTACTGCTCTCAGCAGCATTGGCATGTATGCTGACGGGTATCACAGAGCCGTTGGAATTTTCATTCTTATTCGTGGCGCCGGCGTTGTTCGTTGTTCAGGTCATCCTGGCAGGTTCTGCGTATATGGTGGCGCATATGCTGAATATCGCGGTAGGACTTACATTTTCAGGAGGATTCCTTGATTTCTTCCTGTTTGGAATTTTACAGGGAAATGAAAAGACAAGCTGGATGAGAGTCATTCCGGTTGGAATTATTTACTTTATTTTATACTATGCGATTTTCACGTTTATGATCAAGAAGTTCAACTTTAAGACACCGGGACGTGAAGATGACGATGCAGAGACAAAACTGTACACAAAAGCAGATGTAAATGCAAGAAAAGAAGGGAATCAGACGACATCAAATGAGGCACATATGGATCCGGTGAGTGCACTTATCACAAAGGGACTTGGTGGAAAGGCTAATATCAGTGATGTGGATTGCTGTGCGACAAGACTTCGTATTACAGTCGAAGATGCAGGAAAAGTAAATGAGGATATTTTAAAACAGAGTGGTTCCAGAGGAATCGTAAAAAAAGGTCAGGGAGTGCAGATCATTTATGGACCACAGGTGACTGTGATCAAGGCGAATCTGGAAGATTATCTGGAAACAGCGGATGATAGCTTGGAAGAGACAGAAGAGGTGATTGAGAGACCTTCTTCCGAGGAGAACGCTGTGACAGAGAAAACAGTCAAAGACGAAGGAAAAGTGACAGAGACAATCATCATATCAAGTCCGATTACCGGGAAAGCGGTGGAAGTAGAAGAGATACCGGACGAAGGATTTGCAGGAAAGATGATGGGAGACGGTGCAGGTGTGACCCCGACAGAGGCAGAAATCGTGGCGCCGGAAGATGGTGTGGTTGCATTTGTATTTGAAACAAAACATGCGCTTGGATTCCAGACGGACTCAGGTCTTGAGATGCTTTTGCATATCGGAATCGATACGGTTGCACTGAATGGACAGGGATTTGAAGTGTTTGTTGAAAATGGTCAGAGTGTGAAAAAAGGAGATCTGTTGATGAAAATAGATGTCTCATATCTGACAGAGCATGCACCGTCTCTTTGCTCGCCGGTTCTTTGCACAGATCTGAAAGAAAACCAGAAAGTGAGACTGCTTGCCGAGGGTGAGGTGAAAGCAGGAGAGCCATTGTTTGCAGTGGATTGTTACGAAAAATAGTGAACAGTAACGGAAATAAAAAGTTTCAAGCGGACCGGAAAGGTCCGCTTCAGACTGTAGACAAAGTCCCGGACAGAAGTCCGGGTTTTTCTTTTATCAAGTTTTCCACATTTCTAACTTTTTTCCATAGATTTACCAAGAAAAATGGTTCGGTTATCAACTTTATTTTCCAAGGTTTTTCAAGCACTTCATGATATAATTAGGGTATCAGGAGGTAGTGCTTATGATGACGAAAAATGCAGATAAAAAAAGAGAACAAATACAGATGTTTTGTATGGATGATATGGTTCCTCAAAACCATATGCTTCGCTTGATAGACAAAGCGATTAACTGGAACTTCATTTATGAACTTGTTGAAGAAAAATATTCTCCTGATAACGGACGTCCAAGTATGGATCCAGTTATGCTGATTAAAATTCCTTTTATTCAGTACCTTTATGGCATAAAAAGTATGCGGCAAACAATCAAAGAAATTGAAGTAAATGTTGCATATCGATGGTTTCTTGGATTGGATATGTTGGATCCCGTACCACATTTTTCTACGTTTGGAAAGAACTATACACGTCGTTTTAAAGATACAGATCTTTTTGAACAGATTTTTTCAAAGATTTTAGAAGAATGCATGAAATTCAAATTGGTGGATACAGAACATATTTTTGTGGATTCTACACATGTGAAAGCATGTGCAAATAGTAAAAAGATGAGAAAACGGGTGGCACATGAACAGGCATTATGGTACGAGCAGGAATTAAAAGAAGAAATTCAGAAAGACCGGGCGGCACATGGGAAGAAACCTTTGAAAGATAATGATAAAAATGATTCTCCACCACCAACTGCAAGCGGAGGAGAAAGTTTTGCAGATGAAACAGAATCTCAGATTCCGGAAGGAGCAAAAACACAAAAGTGCAGCACCAGCGATCCGGAAAGTGGCTGGTTTCGTAAAGGAGAACATAAACATGTTTTTGCATATGCAGTAGAAACAGCTTGTGATAAACATGGTTGGATTTTAGGATATACTGTTCATCCCGGAAACGAACATGATAGCCGTACATTTCCGCTATTGTATGAGAAAATAAAAGATTTCAAACCGGATATGATGATAATGGATGCCGGCTATAAAACGCCTGCCATCGCCCATCTTCTCTTGGAGGATGGAATCCAACCTCTTTTTCCGTACAAACGACCAATGACGAAAGAAGGTTTTTTCAAAAAATATGAGTATGCCTACGATGAGTATTATGTGATTTAGAAATCGTTAAAGCGACAGCCCCAACTTTGTCTACAGTCTGATCCAAAAACATGTTTTTGGATATTTTTATATGGAATTATAATGTTGTAGGGGAAAATGCATTGACAAACCTGAAAAAAGGACAATATAATTAAAATTACATAGTTTGAACCAACTAACCAAAACGTAATCGGAAAACGAGAAACAGAGGAAAAAGCAATGGAAACAAAGAAAGTGGCAAAAGAATACCTGCAAAAAGATATTCTGCGGACGATTTTCCAGATGCGGAAACGGCAGGAGGATGATAAGCAGATCAAAAAAATCATCGTATTAGACTATGACCTGACCGAGTATCACTGGAAAACGAACATTAAGAAACTGCAAGAGGAAGGCTTTCTGGAAACGGACAGTGATGCGAAGATTCCGGCACTGACAGAAAGCGGAACGGAGTATGCGAGACAACTGCAACGGGCAGCCGAAGGCTGGAATCAGTTCTTGCAAATGAGTGGAGTCAATGAAAAGACAGCAGACAGGGATGGCAGACTCATGGCGTGTGAGGTATCCGATCCGGACAAAATCGAAAATTTATGGAAATTTATCAATGACGGTGGAAGAAGTTCCATTCCGAAAAGTGTAGACTGCCACACGCTGTGGAAGAAGTTGAAACCGGGAAAGTATCAGATGTGGTATTCCTTTTACACCACAGAAATTGGAAAAGAGAGAAAAGCAGCTATCGAAGATATGCGGTTTGAAAGGGATGGCTGGCTGCACATAGAGCCTTGGGAGATTTGGTTGGAACTAACGGAGCATCCGGAAAATGAGGATGACAGGACAATCTGGTATCAGAACATGTATGGAATCTGGAAGAAGGCAGAAGTAAATGATCACAGCATCAAAATACCTGCCGCAGCATTTCACATAGAGTACGAACAGCAGTGGTTGGGTGAAATACATTTCACCTGTAATCTGGGGTTTGTCGCAGAGAAAAAGAAAGGCTCCAAGAAAAAAACGATATGCTTACTGGATGGAAGGCTTTTGCAGAAAATACCGGATATCGTGTAGCGGATGAATATTAAAAAAGACAGGTAGGAAAGGTAACATGGAAAGAAAGATTGAAAACAGAAATATTGATGTAACAAAAGCCAGAGGCGAACTGGAAGAAGATCTTCTGGAATATGTCTACCGGATGTGGAGGCAAGGCAGACAGATCACATCGAAAGAGTATGCCAGAGAAGTGAATATAACCGGATATGAAGCGGCAGGCCTGGTGCGGAGTCTGGTGAAAAAAGGATTTTTGTGCGAGCCGGAAAACGGACATCTGGAACTGAGCGATAAGGGAAAACTGGAAGGTATGGGGTGCCTTGCACGCCATGAGAAACTGACACAGTTCTTCCAGATGGTAAGTGGAATGGATCAGCAGAGGGCGCAGGAAGATGCCTGTAGAGTGGAACATTATATCAGTCCGGAAGGGTTAAAAGGAATTGAAAACTTTCTGCAGTACGGTGACGTATACGACAGAGTTTATGACGATATGGACTTGTATACCTTTTATGAGGATGGTGAGTTCCCGATGGCATTCGGACTGTATGAACCGGAACGACGCAATCCAAGATTCCTTGCACCAGAGTACGGGAAACTGGAACATTCTGTTATATTAAGAGTGAAAAAGTCCCAGAACTGCTTCCTGCTCAGGACAAAAAAGGACGAATCCATCGGCTATGTATGGTACAGAAGAGAGGATGAATGGATACAGGCGAAAGAAGAAAAAGGTGTTTATCAGTTACCGACAGACATCTGTACTTATACTGCCAATACAGGAATCCCGATTACAGAAGCAGTGGCAATCATTGCGATTACACGCTTTGATCAGAAGCCATTGCCAATCGATTATCGGGAATTGAATATTCATGTATGGTGACGAAGAGAGGAACAAGAAAATGGAAAAAGGTGAACATCTAAAGAGACAGAACAGACCTACAATGCTGCAACTGCAATATTTACAACGCCTGTCAAAAGTAGAAAAGAAACGTGGAGCTCAGGGAAGTATCGCAGAATATTATAGCGTGAACCGTTCAACGGTGAACCGCTATTTTAAGAGCTGCATAGAAAGAGGAATTCTGACAGAATCACTGGAATTTACTCCTGCAGGAGAAGAATGGCTGGAACGATATTCCAACCTGTATGAGAATCTTGAAAAATATCTGGAAGAAATCGGTGCAAAACCGGAAGAAATCGAGGAATCACTGGATGTTATGGTGGAGAATATCGACATCCACATGCTGGAACTGATGATCAATGCCTATGCAGAGAAAAAATCAGTATATAAGAAAAAAGAGAATGAACTGGATCAGGAGATACAGTACAATCTGCAGAAATGTAAAAGGCATCCGGTAGTGTTCCGGCTTTACCGGATGAATAAAAAGCAGGGGCAGGGAAGAGACTCTATGGCGATGAGAGGATTTGAAGAAATAGCCGAAATCGTTCAGGAGAATGGAGAAAGCTATCTGGAATTAAAGTTGAAAGAGATGGCTGCACACTCCAGAGTGAGTGGTGAAATGATGGCTGGAAAACTGAAAACATTGAAGTATGAGCATAATGAAGTTCTTGAAGAAGCAAGAATAGAGAATAATATAGTGAAAATCCCGATGGAAGCGTGCAGAATCCACCGATGGACGGGGATTGGCACGATGGGAATTGTACCAGTTACCGTTACCTGCAGTGTAGGACCAATGCACATGCCGGAAAGCACTGCACTGTTATATTTCTGGGTATAAATAAGAAGTGAGAAAAATTCTCATTTACGCATATCATGTAACAAAATAAGAAAAAATTTCAATAAAGTGCCGTTGTTGATAAAACACTATCAATAACGGCACTTTTACGTCTATTGTTGTCTGAATAGCAACAAAATCAAAGAAAATAACGGCTTATTTGTTGCAATTCAGGCAACAAACTTGTAAAAAATGGTGTTGACATTGGATGGCAAATTATGGTATCTTTCAGACAAGAAGTTAGATACGAGTAACCGGAAATATTCTCGTAGAACTCTAAACATCATAACTAAAAATTTATTAGCAAAAAGCTAATGCCAAAAAACGAAAAGGAGGATTACAGTTATGAGAAAGATCAAGAAATTAGTTGCTACACTGTTAGCAGCAACAATGGTACTGGCAATGGGAGTTACAGCATTTGCGGCTGAAAATGACTCTACAGCATTAGCGGCAGGAACATATACTGCTAATCTGAATCTTTACAAAGATGCAGAGTGCACCAATCCATCAATGGGTGATGCAGCAGTTAATGACATGTGGGCTGACATTACTATAAATGCTAATGGAAAAGCAACACTGGTTGTTCATACACATGAAATTAAATATTTAGGACTTACAGGTCATTTGGGAAAAATGGAAATCAATGGAACAGCTAAAGAGCCTGTTAAAGACAGCTCAGGTGACGTAGTAGATTATTATTTTACATTCACAGATTTAGATGCTTCAATGTTTTATGAGGGTTGCGTGATTACTGGAAAGTTCACAACATACGTAGGAATTATGCCGATGAGTGCAACTGGATATCTGAAACTTACAGGAATTGAATAATTGACATAATTATTTAGGAGAGGCTGCTGTACAATTGGTGCAGCAGCCTTTTTGAGAATGGAGACAATATGAAAATAATAAAAAAATTATTAGCGTTTACTCTAAGTGCAAGTATGGTGCTCGGGGCGTCTGGACTAGATGCGTTTGCAAAAACAGAAGAAGATGTATCAAAGACAGAAACGAATACATCTGGCATAGAAGCGAATAAATCTTATCTTGTACCATTGACGTTTTATGATGTGACTGGAGAATCAATTCGAGATTATGGAGGACTCGGAGGAATTCCAGAGTTTATAGATAATGTTGCGATTGTTAGTAAAAATAGCGATGATACTTATCATGTAACGCTCCAGATAGAAAACTACAATAAAATAGATGTATTACAATTTTCAAAACCAGGGGTTATATCTGATGAAACAGAACCGAGGAATGCTCTTTTTGGAACGTATAATTTACCAGAATCGTATATTTTTGAAAAAGATACAGCAGAAGATGTCAGAACAGCTATAGACAGATACATAAGTGAAGAGTGGAATGAAAAATATATCCAGAATGTGGATGTACAGACAGCAGATACAGGAGTTTCATGGTATTCATTTGATGTTGATAGTTTGGAAAAATCAATTTATGTAAAGAGTTTTCGCAGCTATGGATATAAAAGGGTAGGAAAAAAATATACGTATGCTTCGGGAATAGACTCAGGAAAATTTACATTTGATTTAAGTCAAGCAGAAACGGTAAATGAATTGAGCGATTCTAGTTATAAAAATGCAGGTCTTGAAATTTCAAAAGTTTCAACAACAGCAGGAGAACCGGTAAATTTTTATGCGTTTCCTGTAGAAGGGAATGAAGTAAATGATTATTTCGCTGGAACGAATGACATTAGTGTCGATAATCAGAAAATGGAAGTTTCAACAGAACTTAAAAATGCGGATAACATTGCATCAGTTCAGGTACTTAATGGGATAAATGATTTAGGAGATAAATCAACTTCTACTACAGAGAATACAAACTTTTTACAGTATAAATATGCATATTCGGCTGAACAAGTAGGAGATAAAACAATTTCTGTTTATTCAGACAATATTTTAAGTGATGGAAAAATTTCTCTTACATTTTCTAACTTACAGGAGGCTGTATTCGGTAAACAAATTAAAGTTCAAACAACCGATGGAAAAACCTATTATGGAGAGGCAAGAATAAAAAGCAATGCCAAGAAAGATTTACGTTTAACCGACTGTGGTGTAACCGTAATAACAGACAGCTACAATGTAGGTAGTGATAATCCGGAATTTAAAGCAGAGTTACTGGAAGAGAATACAGATGAAGATAGTGAATATAATAAATATTTTTCACTTTTAGCAGGAAGTTCATCAAAGGCTTTGATTTATAATTTGGGAATAAATGTAAATGGAACAACTGTTAAACCGACAAGAGCGGTAGAACTTAGAGTTAAGATACCAGAGGACTGGGACACAAGTAAAATTGAAGTTCAATGGTATGATGCTCCGGTATACCAGATATTTAATCCGATTGAAAACTTTGGAAATTCTTCTTATAAAAATGAAGATGGTAGTATCCGGATGGATGGTGATGAGTTAGTTATAACAGGAACTACTTGCGTATATAATACATTGGCAATTTCAGAAAAATCAGATAAGACAGACATTTCTGAAATAAAAGACGGAGTTTATAATGTTAATGTTACTATGTGGCAACAGGCTCAGCCGGATAGATTATCTATGAGTAATTCGGCGGTTGTTAATGATTCTGCACGCTTAGTAGTTGAAAATGGAAAGAAACATATCTATTTTGATACGCAGGGAATTACAATCGCTGGTCGTTATGGATATAGCAATGGAATATTCTGGGCAAATAATGAACAGACAGAAGAAAATGGACTTCCAGTATTAGGTGAATATACACCACTTGATTATTACAGTTATTATCTGAATGATTCGGGTAGCACAGATATGGATTCTTATGCAGAACAGTATGATCTGTATTATCCAAAGACAGTTGGATTTGAGTTCCCGGAATCAGCGGACAGAGATGATGGGGTATATCTGAACTTCTTTGTCCCTATCATGGATGAACTTCAGAATAAAGTTCCTGGATCTGGTGAAGGATGCAGAACGGCATTTATGACTTTATCTGGTTTAACACCTGTAGCGGAAATTAACGAGCCAACCCACGATAAATCTGTTTTAGTTGTAGCAGTTGATAAAGCATCTAAATATACAGCCGACAATTATACAGAGGAATCTTACAAAGTATTATCTGACGCAGTAGCAAAAGCTCAGAAGGTAATCGACGGAACAACTTCTGCAAACGATTCGGAAATCGTAGCATTAGATAAAGAAATTTCTGATGCAATCAGCGGATTAAAAGAGGCAACTGGACTTGACAAATACAATAAAGTTCTGAAAAATGCCAAGGCATTAAATGAAGCAGAATATACAGCAGAAAGCTGGGCAGACCTTCAGGCAGTGATCGCTGATCAGGAAGGAAAGGTAACAGAAGCAAATGCAGATCAGGCATCCGCAGACCTTCAGTCAGCAGTAGATGCACTTGTACCGATGTCAACAGCCGTTTCCATGGAAAAAGGTGTTTACGAAGTACAGGCAACACTTACCAATCAGGATGGAACAGCAAGTGATTTGAATGCAGGATTAAAATCTGCTCGTTTATATACAGATAAAGACGGCAATGTAACTGCTTATCTGTACGTGGACGGAATTACCGGTATGCAGTATCGCAAGGGTGCCGGATATGCGAATGCAGATACAGACGCAGGCAGACTTGTAGTTGCGCTTCCTGCAAATGTAGAAAACCACAAAGTAAAAGTAACAACAGAAAGCGGAGAAACAGAACTCCTGTTAAATCTTGATTTAAAATCTGCAGTAAAACAGGAAATTAAAAAATCTGATCTGGAATCAAAACTGAATGATGCAAAAGCATTAGAAGAGAAAAATTACACAAGCGATTCTTTTGCAGCATTAACAGATGCGATTGCTACAGCAGAAAGCGTTCAGGCAGATAAGGTGGCATTCCAGTCAGAAATCACAGCAGCAGAGACAGCTCTGGATACAGCAACGGCAGGTCTTGTAATGAAAGAAGAAGTAAAAGCAAGAGCAGAACTGGATCAGGCAGTTTCCGATGCGAAAAATAATTATGCAGAAGCAAATTATACAAAAGACAGCTATGAGAATCTGAAGTCTGCAATCAAGGAAGCTGAAGAAGTATTAGCAAAATCTGATGCGACAGCAGATGAAATGAAAGAACAGGTTGAAAAACTGGATAAAGCAGTGAAAGCACTTGTTCGTCTGGATGATGTAGTAGATAAGTCAGAATTAAATGGCTATATCGAAGATGCACTGACCAAGACAAATGACGGCACTTATACAGACAACAGTTGGAACAGTTTCCAGGCAGCAATCAAATCTGCTCAGAAAGTATCCGCTGATGTCAATGCAACAAAAGCAGAAGTAGAAAAGCAGACAAAACTGCTGACCTCTTCTTATGAAGCACTTGTTGTTAAGAACAAGCAGAGTAATCTTTTTGAAAAATATCCGCAGATTTTTGAAGGTACATATTCCGTACCGATCAAACTGCTCAACGCAACATCCGATGAAAATTCTATGGGAAATGCTTCCATGGTTCAGACCGGAATTGTAAGAGTTACGGGTAAAGGTGAAGTAACACTGGAGATGAACTTCCAGTCTATGCAGTTTGCCGGAGAGACAGGCTATCTGTACAAACTGAAAAAAGTCGATATGGATACGGTTGAATACAACAAATATAATTATCCGGTAAAATATGAGGCTTCTGATGCGACAACTCTGGAAGAGTACACGGACGTTTATGATTTATTTAATGATAAGAACTCTAAATATTATGACAAGAATACCGAAGGAAACTGGTATCCGAAGAAATTATCAATCCCGATTGAACTGAACGACAACCTGTTCTATGTAGAGGTTTATGTTCCGGTTATGGAAAGCATTGCTGAAGGTCAGGGTACAAAAGTTGCCAGAGTTTCTATCGACTGGGCAAATATCAAACAGGAGACAGGCGTTGAGAGAGATAACAGTGTGATCAAAGCACTTCTGGATCAGGTGAAGGCTATGTCTAAGGGCAATGTTGCTGATGAATACTGGAATGCTTTAAATGCAGCTTATATGACAGCACAGGATGTGTATAACGACATGAATTCTACTCAGAAAGAAATTGATTTTCAGGTGAAAGCTTTACAGGCAGCCGTAGACGCAGTAGAAACTCAGGTTGTAGACAAGACAGAACTGAATGCATTGATTGAAAAAGCAACAGCAGAAGCAAACCGTACAGAGGTTGTTTATACTTCTGCAACACTTGAAGCATTAAAAACAGCGATCACAAATGCACAGGCAGTGGCAGCAAAAGAAGATGCTACCAAGGCAGAAGTTCAGGCACAGGTAACAGCACTCCAGACAGCACTGGATGGTTTGAGAGCTGTAGATAAGACGAATCTGAATGACTTGATTGCAAAAGCAAAAGCGGAAGCAGCAAAAACAGATGTTTACGAAAGCAACAGTCTGATAGTCCTGAATACAGCAATTACACTGGCTGAGAATGTTGTAGCAAATCCAAAAGCAACAGAGTCAGAAGTTGCAGCAGCAGAGAAATCCCTGACAACTGCTTTAAATGGACTGGTAGAAAAAGAAGTTGTAGATAAGAGCAAACTGGAAAGTAAGATTGCAGAAGCAAAAACATTTGTAAGTCAGACAGACGTTTACACAGAAAGCTCTCTTGCAACATTGCAGAGTGCAATTAATCGTGCACAGAATGTCATGGATAATGATTCAGCATCACAGAAACTTGTAGATGAACAGGTGACGAAACTGACAGAAGCAATCCAGCAGTTAGCAAAGAAAAATGATGGAAAACTGGATATCAAGAATCTTACAGATGGTGTTTACTCCGTTTACGGTACAATGGTCAAAGTAGACAAGAATACATATTCTATGTCAAATGAGGCGATTAACCATACCATCAAACTGACAGTGAAGAATGGCAAATATTATATCACCCTGAACTTCAATGGTCTGACCGTAGGACAGAAACTTGGATATTTAAGCCAGCTGAAATACTTCACAACAGGTTATACTGTTGACAAGTACGGTAATCCGCAGGGAACACTGGCAGATGTGACAATCGAATTTTGTCAGAAGAATGCAGATGGAACGTTAGTATCTGATTCTTATGGAACAAACTATCCAGATGTCGTTACATTCGAATTGATTCCGGAAGCTCTGAATGATGGATATGTGCCATTACAGGTATTCGTTCCAATCATGGATGCAATCAGTTCCGGTACAGGAACTCAGCCAGTATTCCTGAAACTGGATTTGAACTCACTGAAAGCGACCACATCCGACAATCCGGACTTTAATAAGAACGACAACAACAATAACAACAACAATAACAACAACAATAATTCCAACGGAAATAACAATAATGGCTCTTCGATTGGAAATGGTTCACTTGGAAATAATACCCTCGGAAACAATTCTCTTGGAAGCAGCAAACTTGGTTCTTCCTCACTTGGAAGTGGTTCTTCAAGTCTGAAGAGTGGAACATCCAGCCTTGGAAATGGTACAGGTTCCAGCCTCAAGGGTGCATCCAGTGTTAAGACAGATGATGTCGTAGCAAACAATACACTTTGGGCAGCACTCCTTCTGCTCGGTGGAGTAGCACTTCTTGCCGGACTGATGGAGTACAAGAGAAGAAAAGTTACAAAGTAAACGTTATAAAGAAAAAGCTTAAGAATGGCTTCCTGATCTGACAGGCAGTTCGTAAGCAGACAGGTAACTGTTCAGAGCCGGGCAGACGGAATCTTAACAGTTACGCAGAAAGAAAATGGAAGTCTCTGCTACATAAGTGGCAGGGACTTCTCTAGTATAACAGGAGAAAATAAGATGAAATTAGCAAAGATAAAGAACAGAATCAAGTCTGTGGTGATGGCTTCGGCACTTAGCCTTGCCCTGCTGGCTGGTTTTCCGCCAGTGGAGGCGCAGGCGGCTACAGGAAGTGTCTATACCTGTACCATCAACCGGTGCTATGCACATCCGGTAACTGGAGTAGTGGAAGATTCCGGCGGGGCAGGCTCTTACGCCACAGGACAAGGAATGGTAGAAGGATGCGTGTATCCGACTGGTATTTTAGAGGTGGCAGATGATGGAAATTATTATCTGACGATCCGTCTGAGTCTGATGGATTATACCAGTGGACATGATTTTCAGGTACAGAGTGTCGGTGACTCCGGCTGGTCAAGTACTGGGTATGCACAGACAGGTACAGGTTCTGACAGTAACGGAACGACAGCCGATGTCGTAATTCAGGTGCCAAGTGAAAATTGTATCGTGCGTGGAACGATGTATGTAGAACCAATGGGAAGAAATGTTGTATTCTATCTCTACCCAAGTGATTACAAGGAAGGTAATAACACTGATATGAATGCAACGATGGTAACTGGAAGTGCAGCAAGTAACGGAACAGCAGCAGAGAGTTCTTCCAATGGAGGGTCGGCAGTATCTGGTTCTTCAGGCAGCATAAGCTCTGGAAATTCTTCTCTCCAGAGTTCAGGAAGTACTTCATCCGACAGTTCCACAGGCAGTGCGTCATCCGGTAAGAAATTACAGAGCAGTATATCAGAAGCAGCAAAGCCAAGCAGTGAATCGGAAACTCCGAGTACGGACAGCAGTACACTGGACAGTGCAGAAGGATTAAGTCTTTCTACCGCAAAGGATGCAGATGCAGCAGACAGTGACAGTACTTCCACATCGACTTCAGGAAACAAGGTATTTCAGATCGCAATTGCGGTTCTGGTGGTCGGTCTGATCCTGATCGGTGTTGTGGCTGCTGTGGTATTCTATTTCCGTAAGAATTGGAGACGCTGGGGAGGTGGACAGGACGATGATGAATAGAAGATTAAAGAAAGCATCCGCAGTCCTGCTTGCGATGACCATGCTCTTTTCCCTTGCCGGATGTGTCGATCAGAGTCAGGGAAAGGAAAGCAGTGACTCCGGGACAAAGACCGAGAGCAGTGCGGATACTTCTTCGGAATCCGCAGAGTCGTTATTGAAGATTACAGATCCGAAGGAAAAGGCTGCGGTGGAAGCAGCGAAGAAGAAGGTGCAGGAGCTGGATGGAGAGCCGAGGATCATTGCGACCTCCCCGGCAACCGCAGATATCTGTGACAAGCTGGAACTGGATCTGGTGGGTGTATGCAGCAGTACCGTATCCACCATCCCGGACAGATACAAGGATGTAGAGACGGTCGGAACAGCCATGAGTCCTGACACCGAGATCCTTTCATCCTTAAAACCGGACTGGATCTTAAGCCCGGTATCCTTACAGAGTGACCTGCAGCCGAAGTATGAAGCCATCGGTTCTGACTGGGCATTCTTAAACCTCAGAAGTGTACCGGGTATGTACCGTTCCATTCAGGAGCTGGGTGAGATCTTCGACCGGCAGGATCAGGCAGATAAGCTTGTGAAGGAATTTACCGAGTTTTATGATGACTATAAGAAGAAAAACGAAGGCAAGGACCATCCGAAGGTGATGATCCTGATGGGACTTCCGGGAAGTTATATCATTGCCACTCCGAACTCCTATGTGGGAAGTCTGGTGGAACTGGCAGGCGGTGAGAATGTGTATTCTGACACCGATCAGGAATTTCTGACCGTCAACACAGAAGATATGAAGACCAAAGAGCCGGATATCATCCTGCGTGCAGCCCATGCACTGCCGGATCAGGTCGTGGAGATGTTCAATAAGGACTTTGCCGAGAATGACATCTGGCAGCATTTTGATGCAGTGAAGAATGGCCGAGTTTATGACTTGACGTATGAATACTTTGGCATGAGTGCAACGTTTAAATATCCACAGGCACTGGAAGAGTTACAGCCGATCCTGTACCCGGAGAGTGATGAAGATACACAGAAAGCAAAAGAAGCCAGTGATAATGCACAGAAGAAAGCCAAGGATTCTGACGCAACTGAGAAATACAACGAACAGCAGAGCAAGTAGAAAGGAGAGGACAGATGAAAGAGACAGAATTACAGAATACTTCTGAGACTTCTAAAGCCGAAGTCCAGAACCTCTCCGCACAGGATAAAGCAAGGAAACATCGAAAAACAGCAAAAGCAGCCATTTCTTTTATCGTGATGATCTTGCTGCTTGTGGCATTATTCTTTGCGGCAGTGAACATCGGAAGCCTGAAGGTCAGCTTCCCGGAACTGCTGAAAGGTTTGTTTGTAGAATACAATGAAGATGTGGCAACGATCTATGACCTGCGGTTCCCACGAATCGTTATCTCCATGTTAGCCGGAGCAGCGATTGCGGTATCGGGGGTGTTATTTCAGGCAGTACTTAAGAACCCACTTGCCGATCCGGGGATCATCGGTATCTCCAGTGGGGCGAGCTTTGCGGCAGTACTGATCACCGCATTTGCACCGACTTTATTTTTCTTCACTCCATTATTTGCATTTCTTGGCGGTGTGATTGCATTTGTCTTAGTTTACAGCCTGTCATGGAAAGGGGGATTAAGTCCTCTGAGAATCATCCTTGTCGGTGTGGCAGTCGATGCAATGTTCACCGGATTATCCAGTGCGTTAAATTCTATGAACGGTGGGAATATGTCCGGTGTGGCAGCCATTGTCAATGGAAATATCACTATGAAGACATGGGATGACGTGAAGACCTTAGTACCATATGTCGTGATCGGACTGGTACTGGCGCTGGTCATGACAAAGATGTGTAATCTGCTGGCACTGGAAGATAAGACAGCACGAAGCCTGGGAATCAATGTCAATGCAATGCGTATCGTGATTTCACTGATAGCAGTATTACTTGCAAGTATTTCCACCGCAGTAGCTGGAGTGATCAGCTTTTTAGGACTGATTGTTCCACATATCGGAAGAATCCTGGTAGGAAGTGACCATAAGGCATTAGTACCATTTAGTGCTTTGTTCGGAGCGTTTACATTCCTACTGGCAGATACCATCGGAAGAACGATAGCTGCTCCGTATGAAGTATCCGCATCCATCATTATGAGTGTGGTCGGAGGACCATTCTTCATCATACTGTTAAGGAGGTCTAAGAAGTATGCAAAGTAAAGAAAAGAATATGGATTTGACTTCTACAGAGAATGAAGCAGCAAAGAAAGCGAAAAAAGCGGATAAGTGGGCAGACAAGCCTGCGATGGAAGTCAGAGACCTGCACTTTGCCTATGGCAAAAATAAAGTGTTAAAAGGTGTATCCTTAAAGATCGAGGAAGGCAAGATCACAACCATCATGGGAGCGAACGGATGTGGAAAATCCACCCTGTTCTCCCTGATGACGAAGAACTTATATCCGGGGAAAGGAAATATCTTCCTCAAGGGAAAGAATATCCAGAACCTGAACTTAAAAGAATTTGCCCGAAAGGTAGCCATCGTCCAGCAGTATAACAGTGCATCGGATGATATCACTGTTGAGAATCTGGTAGCATTCGGAAGAACCCCTCATAAAAAGATGATGCAGGGAGACAGTGCCGAGGATGAGCGCATGATCGAGTGGGCGCTGGAAGTCACGAACCTGATGGAGTACCGGGACAGAGAAGTATCAAGACTTTCCGGAGGACAGCGCCAGAGGGTATGGATCGCAATGGCACTTTGTCAGGGAACGAAGACGTTGTTTCTTGATGAGCCGACAACCTATCTGGATATCCGGTATCAGATCGAGATCCTGCAGCTTGTAAAAAAACTCAATCAGGAATTTGGCATTACCATTATTATGGTACTGCATGACATCAACCAGGCAATCGCATATTCAGATAATGTCATCGGAATGAAAGATGGAAAAGTGCTGGTGGAAGGTGATCCGGAGGAAGTGATTACGGAAGAGAGCATCCGGGAGCTGTATGGCATCGAGCTTGGCGTGACGAGAGTAGACGGACGGAAGTTTGTGCTGGCGGTGTGATTTTAGTTACTGTTCACTCCCGTGTCAATCACTCCGCTGATTGACACGGAGGATGCGT